>Ga0315281_10008050_pt1 | contig 14746 bp, 16 predicted proteins | sample YL17G07_0_MG_FD_204540 | JGI IMG/M metagenome (GOLD analysis project Ga0315281, IMG submission 204540) | Sediment microbial communities from Yellowstone Lake, YNP, Wyoming, USA - YL17G07_0 | ecosystem: Environmental > Aquatic > Freshwater > Lake > Sediment | place: USA: Wyoming | collected...
GGCTTGATGGATCAACCGTTTGCGGTCCCGTGGTGGGACGGATTATCCTTGAGGCTGACGGCCCGAGACGCCCTCAAACCCCGCCGGACTTAGGCGAATAGTTGTCCGTGGAAATCCAGGCTAGCCGAGGTGCCTAAACCGATCACCAGGGCGCCGTGAATTTCCTATTCCTTAATCTTTCGGTTCTCCCCTGTCATCGGCACAAAGCGGACGAGTGTGACGTTTTCGGTCTCCATCCTGCCCTTGACTTTTCGGACGGCCAGGAGGGTCTGGACGCCGTCGGTCTCATCGACCGGAATGATCATCCGGCCGCCCTCCCTGAGCTGGTCGAAGAGGGGCTCCGGAACTTGGCGGGCGGCACATGTCACGATGATCGCGTCAAAGGGCGCCTTGTCCGGCCAGCCAAAAAAGCCGTCCCCGCATTTCACCTCGATGCGTTCGTAGCCGAGCTGACTCAGGAAGTCTCCGGCCTTTTTGGCAAGGGCGGGGTTGATCTCGATTGTATAAACGCGGTCGGCAAGATGGGCTAAAACCGCGGCCTGATATCCTGACCCGGTGCCGACCTCAAGCACTTTCTCCTCGCCCTTAAGCTTGAGGCACTGCGTCATCAGGGCAACGATGTACGGCTGCGAGATGGTCTGCCCCTCTGCGATGGGAAGAGGATAATCCTCATAAGCCTCCGGCCGAAAAGAGGGGCCGACGAAAAGGTGCCGGGGCACCTTTCCCATGACGTCGAGGACTCTTGGGTCGGTGATGTCCCGGGCTTGGAGTTGCATCTCCACCATGGCCTTCCGCTTTTTTTCATAATACGCATCGTCCTGATTGACGAAATCGGCGAACGAAACGACGATGGAGATGAAGAAAACAAGCGATGCGCAGAAGACTCGCCTTTTAACCACGCCGGAAATATAAGGCCGCGGCCCAGCGAAGTCAACCGCCCCGGAAATCGGCGCCTAAGTCGGGACACCGGATGCGGACGAACCCGCAGCGGGGATTGCCGCAGTCGTGGTAGCGCTCCACGACCTCCTTAACGATCGGCCAGAAAAAACCGTGCTCCCGATCGAAACGACTCTCATCCTCCGCAACAAACCGCTCGAAATGATAGAACAGCACCCGGTAGAGGACGGTCCGCTCCGGATGTCGAGGACGATAGACTCCCGCCAGGGCGGGAGAAAAGCCTCAAGAAACGGGCCAACGTAACGGATCGGGCCTCGTCTCCATGGAAAGACATGATGAGGTCCGGCTTTATACAAAACGGGGATTTCGCTAGTGTTTATCATCATGTCCCTGCAAAACGACCGGGATCGCGGCCTCTTGGATGGCGGTCGGTTTTTCAAAACCGGCGGTTTGGCCGAGAGAAGCGCCCTATGAATATGCGGAGTTTTCCTGCCGTTGCGTTTGAAGGAAAAAGAGAAAGGACAGCCCCGGGCGATCTCCAGCTTGTTGCCCGCTGTAACCCAGGACCGCAAAAAATGCGAGTATTATTTCAATTTTGACCATGCGACCATTTGAAACCGGAGCCGATCCTCCGGCGCGAACTCCCGCCATCCTTTTGCTTCGGTTTTTTAGTGCGCCCGTGTATAGTACGGTATTCCCTCAGGAGGGCGCGACTGTGAGCATGGATGATGTCTGTATTCTCGGAGCCGGACCTGCCGGATTATTCGCGGCCCTTACGGCGGCAGCCACGGCGCGGTCGATTCGTGTGTTGGAAAAGCAACCCGAGCCGGGGCGCAAGCTCCTGCTGACCGGATCCGGACAGTGCAATTTCACGCATACCGGGCCGATCTCGGATTTTCTGAACGCCTACGGCGGGCACGGACGCTTTCTCAAGCCCGCGCTCTTTCATTTTAACAATGCGGATGCCGTGGATTTCTTTGCGGCCCGGGGCGTGCCGAGCACCACCGTGGCTGAAACCGGCAAGGTCTTCCCCACCTCGCGGCGGGCGCAGGATATCCTACAGGCTTTGCTCGCCGCGTGCCGGGAAACCCGGGTGGAGATCTGCAGCCGCCAGGGGGTCACGCGCCTCGCCGCCGAAGAACCGGGCCGCTTCCGGATCGAGACCGCCGGCGGGAGTGTCGTCACCGCCCGCCGCCTCGTGCTGGCCACCGGCGGCCAATCCTATCCGGCCACGGGTTCCACCGGCGACGGCTACCGACTCGCCCAGGCGCTCGGCCATCGCATTGAACCGCCGCGCCCGGGCCTCGCCCCATTTTTCATCCGGGATTTCACGCTTGCGGACCTCACGGGCATTGCCTTCAAGAACCTGGCGGTCACGCTCTGGCGGCGGGGCAAAAAGATCACGACCCGCTCCGGCGATTTGCTGCTCACCCATCACGGCGTCTCGGGTCCAGTCATCCACAACCTCGCCCGCGATTCCGCTCCCAGCGATATCGCCACGCTGGCATTCGCACCCGATGCGGATCCGGGCCACGCCCGGCGGCGCGGGTTTGCCGGGCTAGAACTGCGCGGAAGCCTGAAACCCGCCGCCTGGCTCAAATCCTTCGGGCTGCCCCAAGTCCTGCAGCGCCGGATCCTGGCACTCGCGAAAATCGCCCCCGGGACTTCGGCGGCGCAATTGTCCCGGATTCAGCGCCAAGCGCTGCTGCGCCTGTTGACCGCGTTCCCGCTCGAGATCGCTTCCTTGGGGGACTTCAACGAGGCCATGGTGACCTGCGGCGGGGTGGCGTTGGACGAGATCAACCCAAAAACCATGGAAAGCCGCCTCGTGCCCGGGTTGTATTTCGCAGGCGAAGTCATGGATATTGACGGCGACAGCGGCGGGTACGATCTGCAGGCGGCTTGGTCCACCGGCGCACTGGCGGGAGCGTCCGCGGCCGCTTCCCTTTCGGCCTCCGGACACCCGCGGCAGGCTTCCCGTCTGGACAACACGCGTAAATAAAATACGCCGCCCTAAAAGGCGGCGTAATAAAAAACCCACGCCGTTTCCGGCGTGGGTTTCGTTTTTTCGCGCTTCGATTTAGTTTAGGCGTCCGCCCAGGAACGCGCGCGGCGCGCCGGCAGGCTGCTGTACCGGCATGCCCGGCTCGTCGTAATTGAAGCCCGCCAGTTTCTTCTGTTCGATGGCCGTGCCTAAAATCCCCTCAATGTCGCGCACCGCCTCCCGGTCTTCGGGGGTCGCGAGCGTCAACGCGTCCCCGGAGCGCTCCGCCCGGCCCGTCCGGCCGATGCGGTGAATGTAGGTCGTGTTGGTTCCATTGACCATGAATGAATAGGTTCAAAAGGGCCGGCCCCGAAGGCCTCGTAACTCGCTGAATTATAAAGCGTTAAGAGAGTGCCGGAGGAGGGAATTGAACCCTCACCCCTGTCGCCAGGGACTGGATTTTGAGTCCAGCGCGTCTGCCAGTTCCGCCACTCCGGCACGGCCCGCTCAATATAGACGATTTCGTCCGGATTTTCAATCTTCAAGACTCCGTTTGACCTTTCCGGCCGTTTTTGTTTACAATCCCTGCGTCGAGAGAGGATTTACGCCGTGGACAAACAGAAGCTCATTGAGATCGTCGACCGTTTCGCGGGCCTGAGGATCGTCGTGTGGGGGGATTTCATCCTCGACGAGCATCTCTACGGGACCACCCGGAGGATCTCCCGCGAGGCGCCGGTCCTCATCCTGAACTACCGGGACCAGGAGTTTTCCCTGGGCGGCGCGGGCAATTCGCTTCAGAACCTCAAATCCCTCGGCGCCTTCCCCATCCCTGTCGGCGTCATCGGACGAGATGAGGCCGGTAAAAAGGTCCTGTCCATTCTCAGGTCGAAAAACATGGTCACGGAATGGATCTATCAGGAAAAAAGCTACCGGACGCCCCTCAAGACCCGGATCCTGGCGGGCGAAGACAACACGCGAAAACAGCAGATCCTTCGCATCGACCGGGACGGCAGGGTCCCCGACGACCCGGCCTTGAAAAGATGGCTCAGAAAGGCCCTCAGCCTCCTGACCAAGGACTGCCCGGCCATGCTTATCTCCGACTACAACTATGACACGGTCAAGATGGACATCTACGCGGAGGTCCTCCGGACCACGAGGAAAAATGAAGTTCCCGTCACTGTGGATTCACGGTTCCGGCTCCTGAGCTTCAAGGGCGTTACAGTCGCGACACCCAACGAGCCTGAGGTCGAGGGAGCCCTCGGGGTCGAGATCGCCGGGAAGGACAAGGCCCTCCGCAGGGCTGCCGGCCGGATCCTGAAGAAGATCCGGTCCTCCGCTCTCCTCGTGACACGGGGGTCCAGGGGAATGACCCTCTTCGAAAAGGGCCGGCCGCCTTTTGCCATCCCGGTTCACGGGACCACCGACATCGTCGACGTCACCGGCGCGGGCGATACCGTGATCAGCATCTTCACCCTGGCCCTGGCCGCCGGGGCTTCGTTCCGGGAGGCCGCCGAACTCGCCAACCGCGCCGGCGGGATCGTCGTCATGAAGAAGGGCGCGGCGACCCTAACCCCCCGGGAGCTCAAACAGGCCATCTTATCTTGAAACCCAAAAAACTGAGGTCCCTGGCCGAATTGAAGAAGGTCATCGAGACCCAAAAGCGCCGCGGCAAGCGGGTCGTGCTTGCCAACGGCTGTTTCGACCTGTTCCATGTGGGGCACATCCGATACCTCCGCGAATCCGCCGGGCAAGGGGACATCCTGATCGTGGCCTTGAACAGCGACTCGTCCGTGCGCTCCCTCAAAGGGGCCGGACGCCCTCTCCTCCCCCAAAGGGAACGGGCCGAGGTCCTGGCCGCTTTCGAGTTCGTCGATTACATCACCATCTTCCGCGAACCCAACGTGGAAAAAGTCCTCCTCGCCCTCAAACCCGACGTCCATTCCAAGGGGTCGGACTACACGGTCGAGACTGTTCCCGAGAGGGAGACCGTTAGGAGCTACGGGGGAACGATCTTCATCGCCGGCGGGCCGAAGGTCCGCTCAACGAGGGACGTCGTCGGTCTCATCGCCGCCCGAAAGGACGCGGATGGATAAATTCCTGATCATCCGCCTCAGCTCGCTCGGCGATATCATCCATACCCTCCCGGCCTTCGCCGCATTGCGCAGGGGCTTTCCCGGCGCGCGGATCGCTTGGGTCGTCGAGGCCACCGGTAAGGACATTCTCGACCTGGTCCCGGGCATCGACGCGGTCATCGTCCGCTGCGAAAAGGGCTGGATAAGAAAGATCCGGGACAAGGATCAGATCGCGCTCGACCTCCAAGGGCTGATTAAATCGGCCCTGATCGCCCGTCTGTCCGGGGCGCGAAAGAGGATCGGTTTCTCCGGAAAAAACCTTCGGGAACCCGCCTCCTCGTTGTTCTACACGGAACGCCTCGAAGAATTCTCTGAGGACGGCCACATCATTGCCAAGAACCTCCGGCTTTTGACGAAGCTCGGGCTCGACGCCGGAACGGGGGAATACGAATTCCCGATCGTCATTCCCGCGTCCCTCGACCAGGCCGTCGGGAACGCCCTCTCCGGGCTCGGGCTACGCTCTGGTCAGGACGTCGTCCTCTGCAACGTCGGAGCGGCTTGGGAGAGCAAACGATGGGCGCCGAAGCGCTGGATCGAACTTCTGAAAAGAATCAAGAAAAGAGATCTCTTCTATCTGATTCTCTGGGGGAACGCGGCAGAAAAGGACGTCGCCTTGAGGATCGGGACCGCGACGGGAACGCCCGTGGCCCCCTTCTTCACGGTCCCTGAGGTCCTGGCCCTTATTAAGGGATCGCGGCTGGTTATCAGCGGCGACACGTTCGCCCTCCAGGCGGCCTGTGCCCTCGACGTCCCGGTCGTGGGGATCTTCGGACCGACCAACCCGGCCCGGAACGGCCCATTCCGGGCCCGCGACAGAACGGCCCTGTTCCCAATGGACTGCCATCCATGTTATAAAAGGACTTGTCCTTCGGCCAAATGCATGAACGCCGTCGAGACCGGGGTCGTGGCCGGCCTGGTCCAGGAGCTCCTCGAAAAAAATGGCTGACCTCAAGCTGACCAAGTTCATCTATCGTTGGAGGGTCCGGGCAGGAACCCTGGGGGTTCTCGGGGTCATCGTCTTCGCCAGGCCCGCCTGGAAACCCCTGCTCGCAGGGTTCGGCTTGAGCCTTCTCGGGCTTGCCCTCAGGACCTGGGCGGCCGGTCATCTCAGGAAGGAAAAGATCTTGGCGGTATCGGGACCCTACCGGCGGACGCGAAACCCCCTTTACCTCGGAAACCTGCTTATCGGGGTCGCCATGGCCGTCGGCTCCTGGTCATGGGGGGCGGCGGCGATCCTCGCAGCTTATTTCCTCATCTTCTATCCCGTCGTGATCAACGAAGAGAGGAAGAAGATGAAGGCCCTATTTCCCGCCGATTATGAAACCTGTGGGAAGCGCGTGCCTCTCTTTTTCCCCTCCTTCAGGAAGGCCCCCGCCTATCAGAACAGCCCCTTCAGCCGGGCCCTGTACCGGAAGAACAAGGAGCAGCGGGCCCTTATCGGAACGATCATTTTTTGGATCGTTCTCATCATAAAAATGTATCTCCCGGGTTCCTGATCCCTGTGATTCTTTAAGATTCCTTTTTACGCCGGACTCTGCTATAACTTCCCCGTGCCTACGGATAAACGCATCGAGAGGATCACCCGGGTCCTGTCGGCCCGCCAGTCCGACCTCAGGGTCGTCCTCGAGGGCGTGACCATCGCCCACAACGCCAGCGCCGTCATCCGGACCTGCGACGCCGCCGGCGTCCTGTATCTCGACCTCATCTCGCCGAACCCCGACCTTCTCCGGTTCAACGAGGCCATCACGACAAGGGCCGACAAGTGGCTCGAGATCTCGGTCCACGCCTCGGCATCCGAGTGTCTCAAGCATCTAAAGGAGAAGGGGTTCAAGATCGTCGTGACACGTCTGGGAGGCAAGTCGGTCCCCTTTACCGAATTGGATTATGCCCAGCCCCTGGCTCTTGTCTTCGGAAGCGAATCGGACGGCATCTCTGACGAGGCTCTGGCGTTCGCCGACCACGTCGTCCATATCCCGATGGTGGGCATGGTGCAGAGCCTCAATCTTTCCGTGTCCGTGGGAGTCGTTCTTTACGAGGCCTTCAAGCAGAGGCAGGTCAAGGGATACTTCGACAGGCCGCAGCTCGCGCCCGAAGATCTCGAGATCCTGGCTGCAAAGTGGCTGAACAATAAATAGATGAGGGGGAAGGAGACACCGTCCCCTCCCCCCTTCGAGAGATGGATACAGGAGCGGGTGGCTTGATTAGATCTTCGTCGCCCAACGCCTGACGAAACGTTTCAAGCCCGTGGCGGTCGACTTGCCTTTTTCACTCAATAAAGCCAGCTCGCCGTTCAGCTTTTTCATGCCTTCGTTCATTTCCCGGCCGAAGAGCGCCAGGCCTTCCTGCGCATCCCCAAACGGCGCCATGCCGAAAGACCCGCCGCTCTCTTCCTCTTCAACCTCCACGTCAAAGATGAGCGGTTTCTTTTCCCTGAGGATTTCGAGCTTGATCTTGTCGCCCTTCTTCTTGTCCTGGACGATCCCGCTGAGTTCGTTCACGGTCTCGACACGTTTGCCCTCCGCCTTGACGATGACATCCCCGACCCTCAGGCCGGCTTTCTGGGCGGGGCCCTTGTCCGTCAGCCGGTTGACCAGAAGGCCGGTCCCCTCCTTGACGCCGAAGTATTCGGACATCTCCGTGTTCAGCTCGTCCAGGTAAACGCCGACGAACTTGCGGCGCTCCCAGGAAAATTCCCTGGCCTTGGGCGAAACGAACACTTTTGGGGGTTTCGGGGCCTTGCCCTTCGGTGTCACGGCGAACGGCGGTGTAAGGGGCGGGAAGAGTCCTGGAAATCGTAGCTCGAGTTCTCTCTTGGCTTCCGCCTCGGGATACTCGCCCAGCTTGACCTTGAGCTCCATGGGTTTGCCGTCCCTTTCGACCTTCAGGATGACGTCCTCTCCGGGCTTCCTCTTCCGGATCTCGGAAGCCAGCATCGAGGTGCTCGTGACGTCCTTGTCCCCGAACTTGCGGATGACATCCCCTTCCTTGAGCTTGGCCAGCTCGGCCGGGCTTTCCTCATCGACGCCGACGACCTCGATCCTTCCCTCCTCATCTTGGGCGATGGACAGGCCCATCCAGCCTCTCTGGACCTTGCCTTTCTCCCGGATCTCCGCCGCGACCTTCTCGACGATGTCCACGGGGACGGCCAAGGCCATCCCCGAGGAGGGGGCTTCGGCCTTGCTCATGACGTATCCCGAGCCGACCTGTTCCTGGTCCCGGAACTCGAAGACCACCGGCCGGTCCTCCGTGTAGATGCCGCGAAGAAGCCCAACCATCCGGCCGTTCTCGTCCACGACGGGGCCGCCGCTCGAACCCGGCGTCACCCAGATGTTCAGCCTCAGCCTCTCGTCGGAGACCGAGCTGACGATGCCCTGGGTGACCGCGGGCGTCATTTCCGGGGAAATGCTGACGACGCAGATCCAGGCGCCCGGGCTGAGGTCTTCCACCTTCCCCATCGGAAGGGGCGTCAAATCCTTGTCCTTGGCCCGGATGAGGGCCAGGTGCGTCTCGGAGTCAAAGCCGAGGAAATTGGCGTCGACGCGCTTCCCGTCGGACGTGATGACGGTGATCTTTTCTTCCCTCGGCGAGATCAGGGCCGTGGTCAAAATGTGGCCGTCCTTGTCGATGACGACCCCCGTCGCGACCCTCCGTGTCCCGTTCCGGGCCTCGACCCGGACAACGGACGGATAGATCCTTTTCGTGATACCGACGATGTCCTTCTCGGCGACAGCTCCCCCTGCGCTTTCGGCACTCAAGCTCATCGTAAGAAAGAACAAAGCTGCCATGCTCATCGAGATGATTCTCAGATTCTTGCTCATGTCCGGAAAACCTCCTTAATACGTGATCTCCTGAGGCGATGCCTCAGAGACCTGCTCCAGTATGTAAACCGTTCTCGGTTCGTATGACGCGTTGTGGACCTCGGTGGAATAGTCCATGGTCTCCATGACCTGGACCGCCTCCATCGCCGCCATCCGGGCCGCTTCCGGCTTCCGGAAGACGAGGACGTTGACGAGGACGAAGGTCGCCAGAAGGACGGCCGTCGCCCCGGCGAAGGCATAACGGTAGGTCCGCAGGGCGTGGGACCGGCGCTCCTTACGCCGGGGAAGCTCGGCCAGGACCCTAGCCTCGAAACCCTCAGGGGCCCCGACCCTTTCCAGCCGATCGAAAATATTACGCTCTTCCATGCTCCCTCACTTCATTCTCGGACGCGTAGGTGTCGCCATGGGCGGCGTTTTCCAACATCTTTTTCAGATATTCCCTTCCGCGGCTGATCCTCGCCTTGACCGTCCCTATGGGCCTCTTGATGATCCGGGCGATCTCCTCCTGTGAGAACCCCTCCATGTCCTTGAGAACGACCGGGACCCGGTACCGCGGGTGGAGCGCGTCCAGGGCTTCCCTTAGGTTGCGGATGAGCCCGGGATCCGGAGGGTCTTCGGAATAGGTCCCCGCGTTGAAGCTGTTCGGGAGGTCGTCGAGGGAGACCGTCGCCATCTTCCGCCTCTTCTTGACCTCGGTTTTGGCCAGGTTGGAGGCGATGGTATAAATCCAGGAGGAAAGGGGCGCTATGGGTTTGTACTTGTCGGCCTTAAAATAGACACGGAGGAACGTCTCCTGGGAGAGTTCGACGGCCTTCTGGTAGTCACCTGTGAATTGATACAAGTAGTTCACGATCCTGTTCTTGTACAGACCCATAAGCTTGGCGAAAGCCGCCTCGTCTCCTTCCTGGACATGGGAGATCAGCTCTTGTTCGTCCATGTTCAATTCTTTCAAACGCCTCTTCCCGCCTGTTCGTTGCATTTTCCCGGGCCGGGACGGTCCTTATCGTCCCGGAAACCCACTAAATTCTATGTTTTTTTCGGGTTTTGGACAATATGTTGACATCCATGATCCTCAAAAAATACAATGGGGCCATTCCGATGGAACTTTTTCTCCGGCGTATCCGTCAATCAAGGTGAATTGAGTGGAATTGGACAAGGTCATTCAGCAATGCCTGCAAGGCGACAGAGAGGCTTGGGAAATGCTCGTTAACGCGTACTCCAAGAAGGTCTTCAACATGGCCTACCAGTTCTCCGGGAGCGCCCAGGAGGCCGAGGACATGACCCAGGAGATCTTCCTCAAGCTCTACAGCTCGCTCCGGAAGTACGACTTCGCCAGGAATTTCACGGCCTGGCTCCTGACCCTCACCAAGAACCATCTCATCGACGAGTACAGGCGGACCAAGTGGGAGAAGATGCAGCGGGACGAATTCAATGATCAGGCCATCGCCCAGGACGCCTTCTCGGGCCCCGAAAGGAGCCTCGTCCGGGAAGAGAACAAGAAACTCGTCTGGGAAACCCTCGATCGCCTTTCGCCGGAGATCCGGATGACCGTCATCCTCCGGGACATCCAGGGCCGGACCTACGAGGAGATCGCCGAGAGCCTCAGCCTCCCGTTGGGAACCGTCAAGTCCAGGGTGAACCGGGGGCGCCTGCAGCTGGCCCGGGTCCTCAAGGACAGGCAAGGAGAATGGACATGAATGACGCGCACGTGGAGGAGCTCCTTTCGGCCTACCTGGAAGGCGGGCTGGACGGATCCCAGGCCGCGAACGTCGGCCGACACCTGGCGTCCTGCCCGGACTGCGGCCTCCTGCTCGAGGCCATGAAGGACGCCCGGGAAGCCCTCGGGGCGCTGCCGGAATTAGAACCCTCGCCGACCCTTCTCCGGAGGCTCTACGCCATTCCGGAGAAGCGGCGGTTCCGCCTGGTTCCGGACTTTCTGCTCCGCCCGTCGCTCCAGCCGGTCTTCGCCGGCGCCACCGCCCTGCTCGTCTTCATCTCGTTCCTGGCCTTCAGCCCCGGCGGCAGGACGTTCCAGAAGAGCGTCAACCGTCGGCTCCACGTCGGCTACAGCAAGGTCGAGAGGCTCTACGCCAAGGCCGGCGCCCTGACCGACGAGATGGGCTCCTACAAGGAAACGATCCTCGGTTCCCTCAAGAACGTGAAGCTCTTGAAGAAGGGCGGGGAACAATAAATCAAGACACACGGAGGTTAACATGGAAGAAAAGATCATCATTCAGAAGAGACCCCCCAAGTCCCCGGCGGCGGCCGGCATCCTGTCCGGCCTTTTCCCCTTCGGGATTGGGGCCATGTACAACGGCCAATACCTCAAAGGGATCATCTACCTGTTCATCTTTGCCGGCCTGGTGACCATGCAGGGCCACGGCAAGGGCCAGCCGTTTTTCGGCCTGGTCCTGGCCGGGTTCTATTTCTACCAGATCATCGAGGCCGTCCAATCGGCCAACGCCATCAACCGGCGGGCCCTGACGGGTAAGGAGGACGAAACCGCGAAGATCGAGGACCAGATCCTCGAGCCGGCCAAAGCGGGATCGGTTTTCTGGGGCATCGTCCTTGTCGGCCTGGGCGCCCTGCTCCTCCTGGCCAACTTCGACGTCGTCGATTATGACGTCCTGTTCGACTTCTGGCCGGTGGCCGTGATCGGGCTCGGGCTGAAGCTCGTCATCGATTATGCCCGGGCGAAGAAGGAAAAATAACCATGGCAAAAAATCCGCGAAGAGACTCCTTGGTCTGGGGATTCATCCTCATCATCATCGGCCTCGTCTTCCTGCTCGATACGCTGGACGTCGAGGTCTGGGATTCGGTCGCTCGTCTCTGGCCCTTGGCCCTCATCCTCTGGGGCGCTTGGAAGCTTTATTTCGGGATCAAAGAGAGGAACGAGACCGTCAAGACCCCGAAGCCCGGTCAGGAATAGGCCCATGAAGGCCAAAGAGGTCCTGCTCCTTATTCTGATCGTGGCGGCAGGCATCTTTTTCCACTACGCGCACACGGGGAAGCTGAACATTGACGGCGACTGGGAGTGGGGCGTTTTCGATTTCGGCGCGTCCTATTCTTATGAAGAATCGCAGACCATCGAAGCCCCCTTCCCCGCCCGCCTGGAGGTCCGCAATGCGCATGGCGACATCGACGTCCGAAGCACAGACCAGGAAAACATCCGGTTGATCCTCCACAAGAAGATCCGGCGGAGGAAGGAGGCGGAGGCCCGCGAGGTCGCGGACATGCTCAAGCCCGTGATCACGAGGACCGGGGACCGGATCATCATCTCATCCAATCGGGGCGAGTTCAAGAAACGCAACTTCGAGACAAGCTTCACCCTGGTCGTCCCGAGGAACCTGGACGTCATCATCGAAAATTCCTACGGGACGGTGAAAGCGGCCGGGATCCGCGGCGGTGAGATCGTCAATCCGCACGGCGAGGTCGTTGTGGCGGAGGTCGAAGGGGAGCTCTCCGTCACAAACAGTTACGAGGACGTGGACATCGAGGGCGTCGGAGCCTCCTGCCGGGTCTCGGCCAAACACTCCGATGTGAGCGTCCGGAGTGTGGGCGGGGAGGTCTGGATCGACCATGGCTATGGAAAGGTCATCGTCGAGGATGCCGCCGCGGACGCCACCGTCAGAGGAGATCACACGGAGGTCGCCGGGCAGAGGATCAAGGGACGGGTGGACGTCGGGACGAGCTATGAGAAGGTCTCCCTCCGCGACGTGGGCCCGGCGGTCGTCAACGGACATCATTCGGCGGTCGAGGCCGAAGGGGTGGCCGGCGGCCTCAAGGTTGCAACGAGCTATGAGAACGTCCGGGTCGACGATATCCGGGGCGACCTCACGGTCGAAGGCAAGAGTGTCGAGGTCACGGGTAGGTCCATCGCGGCCCGGGAGGTCCGGATCACGACGTCCTACGAGAACCTCGATCTCGCGGACTATACCGGAAGCGCCATCATCAGCTTGTCTCACGGGGACGCCGTCCTGGCGCCGTCATCGCTCGATTTTCCCATCGAGGTCAAGAATATTTACAGCACTGTCCGCCTGTTCCTTCCGAAGGGGGAACGAGGGCCGATCGAGGCCCGCTCCCGGGGCGGAGAGGTCAAGTGGGGCCTCACCGAGCCGCCGTCCGTCAACCAGACGAACGGAGAGGCCGTGGTCAAGGCGTTCCTCGACCGCATTCAAAGGCCCGGCATCGTCCTTGAGACGAGCTACGGCGATATTTATCTGGAAGAGGCCACGGGCCCGCGAGCGGAAAAGTCGACACGTCGCTAGGACAATTGAAACCATCGGGACGGCCGTGATGACATGTCGTGATCCCGGTCGTTGACAGGCATCTTAATCCGGCGTATATTCGTTCCAATTTGTCCAGCATAAGGAGATCTCCATGACCCGGAATAGGCTCTTGCGTTTTGCCGTTCTGATCCTCCTTCTGGTTTCGTTCGTCTTCCCTCTCGCAGCCCAGGAGAAGATCGACCTCTCGATCATGCAGCGCATCCGGGCCGAGGGGCTCGGCGGATCCTCCAAGGTCATGGACTACCTGAGCTGGCTCAGCGACGTCTATGCCCCGCGCCTCTCGGAATCCCCGCAATATCGGCAGGCTGGCCAATGGGCCGTCAAGACCCTGACCGACCTCGGTCTCCTCAACGCCAAGTTGGAGCCTTGGGGAACGTTCGGCCGCGGCTGGCAGCTCAAGAAATTCTACGGCGCCATGATCGCGCCTCAGTACATGCCCCTCATCGCCTACCCAAAGGCTTGGACGCCCGGCACGAACGGCGTCATCAAGGGCGAGGCCGTCCTGCTCAATGTCCGGACGGCGCAGGATTTGGATAAATTCAAGGGCAAGCTCAAAGGCGCCATCGTCCTGACCCAGCCCGAACAGCCCGCTCCGCTCAAGTTCGCTCCCGACGCCGCGCGTCTGACCGAACAGGATCTCAAGGATCTGATTCTGGCACCCGATCCGGGCGCCAAATCCCCCTTCGCTGCCCGGATGCAGGAGATGATGGCCCGCCAACAGCTCCAGGCCGCGGTTAACAAGTTCGTCAAGGACGAGGGCGCGACCGTCCTCCTCGAGGGCAGCCGCGGCACCGAAGGCACGGTCTTCGTGGCTTCCGGCGGCTCTCAGATGGTCGGCGCGTTGGCGGTCCCTCCGGTCGTCGTCGTTTCGGTCGAGCAGTACAATCGGATGGTCCGAATCCTCCAGAAGAAAGTCCCGGTGACCCTGGAGATCGAGATCCAAGCCGAGTTCACCGAAGGTGACCTCCAGGGATACAACGTTGTGGCTGAATTTCCGGGCACCGACAAGAAACTCAAGGACGAAATCGTCATGCTGGGCGCGCATTTTGACACCTGGCACTCAGGGACGGGAGCAACCGACGACGGGGCCGGCTGTGCCGTGGTCCTCGAGGCCCTGCGGATTCTCAAAGCGATCGGCGCCCAGCCCCGGCGGACGATCCGCGTGGCGATGTGGGACGCCGAAGAGCAAGGGCTGACCGGCTCGCGGATGTACGTTACGAACCATTTCTACGATCGGGCCAAGAAGGAGAAGAAGCCCGCGTATGACCGTCTCGCCGCCTACTTCAACTTCGACAACGGCAGTGGAAAAATCCGCGGCATCTATGCCCAGGCCAACCTGGCCGTCATGCCGATTTTCGAGGCGTGGCTGAAGCCCTTTCATGACCTGGGAGCGACGACGGTCACGGCCAGGACTACGGGCGGCACCGACCACCTATCGTTCGACAGCGCGGGCCTGCCCGGGTTCCAATTCATCCAGGACGATCTCGAGTACGAGACGTTGACCCATCACTCGAACATGGACGTCTACGATCACGCCTCGCGGGGCGACCTGATGCAGGCGGCCACCCTCATGGCCGCCTTCGTCTACAACGCGGCTATGCGCGACGAGAAACTGCCGCGGAAATT
>Ga0315281_10008051_pt1 | contig 14746 bp, 13 predicted proteins | sample YL17G07_0_MG_FD_204540 | JGI IMG/M metagenome (GOLD analysis project Ga0315281, IMG submission 204540) | Sediment microbial communities from Yellowstone Lake, YNP, Wyoming, USA - YL17G07_0 | ecosystem: Environmental > Aquatic > Freshwater > Lake > Sediment | place: USA: Wyoming | collected...
TCACGATCATCCAGGGCTCGATCTTCGTGGCATGCGTCCTCGCGTTCCGGCGCGGCATCATCGGCGAGCTGGGGCACTGGCTGAAGAAGCCGCTCTAGGGCTCCGGTAATCTTCAACTTTGGTTTGGAGAGACTGGCGTCCTGCATGGCTCGCCGACCTCAATTGGTATCAATACTGATACTTAATCCGGCTAAATGACGCGCTGCGAAGCGAGCGCGTCGAGTTCCGGATCCTTCATTCCGAGCACGCCCGCCAGCACCTCGCGCGTGTGTTCACCGAGCAGGGGCGGTGGCAGGTCGTACTGCACGGGCGTCGCGGAGAACCGCATCGGGCTTGCCACCGTCGGAACCGCGCCCAGGGGGCCGGGAATGTCCACGCGCAGGCCGCGGTGTCGCACCTGCTCGTTCTCGAAGACTTCGGCGTAGTTGTCGATGGGGCCGCATGGAACCCCGGCTGCTTCCAGCGCCGCTATCCATTCCTGCCTGGTGCGGGTTCGCATGATCTCGCGCACGATCGGCACCAGCACTTCGCGGTGCTTCACGCGGTCCGGGTTGGTCAGAAAGCGGGGGTCTTCGATCAGTTCCGGCCGGCCGGCGACGCGGCAGAAGGAGGCGTACTGGCCGTCATTTCCCACAGCGAGAATGATGTGGCCGTCGCTCGTCGGGAACGCTTCATAGGGAACGATATTCGCGTGCGCGTTGCCGAAGCGCGGCGGCACATTACCCGAACACCAGTAATTGAGGATCTGGTTGGCGCCGAAGGCGACGATCGTATCGAGCAGCGCCGTTTCGATGTATTGCCCGGCGCCGCTGGTCTGCCGGGCGGTGATCGCCGCGGTGATGGCAAGGCTCGCGTACATACCGGTGAGCACGTCGGTGATCGCGATGCCGACTTTCTGTGGTCCGCCGCCCGGCTGGCCGTCGCGCTCCCCGGTGATGCTCATGAGGCCGCCCATGCCCTGGAAGATGAAGTCGTATCCGGGACGCGACGCATAAGGGCCGTCCTGCCCGAATCCGGTCACCGAGCAGTAGATGATCCCGGGATTGATGGCGCGGATGTCCTCGTAGCCCAGCCCGTAGCGGGTGAGCGTACCCACTTTGTAGTTCTCGATCAGCACGTCTGATTTCGCAGCCAGATCGCGCGCGATGCGCTGGCCTACCGGTTTCGACAGATCCAGTGTGACCGACTTCTTTCCGCGGTTGACCGACAGGAAGTACGCCGATTCGCGGGTCTCATTGCCGTCGCCGTCGTGCCACCATGGCGGCCCCCACGCGCGCGTGTCATCCCCGGTGCCGGGGCGCTCGATCTTGATGACTTCGGCGCCCAGGTCGGCAAGGTTCTGCGCGGCCCACGGGCCGGCGAGGACGCGGGTGAGGTCAAGCACCCTGATGTGCGAAAGCGGTCTGGTCACGGCGGTTCTCCCGGCGCGTCAGTGTAATGGGGTAACGGCAAACCTGCGCGTGCGTGGCACGGCCTGCTTGACTGACCCGTCGTATTAGGACTTTTTTCGGCAAATCATCAAACGTTAACGGTGTCCCGAGACTCGGAGTAACATTCGCCAAAATACGTCAAGGGGGTTGCAGCATGAATCACTCGTCAGTCGTTCACTCTGACCCTGACATTCTGGGCGGCACCCCCGTATTCGTCGGCACCCGCGTCCCTCTCCAAGCGCTGATCGACTACATCGAGGGCGGACATTCCTTGGAAGAATTCCTTGACGATTTTCCAACTGTATCCCGGGAGCTCGCAATTGCAGCACTTGAGCAGGCGAAAGCCCATTTGATCGCTGATGCGCGTGCTGCTTGACGAGTGCGTTCCACGCGCCCTTCGAAAGGAGCTTCCTGGGCACGAGGTCAAGACTGTTGCCGAGGCCGGTTGGGCCGGAGTCAGGAATGGTGCGCTACTGCAACTCGCCGCAACGGAATTTGACGTCCTGCTTACGGTCGATCGCAACCTGGAATACCAACAGAATTTCGCCGGTGTTTCCATTGCTGTCGTCGTGATTCACGCCCAAAGCAACGACATCGTATTGCTGCGGCCGCTGATGCCCGCGGTACTTGACGCAATATTCAAGGCAAAGTCTGGAGCCGTAACGCATGTCCACGGCTGACTTTGCGCGGCACCCGGAGGCGCCGGATGCGTCATCCCATCATCAGCCACCGCGCGGGGCGCGGTGGTGTGCTCCACGCTAAACGGACAAGAGAGCATGCCCGAACTTGATGTGGGGTCCTGACGAGAACTTATGGAGACTTTCACTTCCATACTGCTGAAACGCTGGCGGCAGTTCGAGCATGTAGAGTTGGACCTCAGCCAGAGGCTCTGCGTTCTCACTGGACCGAACGGCTGTGGCAAGACGACTGTCCTCAGCGTCCTCGGCCGACATTTCGGTTGGAACTTGAACTTCCTATCCGCTTCATTCCTTACCAAGGAGCGGAAACGGATCTATGGCGACGCATGGGACGTTTTCGACGAGCAGGTCGAGCGTCAGTTTCAGATTGGCACAATCACATATGGGGACGGCAGCAATGCCACTATCGAGGCGCCGGCCTCAAAAGCCACACAGTACAACGTCCGTATCCAAAACCAGCAGCAAGTTCATGGACTTCACATACCTTCGCACCGACCTCCGCCCGGTTACGCGCGGCTCGAAACAATTCCGATCAATCCCAAATCAGCCCAACAGCACTACCAGGCATATCAGAGCTTTCTCTTCCAGTCATACGGCGAACAACCCCAGCGCAATCCGTCCGTAGCAATGAAGGAAGCCCTAATCGCCTTTGCCGTCTTTGGCGAAGGCAATCGGTCGGTGCGGTCGAATGCGGAATACGTAGAGATTCTAAAGAGTTTTGAGGAAATCCTTCGTCGCCTCTTGCCGGAACGTATTGGATTTGAGGCCATTGAAATCGAAACGCCAGATGTGATTCTCAGAACCAAGAGCGGCACGTTCCCGCTCGAATCCATGTCCGGCGGCTTAAACGCCCTTTTCGGTATTGCCTGGCAGATTCACATGCACGGCGCCGCAGCGACCCCATGTACGGTGCTCATCGACGAACCTGAGAACCATCTGCACCCCAGCATGCAACGTGAGTTCTTGCCGCGTCTTCTGGAGGCGTTCCCGTCGAACAAGTTCGTCGTTGCAACCCACAGTCCATTCGTCGTGTCGTCAACGCCCGACGCCGCCGTCTATGCGATGCTGTTCAACGAGGAACGGCGCGTCACATCTACCCTTCTGAACGAATCCGATTTGGCCGCCTCACCCAACAAAGTTCTCAGGGAAGTCCTTGACGTCCCTGTCACGATGCCGCTATGGGTCGAACGTCGAATCGAGGCCATCCTCGCGGAGTTCCACGGAGTGAGCTTCGATGCCGAAACCATTGCTCTTCTTCGCGCCAAGCTTCGCGCGGAAGGCTTAGAGGACGCCTTCGGCGATTTTATTGCTCAGCCGACTAGTCAGGACAACCCAGAATGAGGCATCTTGCGAAGCATCCAGTCCCCCTGCTTCTGGCCACGCACGCGGCGCAATGGCTTACGGAGTACCTCGAGCAACCGTCGTCGGATACCAGGAAGCATCGATACAGGGCTCCCGAGATCAAGCAGGCTCTGCGTGAGGAAACGGGATGGAAGTGCGTGTACTGCGAAAGCAAGATTGGCCACAACACTCCAGGAGACGTCGAGCACAAGGTTCCGTCTAGTAAGAACTCGTCCCTTCACTTTGAGTGGTCCAACCTGACGATAGCTTGCACAGAGTGCAACAGGAGAAAGAATGACTATTACGAGAAGGACACCGCATTCCTAGACCCGTACGCGGATAATGTCGACGAGATGCTGATTCATTTGGGGCCGCTGGTTTATTGGCGGCCTGGCAACGAGCGCGCTGAGGTCACGATTCGCACTCTTGAGCTCGACACCATGGCGCGTAAGCAACTCTTTCAGCAGAAGTGTGACCTTCTTGAAAAAGCCCGGAATTTGCTCGAGTTGGTCGCCCGAACGAGCGGTGCGCTTCGCGATCTTCGTGAAGATGAACTCCGCCGTATGCAGGAGGTGCGCAGCGAGTACTCCGCGGCTATCCGAGCATACGTTGTTCTCGCGATGGCGAGGGTTGGGAGTACCTCAACCCAACATGCCGCTGCCCAACAAGGCGTTGCACCTGACTGCGGCGGCATCACATGAAATCAGGGTTCAAAGTCTCACCAGCCGCCGCAGCAGGCGAACTTTTACGGCCTCCCGGCGACCCACCGGTGGGTCATGCTGGGATCGAAGCAGAGCTGACCCAGACTATCGTCGTCGCCAAGGCGTGGGATGATGCCGTGCGCGATCACAAAACCCTAACCGAGGACGACGGGAACTCCTGAGCCGCATGACCAACGACACCTTCAAAGACATCGAGAAGCTCGAAGCCGACCTCTGGGAGGCCGCGGACAACCTCCGCGCCAATTCCAAGCTCACCTCCAGCGACTACTTCATGCCCGTGCTGGGCGTGATCTTCCTGCGGCATGCGGCCAACCGCTTCGAGGCTGCCCATCGGCAAATCGAGGAGGAGCAGGCAAGCGGCAAGATGCCCAAGCGCAAGGTGCTCCCGGCCGATTACCTGCGCCGCCGCGCGCTCTGGTTGCCGGAGTCAGCCCGCTACGACGCCATCATGCAACGGGCAGCCACGAGCGGAGCCGACCTGCCCAAGCTCATCAGCGACGCCATGACGGCCATAGAGGCCGAGTTCGAGCCGCTGCTGGGCGTCCTGCCCAAGGACTTCGGCATCTTCGAGCCCAAGGTGCTCGAAGACCTGATGCGCCTGTTCAACAGCGAGCAGATCAAGCAGGCCACCGGCGATGTCTTCGGCCGCATCTACGAGTACTTCCTCGCCAAGTTCTCGATGCAGAAGGCGCACGACAACGGCGAGTTCTTCACCCCCTCCTCGATCGTGCAGATGATCGTCAACGTCATCGAGCCCGACCATGGCGTGGTGTTCGACCCGGCCTGCGGCTCGGGCGGCATGTTCGTGCAGTCCAGCCACTTCATCGAGCACGAAGGCGGCGATACGGCGAAGAAGGTCGCTTTCTATGGTCAGGAGAAGAACCGCGACACGATACGGCTGGCCAAAATGAACCTCGCGGTTCACGGTCTGGAGGGAAAGATCGCCGAGGCCATCACCTACTATCAGGACGAGCACACCCTCGCGAGCAAGTGCGACTTCGTGATGGCCAATCCCCCCTTCAACGTCGATCTCGTCGACGCCGAGCGCATCAAGACCGATCCGCGCCTGCCCTTCGGCCTGCCGGGGGTGAACAAGCAGAAGAAGGTCGGCAACGGCAACTACCTCTGGATCTCCTATTTCTGGAGCTACCTGAACAAGACGGGCCGCGCCGGTTTCGTCATGTCCTCGCAGGCCTCGAGCGCCGGGCATGGTGAGAAGGAAGTGCGCCGCAAGATCGTCGAGACCGGCGACGTGGACGTGATGATCTCCATTCGTTCCAACTTCTTCTACACCCGCACTGTCCCCTGCGAGCTGTGGCACTTCGACCGGGCGAAGCTCGCGGAGCGCAAGGACAAGGTGCTGATGCTCGACGCGCGCAATATCTACCGCAAGGTCACGCGCAAGATCTACGACTTCTCGCCCGAGCAGATGCGGAACCTCGCCGCCATCGTCTGGCTCTACCGGGGCCAGCGGGAGCGCTTCCTCGCGCTGGTGAAGGACTACCTCGGGCGCGTCTGCGAGGAGAGCACGGCGATCCCGGCGGCGCTCGCCACATTCGAGACGACGCTCGCGGATCTGCGCGGGCGTTTCGACCGTTTCGCCGACGCGGCGGCAAGGCACGGCGCGCTCGAAGTCGACAAGAAGGCGCTGCTTGCCGACGCCGCGTCCGAGCTGCGCGAGGCGTCCGCGCTCTACGAGGCGGACCGGAAGAACCTCCTCGCGAGCCTGCGCGCCTTCGGCGAGAAATACGCCAAGGCCCTTCCCGGCGAGAACGACAAGCAGCACGCCGCACGCGCGGCGTTCGACGGTAGCGCCGAGGCGATCCGCGGTCTGATCAAACAGGTGGACCTCCTCTACAAGCTCGCCGCGCGCATCGCGGACCTGGGCGCCGAACTTGCAGTCGATGAAGCGATCTCCGCCGCCTACGACCGCCGCGCCGCGGCCAAACTGGTGAGGCAGCTCGACGAGCAACGCAAGGCTGCCGTCGAGCAGTTGAAGCACGCGGTCTACTTCCACCGGCAGGTGGCGTGGTTGCAGGACCGCTTTCCGAACGCCGAGCTGCGGGCCGTGCCCGGGCTGGTGAAGCTGGTAGACCGTGAGGAGATCGAGGCCGCCGACTGGAGCCTCACTCCCGGCCGCTACGTCGGCGTCGCACCGCCGGAAGAGGACGAGGACTTCGACTTCGAGCAGACCCTGCGCGACATCCATGTGGAGTTGGCCGACCTGAACAAGGAAGCGGTGGATCTGGCGGCGAAAATTCAGACCAACTTCGAGGAGTTGGGGGCATGAGCAAAGCAAGACAACTGCTACCCAAGGATTACGCCTCCCTGCTGGCGGAAGTGAAGGAGCGAGTCCGCACGGCGCAATACGCCGCATTGCGCGCAGTGAACAAGGAACTGGTGGGGCTCTATTGGGATATCGGACGTTTGATCGTCGGACGTCAAGTTGGCAAGACCTGGGGCAAGGCCGTGGTCGAGCGTCTTGCCGGCGATCTGCAGGTGGAGTTTCCGGGCATTGGCGGTTTCTCGGCCTCCAACCTCTGGCGGATGAAAGGTTTTTTCGAGGCCTATGCCCCATCCGAAAAACTCGCACCACTGGTGCGAGAAATCGGCTGGAGCCATAACCTCGTTATTCTTGAGCGTTGCGCCGACTCCCTGGAACGTGAGTTCTACATCCGCATGACGAGGAAGTTCGGCTGGTCCAAGAGCGTCCTCATCCATCAGATCGAGAACCAGAGCTACGAGAAAACCCTGCTGGGCCAGACCAACTTTGACCGTGCGGTTACCCCGGCGATCCGAGCCCAGGCCAAGCTGGCCGTGCGGGACGAATACACCTTCGACTTTCTCGAACTCGGCGACGAGCACAGCGAGCGCGAGCTTGAACGCGCGCTCATCGCCCGCATTGAGCACTTCCTGCGTGCCATGGATGGCCTGTTCGCCTTCGTGGGCAGCCAGTTTCGGCTGGAGGTGGACGGAGAGGAGTTCTTCATCGACCTGTTGCTGTTCCACCGCCGCCTGAAGAGCCTTGTGGCGATCGAGCTGAAGATCGGCAAGTTCCAGCCTGAGTTCGTCGGCAAGATGCAGTTCTATCTGACCGCGCTTGATCGGCAGGTGCGCGAAGCGGACGAGAACCCCAGCATCGGCATCATCCTGTGCAAGGAGAAAAACCGCACGGTCGTCGAGTACGCCTTGTACGACGCCCGCAAACCCATCGGCGTCGCGACGTACCGCACCGTCAAGCGCCTGCCGAAGGAACTCAAAGGCATGCTTCCCGCGCCTGAAGAGATTGCTAAACTGCTGGAAGCGACAGAATGAGCGTGATCGAAGGATTCCGCGATGTTCGTGTGAAGCTGGCCTATCTCAACAAGGAAGCGGTGGATCTGGCGGCGAAGATTCAGACCAACTTTGAGGAGTTGGGCGTATGAGATGGACGCCGCAGCGTTTGGACCAACTCGGTTATCTGGCGCGTGGTCGATCTAGACACCGACCACGCGACGCCGTGCATCTGTACGACGGGCCGTACCCCTTCATTCAGACGGGAGACGTGAAACACGCTGGCCTGTACATCACGGAGCATCAGCAGACGTACAGCGAAGCCGGACTTGAACAAAGCCGACTTTGGCCATCGGGAACACTCTGCATCACGATTGCGGCCAACATCGCGGATACAGCCATCCTTGGATTCGATGCTTGTTTTCCAGACAGCGTGATCGGATTTATTCCCGACCCGAGCAAGGCTGATGCTCGATTCGTAAAGTACCTTTTCAATGCGACGATTCAGCGGCAGGTGCAGCAGTTCACGCAAGGAGCAGCCCAAGACAATCTGAGCCAGGAAAAGTTGGTATCGATCGGGTTCTCCATACCGGCCGTCGATGAACAGAAGACGATCGCCGACATCCTCTCCGCATACGACGACCTGATCGAGAACAACCAGCGGCGGATGGCGTTGCTGGAAGATGCGGCGCGGCAGCTTTACCGCGAGTGGTTCGTCCGCCTCCGCTTCCCCGGCCACGAGCACACACGCATCACCAACGGCGTGCCGGAGGGGTGGGAACGTGTCCAGCTTGGTGATTTGGCCGAGATCACAATGGGGCAAAGCCCGGAGTCCAAGCACTATAATCAAGACGGTGAAGGCCTGCCGTTTCACCAAGGCGTCACTGATTTCGGCCATCGGTTCGTAACCCACCGCATTTATACGACTGCGCTAAATCGCGTAGCCGAGGCCAGCGACATTCTGTGCAGCGTCCGGGCTCCCGTCGGTCGATTAAATGTCACGCTCGGCAAGATCGTGATCGGCCGCGGTCTTGCCGCATTGCGGAGCAAGACCGGACACCAGTCCTTGTTGCTACAGCAACTTCGCGCGCATTTCTTCAAGGAGGATCTTATTGGCGGCGGCGCGATCTTCGCCTCTGTGACGAAGAAGGAGTTCTCAGCGCAGGGGATACTGGAACCTCCCGAGCTCCTAAAGCGGGCATTCGAGGAAATGACGGTTCCCTGTGACGATGAAATACGTGTGCTGCATATACAGAACCATCAACTCCGCGCTGCTCGCGACCTGCTCCTGCCGCGCCTGATGAGCGGAGAGATTGCCGCATGAGTGGCGAGTGCCAGCAGGAGGGAGATCGGCTCTCGCAGGCCAAGCTGCTCGCGTGGCTCAGCCGGGACATGCAGTTGACCGACTTGGTAACCGTCTACTGGTCGGACCGGACGGACGAGCACAACTACGCGATCTATTGCGCCCTTATTGCAACGGAAGAGATTGAGAGAAGTCTCAGTCGACCGAGTTGGGACCTGATGCATGGTCAGGGGCTCCCTGGAGCCGTCAAATTCTATGATGACGGTAAGGAACGTGTCGAATACCTGCGGTACGGGGATCGTGGTGGTGTTGAGCCGCTTGTAATTGATCGCGGATTTCACGGCATTCGGCCGGATTACAAGGAACTGAGCGAAGAGTTCAGACTCTTCCATCGCTTGTATCACGATCGCAAGCAGGATCATTACTCCAAGATCGATGACAGTGGAAACGAACACGTCGTCGCCATCATCGAGGCAAACCGTATTCGGGCTCGGCTAAGAGAACTCCGGCAGTTTCTCGCCATTAAGGAAATGCACCTCGCAATTCTCTTCGACTGCCGCGAAAACTCGGTAAGCAGTCTCAAGGAACTGGATCGCGCAGAGGGCGGATCCGATTCGCAAGATGGCCTATCTTGCTGGGGACTTTACTACGGCGACTTGAGGGGCGTCGGCAGCCACAACGCATTCAGTCGGCTGCTCGGGAAGCGCCTGATCCCGCCGCTACCGAAGGAAAAGAGCGGCTTCTGGGGCTTTGCAGAGGAGGAATCAAAGAAGCACCTTGATTTCGTTATTGGCACAAATGAGCGTGGCGATGAAGTGACATATACCTCGGACCCCGCTCGTCTTGCGGACTACGGCGCGAATCCGGGTGCTCCTAACTACCTGACGCCGGTCCATTTTCGCAAGCAGGTGCTGGACAAGTATTACCAGGCGCCTGGAAAATATTTTGTAGAGGATGGCATGCTTCGCTGCGGCGCGTTATGGGGTATGACAATGGACAACCACCATGATGATCACGTCGTCGCTTGGCTCGGCGATCTAGGCCGTGACTTGCCGTACGAAGAGCAGTTGCATTGGCGAAGCCAGAACATCCCACCCACAGGAAGAGTGAGCCAGACATTCTTCCGGCGGCAAATTCTGGCGGAGTTTGCAGACTCCGACCGCCCCGAGCATGTGTTCCAGCAGAGATATCAGGACCTCGCTGAGGTTTGCCGGGAGCGCATCGGCCGGTCGCTGCTCCTTCCGCTGGCAATCGAGGACGCGCATCACCTCCGCTCACTTCGCGTACCGTCCACGGATGAGCAGAAGGACTTCGACGAGTTGGTCCAAGCTCTGACGAAGATTCTGATTGATTCGCTGAATGAGAAAGCCCTAAACGACCTTATTCCCTCACCGACATCGGACGCGATAAAAGGGAGCATCTCCCGTCTGGAATCTGCATTTCGGGCACGCGGCGTGTCAGGCTTCGAGTCGCATATTGCATTCCTGCGCAACCTTCAGGAACTTCGGTCATCGGGGGTCGCCCATCGCAAGGGTAGCAACTACCGGAAGATCGCTGACGAGTTCCAAGTCGACAGCCAGAATCTGCGTGCAGTGTTTTCCGGAATTCTCGCTAAGGCGCTCGATGTTCTCGACTTCCTGATTTCTGCGGTCCGGAGTGGCGCACTCGGATCCAACGGCAGCGCCACGAAGGCTAAGGTCGATTAGTGATCACCGACATCAACAGCGAAGATCGCCTGGTCCAGCAGACCTTCGTCGAGCATCTGAAGGGGGTGCTCGGCTGGAACAGCGTCTACGCCTACAACGCCGAGACCTTCGGCCCGAACGGCACCCTGGGACGTGCGTCCGAGCGTGATGTGGTGCTGGTGGGCGATCTGCGCGCGGCGCTGGAGAGGCTCAACCCGGATCTGCCGGCCTCTGCGCGCGAGCAGGCGATCGAGAAGCTGACGCGCATCGACTTCGCGCGATCGCTGGTGCAGCACAACCGCGAGTTCTATGGCTTCATCCGCACGGGCGTGCCAGTCGAATGGCGCGATGCGGTGGGCGAGACGCGCTACGCGCGGGCGCAGGTAATCGACTTCCGCAAGGTCGCTAACAACCGCTTCCTCGCGGTGCGCGAGCTGAAGGTCCAGGGCGTGCGCGTGCCGCACTACAACCGCCGCGCCGACCTGGTCTGCTTCGTCAACGGCCTGCCGCTGGTCTTCATCGAGTTGAAGGCCGTGTACCGGAATATCCGCGCCGGCTTCGACGACAACCTGACTGACTACCTGAGCGAGCACAGCATCGCCCACGCCTTTCACCACAACGCATTTCTCGTGGTGAGCAATGGCGACCAGGCTCGCTACGGCTCAATCACCAGCAAGTGGGAGCACTTCGTCGAGTGGAAGCGCAACGCGGAGCAGGACAAGGGCCGCGTGGACGCCGAGGCGCTTCTGGACGGCATGCTGGCCAAGGAACGGCTGCTCGACCTGGTCGAAAACTTCATCCTGCTCGACGACAGCCGGGCCGGGGGCACGCGCAAGATCGTGGCCCGAAATCATCAGGTGCTAGGTGTGAACAACGCGGTCGCCGCCGTCCTACGGCAGGAGGAGCTGAAGCGGCTGTTCCCGCCACAGGAACGGATCATTGAATACCGCGTACCGAAGCCGGAGCTGCTGAAAGCCGCCGAGGCGCCGCCGGCGCACTCAGCCTACGCCACGCAGGCAGCCGCAGAACGGGCGGACAGCGATGATCTGCCGCTGCTGAAGAGAGCGCACCAGGACCTCGGTCGACTGGGCGTGTTCTGGCACACGCAGGGCAGCGGCAAATCCTACTCTATGGCGTTCTTCTCCGAGAAGGTGCGGCGCGTCGTGCCAGGCAACTTTACCTTCCTGGTCATGACCGACCGGGATGACCTGGACGACCAGATCTGGCGTACGTTCATCGGCTGCGGCGTCGCCGACGAGAAGACGCCGCGCGCCAGCTCCGGCAAGGAGCTTCAGGAGATTCTGCGCGGCAATCACCGCTTCGTTTTTAGTCTGATCCACAAGTTCAATCAAGCGGTCACCGAACCCTACAGCGAGCGCGACGACATCATCGTCATCTCGGACGAAGCGCACCGGACGCAGGCCGGAAGATTCGCGCGCAACATGCGCCTCGCGCTCCCCAACGCCTCCTTCATTGGCTTTACCGGGGCACCGCTCTTTAAGCACGACGAACTGACCCGGCGCATCTTCGGATCCTACGTCTCGCGCTACGACTTCAAACGTTCCGAGGAAGACCAGTCCACGGTGAAGCTGGTCTACGAGAGCCGGGGTGAGAAGCTGGGCATCGCCCGGCTCGACCTGAATGACCGGATTGCCGAGGCAGTCGAGAAGGCCGAGCTGGACCCCGACCAGACCGCGCTCCTGGAGATGCTCCTCGGCAAGGACTACGAGGTAATCACCGCGGACGATCGCCTCGACAAGCTGGCCGCAGACTTCGTCGAGCACTGCTCCACCCGCTGGCAGAGCGGGAAGTCAATGCTGGTGTGCATCGACAAGGTAACTTGCGCGCGGATGTTCCAGCGCATCGAGCCACGCTGGAAGGCCAAGCTCGCGCAGTTGAAGGCGCTCATCCCGACGAAGGAAGCGGAGCTGGCAGCTTCGGACGATCCCGACGCGCGGGAACGCCTGAGCAAGCAACTCGATGAGCTGCGCGGGCGCGCGCAGTGGATGGAGAGCACCCTCATCGAGATCATCATCAGCGAGGCACAGAACGAGGTCCGCGACTTCCAGAAATGGGACTTCGACATCATCCCGCATCGCGTCGTGATGAAAACAGGCTTCCAGACGCCCGACGGCAAGCGGGTGCGCGTGGATGATGCCTTCAAGGACCCGCAGCATCACTTCCGCATTGCGATCGTCTGCGCGATGTGGCTGACGGGCTTTGATGTGGAGTGTCTGGCGACCCTCTATATCGACAAGCCGATGAGAGCCCACAACCTGATGCAGGCCATCGCCCGCGCCAACCGAATCTACCCGGGCAAGGATTGCGGCGTGATCGTCGACTACAACGGGATGCTCAAGAGCCTGCGCGAAGCACTGGCGCAGTACGCCCTGGGGGACGAGGAGGAAGGCGGTGGGGGTAGCGGCGGCATCGTGGCGCCAATCGAGGAGCTGGTGGAGGCCTTGCTGCAGTCCATCGAAGCGGCCGAAACGCACCTCCGCGGTCTCGGGTTCGATCCGGCCCGGCTGCGCGGCGCGACGGGGTTCGCGCGGATTGAAGCGCTGAGAGATGGCGTGGACGCGCTCTACACGTCGGACGAGGCCAAGCGCCGATTCGAGATCATTGCGCGCCAGGTGTTCATCCGCTTCAAGGCGCTGCTGATGGAACCGAGCGCCCTCGCCTACGCGGAGCGCCACGACAACACCGAGGCCATCTACAAGAAGCTCCAGGAGAAGCGCGACACGGCGGACGTTACGGAGGTGCTCAAGGCGCTGCACAGAATCGTCAACGAGGCGATCCGCGCGGCGGCGCCCGGGGACGACCGCGCGCAGGGTCTCACGGTGGACCTGAGCCGGATCGACTTCGCGAAACTGCGAGATGAGTTCGCCAGCAAAGTCAGGCGGAAGCACGCCGCCCTGCAGGACATTCGCGACGTCATCGAGAAGAAACTGGCGCAGATGCTCGCCCGAAACCCGCTGCGGATGGACTACTACAAGAAGTACCAGGAGATCATCGCGGACTACAACCGCGAGAAGGACCGGGTGACGGTCGAGGCGACCTTCGCGCGGCTGGTCGAACTCGCATCCAGCCTCGATGTCGAACAGCGGCGTGCTGCCGACGAAGGCCTCAGCGATGCCGAGCTTGCGCTGTTCGATCTTCTGTTCAAGGACACCATCAGCAAGGCCGACCGGGAGCGGCTGAAGCAGGCGAGCAAGGGCTTGCTTGCGTCGCTACGAGACTTGCTCCGGCCCATGCACGACTGGACGCAGAACACGACCACCCAAGCCGAGGTGAAGGTGTTCATTCTCGACAACCTCTGGCGGGCGCTGCCAAGGCCGCACTTCACGGACGACGAGACCGAGGCAGTCGCCAATCGCGTGTACGACTTCGTCTGGCAGCAGAGCGCCACCGGGCATGGCTTGCACGTAGCGTAGGTCGAATCGAAAGCGTGGGAAGGTCCTGGAAACCCCTGTCGCCGCCGGGCGGTATGGCGCCGCCAGAGATCAAGCGCGGCGCTTCCGCACCCGAAGCGCCTTCGATCGTGGTTGCCACTCAAAGCTTGAATTGTCAGCATCGAGCGTCCTGATATAGTAATACTGTAACGCCTTGCGCAGCCGCGCATTCGGCGCGGGCGGCTTCTCCAGCAGGTTCAGCAGAAAAACCGCGTCGGTGCCGGACAAATGGATCACCCGATCGCATTCGATTACACGCCGCGCTTCGCTGAGCGCGGCCTGCACCACGAACTGGTTGAGGGTCGCCCCCAACAGGTCCGCTGCCTGCTGCAGGGTGTCCCGCACATTCTGCGGCATGCGGGCGGTGATGCGGCCCCGTTCCGTCAGAGTCATGGTTAGTCACCCGGTCCGGGTTGATATTGGTTTGGTCAGGCTAAGCGCGGCGCGCCCTGGCAGGAAGCGTAGCCTCCTGGTGCCACCATGTCACCCGAGATTCGCTTGGGCCTTCGAGTGGACGGAGGGGCCCGGTCTCCAACTCGCTCCCGTACGGCTGTAGGGGCCGCGGCCATCCGTTATAATTCGCACTTCCCACACAGACAGAGAGCAGAGAGTAGAGATGAAAGTCCTTGTTACCGTGAAACGCGTGGTCGATTACAACGTCAAGGTGCGCGTGAAGGCCGATGGCACCGGAGTGGAAACCGCCAACGTCAAGATGTCGATGAATCCTTTCGACGAGATCGCCCTGGAAGAGGCGGTGCGTCTGAAGGAGGCGGGCACGGCGACCGAGATCATCGCGGTGTCCTGCGGCCTGGCGACCTCGCAGGAAACGCTGCGCACGGCAC
>Ga0315281_10008052_pt1 | contig 14746 bp, 16 predicted proteins | sample YL17G07_0_MG_FD_204540 | JGI IMG/M metagenome (GOLD analysis project Ga0315281, IMG submission 204540) | Sediment microbial communities from Yellowstone Lake, YNP, Wyoming, USA - YL17G07_0 | ecosystem: Environmental > Aquatic > Freshwater > Lake > Sediment | place: USA: Wyoming | collected...
CACCCACCCCCTCCTCCTCGGTTCCCTCCGTGCGCGGCCCCGGACGAATGTCCGGGGCTGTGACGTTTCGGCGAGGCTCGGAGACGAAGACCCCGGACCGGCGGACCCTCACCCCTTGTCCCCGGCATGGAAACTCGTTGGCTGGCAGAGCGGCAACCGCCGCCGGCCGGCGTTCCCTCATCCCCAGCCCTTCTCCCGCCGGGCGGGAGAAGAGAGCGGCTCAGGCCTGCTGCTGGGACTGCCGGCTCGCGAGCATGGCAGCGACGATCGGGCTGGCGCGCGGAGGCTGCCAGGCCTTGTAGGCGACTTCGAGCGGCACCGGCCACGGGTTCCCCACGGGGTCGACGTCGATGCGGTAGCCCGGCGCACCCGCCTCCGCGAGGGCCTGCACGGCGGCGCGGGCGACGGTGAGCATGAGCGCGTCGTTGTGCGGCGTGCCGAAGCTCTGGCCGAAGGGGAACTCCACGCCCACGATGCGCGAGAGCCGGAAGCGCTGCGCCACGTCGGGCATCATCGTGACGGTGACGGTTGGGATTCCCAGGTTTTCGACGGTACGCGCCAGCACGGGCACGTTGCGGCAGCAATCCGGTCAGGCAGGGGCGAGGAGCAGCACGTCGACGGCTCGCTCCTTCAGCCGCGCCACCAACTCGGGCCCCTGCTGCGTGCGCCACGAAGCGAGTCCGGCTTCCTGATAGCCCATGAACGAGTAGTGCTCAGCGGCGAGAGCGCCGATCGCGCGCTCCGCTTCGAGTTGCCGGAAGGCGCGGAGAGGGAGCACGACGTCGACGTCTTCGAGGATCGGCGCGGTGTTGATGTGCAGGTGTGAGCAACCGACCTGGTCCTGGCGCACGCCCGAAGGGATGACGCGGAAAGTCGGGTCGCCCCAGGTGGGCTCGCGCCATTCGCGCTCTTCGTCGAACGGCGGCTGCGAGTCCCGCAGGTAGACGCCGGCGCTGGTCATGAGCGCGATGGTGCAGCGGTGCAGGGGTTTTGGCAGCGGCGTCCACGCCGGCGGCTCGTCTATCGGCGCCCCGCCTTCATACATGACGCGGAAGGAGCGCGGGAGGTACTTGTAGCTGTCGACTGGCATCGCGGGCCTCCGTCGGCGTGGTGTACGTCATGGTACGCCCGGCGGCGAGACGCGACATCTGCCAGGGGCAAGGTTACCCGCCAGTCTCTTGCTTCGCCGGGACCCGTCGCCCGGCGCGCTCCCAGGCCGCCAGCATGTGTGCGGCCTGCTCGAGGCCTACCGTGCGCTGTCCCTCGACGCTGAGGTGTGTGCGGTCTGGGCCGAGGAGCGCCTTCCATTCGCCCGATTGCATGAGGCTGTCGCCGCCGAAGTAGGGGACGTGAAGCTCCGCGCGGAGGCTGGTCAAACGGTTGTGGACGACCGCGCGGCGCGCCTGGTCGCGGGCGGGCCCGCCCCATCCGTAGGCGGTGCAGCGCCGCCCGGTGCTCCCGATGACGACGAGTACGACGTCCTCCCGCGCGACGACGCGGCGAATGCAGGACTCGGACACGTCGAGCACCTGCTCGGGCGTGAACGGCGTTTCGCCGCCGACGGTGCGCAGGCTCGCCAGCCGCAGGGCGCGGAACGGCAGGGAACTCGCGAACGGCTTGCTCGCCACCCGCCGCCCGGCCTCGCTGAGCTTTCCGCCAAGGCGGCCGAGCTGACGCTGCACGCGGATGGGGACGGATTCGTAGACGTACCAGAACGGCACTACATAGAAGAAGACGAGGTCGGGCTGGTACTGGTCGAGCCAGCGCTCGAGAAGCTCCGGCAGGTGCGGGTCGGGCCAGATGGGGCGGACGATCGTCTCCACGGGCTCGCCGACGGCCTGGGAGAAGGCCGCTTCTGCGATGGCGGGCGAACGCAACTCTTCCGGGACGTCCCGCAGGGCGTCGTCGCTGCCGGCGAGGCGGAGGATACGCATGGGAGACCTGTATACGTGAACCGTGGCGGCCAGACAAGCGCCGTCGCGGCTCTTGGTGGGGCTCCGTGGAGACGTCAGCGCGGACTGCTCAGTGAGCGGCCCGGCGGACTGCCTGCGAAAGCCCGCAGGCGTTGTCGTAGCTGTAGCTCGACACGATCCCCGTGGAGGCCGGGAGCGTGGCCAGGGTCATCCTGTTCGCATCATCGTACGTATAGGCCACCGCGCGCGAGTTCCAGTCGGTGACAGACGAGAGTCGGTTGGCGGCGGCGCTATCCAGGAACGACCTTCGCTTCATAGACGACGTCGTCGCCGTTTGTCCGCAACACAAGATACCAGCCATCTATGCAGCCTCGTGGTCTCAGCCAGTACGACATCGACCATCCTGGGGCGTACCGCAACGATGTGGGTTCACCCAGCATTCTGACTACGTCGGAGCGTGACAGTCCAACGAGTCTTGCAGCATCTGCGCTGTCTCTGTAGTCATCCAGATGGTGATCCGGATGCTGGGGACAGTTTTCGCTGGACACAACGAGATTTGCAAATGTGAGTGCGTATAAGACGAGTATTGTACACGCAATGAAGCCAGTTATTATCGCCATCACTGCTGTAACTCTTCGAAAGGTCAAATGCTCACCTCGCACACCCCGGTTGTTGTCGCGTGCCGATAGAGGTTGTCGTAGCTGTAGCTGTGCGTCCCTGCCTGGTCCATACGCTGCGTCCGGTTGCCCACGGCGTCGAGCCGCGCGACTGCCGGGAAAGACCGCGGGCCACGCCGTTGCCAGCGTGGCCCGCGGGGGTGCGCCGCAAGGGGGTCACAGCGCACCGTGGAGGGAGGGGACCCTTTAGCCGAAGCGCCACTCGGGGACGGCCACATGGCAGCCCGGGCAGTAGCGATCGCGGACGCCGTACGACGTGCGGCACTCGGGGCAGCGCCGGGACTCGGCGGGACGCACCAGTACGTAAGCGGGTACCAACTGGACGGCGAAGAACCGCCGCCACCAGGGCTGCTTCGTAAGCTCGTACACGAGAAACGCCTCCATGCGCCGGCGGACGGCCACCGCGCGGCGGAAACCACGGCGGACGCCATCCAGGACAATCGAGAGGCAGATGGCAGGCTGAGCGGCTGCCGCGCCTCTCCCTTGCGCCTACGGGGTTAGCTGACGGGTTCGGTGAGGGAGTCACCTACTCCGCGTGAGCGGAGATGCACCCCAAGAAGTTGGTTCCCCCGTTCCGCCTTGCGACGGATTCGGCACCCACGTTCTACCACAGCCGGGCGGGCACAGGTGTTAAGTGGGTGTAAATTCAGTTCCGAGTGCTGAGTTCTGAGTTCTGAGGACCGGGCGCCGGGTGCCGGGTGGCGGGGGTGGCGGGGGGCCGGCACTTAGAACTCAGCACTCAGAACTCGCTATGCTGCGTGGCACAAAGCAGGGGGTGACTCGTCATGGGCAAGCTCAACGGGAAAGTCTGCGTCGTAACCGGCGCGAGCCGCGGCATCGGCAAGGTGATCGCGGAGGTATTCGCAGCGGAAGGCGGCAAGGTGGTCTGCGCCGCGCGCACCATGCACGAGGGCGAGCACCCGCTGGAGGGTTCGCTGGAGTCGACCGTCGCGGGCATCCGCGCCGCGGGAAGCGAGGCTCACGGCGTCGCGGTCGACCTTTCGCAGCACGAAGAGTGCGTGCGGCTGATCGACGAGGCGCGCGCCGCTTACGGGCCGGTCGACGTGCTCGTGAACAACGCGGCGCTGACGTACTTCATCCCGATCGCGGACTTCCCGATCAACAAGTGGCACCGGTCCGTATCCGTGAACTTCCACGCCCCGTTCTACCTGAGTCAGTTGGTGCTGAAGGACATGATCGCGCGCAAGTCGGGGTCGATCGTGAACATCTCGAGCGGCGCGGCGATCGGCCCGGGCCGGGGCCCCTACCAGCCCGCGGCCGTGCGCGGCGGGACGCTCTACGGCGCGGAGAAGGCTGCCCTCGAACGGTTCACGCAGGGCCTGGCGGAAGAGGTCTACGAATACGGGATCAGCGTCACGGCTGTCTCGCCGTCGCAGGTGGTGGCGACACCGGGCACGGTCCACCATCACCTGGTCACAGGCATGGACGACCCGCGCGGTGAGCCGATCGAGTACATGGCGAAGTCCGCCCTGTTGCTGGCGACGGAGCCGCTCGACAAGGTCACGGGCCGCGTCACCTACAGCCAGGAGATTCTGCAGGAGTTCGGCTGGATCCAGGACGGCAAGGGCCGGGGGATCATGGGCAAGGGCTCGGGGTATAGCCAGATTTGAGTACCGAGTACCGAGTACCGAGTGACGAGTTCTGAGTTCTGAGTTCTGAGTTCTGAGTGACGGGGACTGAGTTCTGAGTTCTGAGTTCTCGGTACTCGGTGCTCGGAACTGCGCCCTGGAGGTGGTTGTTTGGGTGAGCCTTTGGCGTGCCGCGTGCGCGGCGATGGGGTGGAGTTGCAGTTGTATGAGTGGGCAGGCGACGGGCGGCCGATCCTCCTGGCGCACGCGACGGGGTTCCATGCGCGCTGCTGGGACCAGGTGGTTGCGCATCTGCCGGGGCGGCACGTGTATGCCGTCGACATGCGGGGGCACGGGCTGAGCGACAAGCCGGAGCCGCCCTACGACTGGCGCGCGTTCGGGCGTGACGTCGCTGCTGTGGCGCGTGAACTGGACCTGGCGGGCGCGATCGGCGCCGGCCATTCGAAGGGTGGATATGCGATCACACGGGCGGCGGCCGAGGAGCCGGGCGCCTTCGCAGCGTTGTTGCTGGTGGACCCGGTGATCATGCCCTCAGAGATGTACCGCCAGACGGGCCCGGCGCGGGAGCACTTCCCGGCGAAGCGCCGCAACCACTTCGCTTCGCCCGCCGAGATGGAGGAGCGCTTCCGCGGGCGGGCGCCATTCGACCGCTGGGGCCCGGCCGTGCTCCACGACTACTGCCAGTACGGGCTGGTGCCCGACCCGCACGGGCATGGCTATGTGCTCGCCTGTCCCCCCGAGGTGGAGGCGTCCACCTATGGGGGCGCGTTGGATAGCGGGGACATCTACGACGACGTCGCGAAGATCACCGTGCCGGTGCGCGTCCTCCGGGCCGGGCAACGCGACGCGGGCGGCATCGGCATGAACGGCTCCCCAACCTTTCCCGGCCTGGCAGCCTGCTTCAAGGATGGGGAGGACGTACCGGTGGCGGGCATGTCGCACCTGATGGCGATGGAAGACCCGGCGCTGATCGCGCGGCACATCCTTGAGCTGGAAGAGCGCATCCGGTAGCGGGGAACTTCTCGTCCGTGCCGGGCGTCGGGACACCAGGAGAGCGATCAACCGGAGGTAAGGATGACCCGTTGGCGGCTGGCAATCGCAGGCGGGGCACTGGCGGCGGTTGCGCTGGGCGTGGGCCTGGCGGTCGCGCTGCTTCCCGGCGACGACGGTGGGCCAGACGAGCCGGTCTCAGCGACGCCGTTCCCGCCCGGGATCGAGCCGGTGACTTCGACCCACCCGCTCTGGGAAGCGCGCCTGGACGCGGCGTCGCCCCGCCGGTTCAATGTCGACCCCCTGGAGGTTCGGCTGGTCGAGTTGCGCCACGCGGGCTGGGACGGCTGTCTCGGCGTCCACACACCGGGCCGGGCGTGCGCCGAGTTCTTCGTAGGGGGCTACGTGGCCGTGTTCGAAGTGCGGGGCAAGCAGGCCACCTACCACATTGGCGGTTCACAGTGGGTCGGTCCCGTTGACGCAATCAAGGCGCAGGTCGACGACGGCTCTCCGGTGCCGCCGGAGCTGCGGGCCGACTTCAACGGCATCCTCGCGAGCTACGTTCGCCAGGAGCTGGCTCTGCGCCGGGGCGTGAACGAGGCGGACGTCACGGTCCTCTCGATTGTCCCGGCGACGTTCGGCGACGGCTGCCTGGGGTACTCCGTCGTGCCGATCGGAAGCAGCGAGCCCTGCGCGAAGATTGCGGGGCCAGTCCCCGGGGCGTTCGTCGCGCTCGAACTGGGCCGCGACGAGTACGGCTACAACGTGGGCACACGCGGCGTGATGCTCGTCGACACGACGAAGGGGCGGCGCACCCAGGGCCCGGCGGTGGACCTGGCCACCGTGCAGTTGCGCATGCGTGAGGACCTGGCGAATCGCCTCCGGGTGCCGCTGACCCGGGTTTCGGTCGCCTCGTACCGGGAGGTAACGTGGCCTGACGGCTGCCTGGGCGTCTCGAAGCCCGGCGGCGTCTGCACCCAGGCCCTGGTGCCGGGGTTCCTCGCTTGGCTGGAAGCGGACGGCAAGCAGTACGAGTACCACGGCGCTGGGAATGCATTCGTCGCAGCGTTCGGCGTGACCGTGACGGGGCCGATCTTCGGGCCGTAGGAGCCAGTGACGGCGGCCCCGTGAGACACGCGGGCGGTCAGTTACTGCGGCTGGAGTTGAGGTTCGTGGCCTCCGGTGGCTCGCCTCCGGGCGGGACGGCGGCCTCGCGCAGGTTCTTGATGTTGCTGTGGCTCGTGTTGAGCGCGGCCTCGGCAGGCCCAGCGTCGTCGCCCGGATCGGGGTTAGCTACGCGGTTGCTCTTGCTGGGGTTGAGGTTGACGGCCTCTGCCGGTTCGCCTCCGGGCGGCGCGTCCCCATCCCCGGGCCCGGCGCTGGCTTCGCGGTTGTTCTGAATGTTGCTCCTCGTCTTGGTCACGCGGGCTCCGGCGGCACCTGGCGACCCGTCGCCATCGGTGTCAGCGATGGTGCTGGTCGTGGGCTCGCCGGGCGGCAGGGCGTTCAAGCGCCCGGCCTCACCCGCGTCGTCGCGGTTGTTGGTGATGTTGCTCTTCGACTTGATGATCTCGCGCTCGGCGGCCTCTGGCGAGCCGTCGTCGGCAAGGTTGTTGGTCTCCGGGAAGACGCGGCCCGCTGGCGGGTTCCAGTCGTCGTTGGCGCTGGTCTTACCGGCCAACGCTTCTGCGGTCATCGTTTCTTTCTCGCCCACGAGTGAACCTCCGTGAGGGTGTGCGGCGAGCGTACACCACGGGCGCAAGGCCCTCGCCTCGGCCCACGCCCACGATCTCGCCACACCCGCGGTCGCCTCCTTTGGCGCGTGCGTCAACTGGCCGATATACTGAGGGTGCCTGGACGGCGCTCATGAGGGGGAATGCCCACATCGTGATCCCCGATTCGGAGAACCCGCGCGAAGCCTGCGGCGTCTTCGGGGTCTATGGCCCCGGCGAAGACGTTTCAAGGCTCACTTTCTACGGGCTCTACGCCCTCCAGCATCGCGGCCAGGAAAGCGCCGGGATTGCCACCAGCAACGGCCAGGATCCCTTCGCCCTGCGCACGGGCATGGGCCTCGTCTCGCAGGTGTTCGACGAAGAGGACCTTGCGTTCCTGCGCGGGCACATCGCCATCGGTCACACGCGCTACAGCACGGCCGGCGGGTCGCTCGCCTGCAACGCCCAGCCGATCGTCGTGCACGACCACGAAACGGGCGGCGAGATCGCCCTCGCGCACAACGGCAACCTCGTGAACGCCGACATCCTGACCGCCGACCTGGCCGCGCAAGGCATCGAGTTCACCTCCAACGCAGACTCCGAGTTGATCGCCCACCTGCTTGCCATGGCCCCGGCGGGCACCTGGGAAGAGAAGTTCCACTACGTCATGCGCCGCGTCGAAGGCGCCTACAGCCTCGTGATCATGACGCGCGACACGCTGTTCGCCGTGCGCGACCCCATGGGCGTGCGCCCGCTCTGCCTCGGACGGCTGGGCAGCGGCTGGGTCGTCGCCTCGGAATCCTGCGCGCTCGAACACCTCGGGGTGACTCTCGAGCGCGAGGTGCAGCCGGGCGAAGTGATCCAGATCGACGCAAGCGGCATGCGCAGCTTCTTCCCGGTCGCGCCCGCGCGGAAACGAGCGGCGTGCACCTTCGAATTCACCTACTTCGCGCGCCCGGACAGCCGCTTCATGGGCCGGCTGATCTACCCGGTGCGCGAGGAGCTCGGGGCCCAGCTGGCGCGCGAGCACCCGGTCCCGGCGGACATCGTCATCGGCGTCCCCGATTCTGCGATCCCCGCGGCCATCGGCTACGCCCGCGAAACCGGGATACCCTACCGCGAGGGCCTGATGAAGAACCGCTACGTGGGCCGCACCTTCATCCAGCCGGACCAGCGCATCCGCGAGGCGGGCGTCGGCCTCAAGTTCAACGCGCTCTCCGAGGTGCTCGCGGGCAAGCGCGTGGTCGTCGTTGACGACAGCATCGTCCGGGGCACCACCACTCCGCGGGTGCTCTCGTTGATCCGTAAGGCGGGCGCCGCCGAGGTGCACATGCGTGTGACCACGCCCGCGATCATCTCACCCTGTTTCTTCGGCGTGGACATGGCCAGCCGCTGGGAGCTCATCGCCGCGAACAAGACGGTCGAGGAGATCCGCCAGCACATCGGCGCCGACACGTTGGGATACCTGAGCCTCGAAGGCCTCATCCAGTCCACCGGCCAGGCCGGAGACGACCTTTGCAACGCCTGCTTCACGGGCCGTTACCCGATCAATGTCCAGCTGCAAATGGAGAAGCTCGAGGTACACCGGCGCGAGCCAGCCCTCACCGCCGCCGACAGCCTCAACCGCGCCGGCCGGCCCTGACCCGCGGCGAAGCGCTCCGCTCGCGAGACTTACCCGGCTTGTCACCGCGGGCGCGCTACGATGGAACGTGGGATGAACGTTCCAACCGATCCGTCAGTTAGCCCGCACCGCCTCCTGCTCCTGCACGGCTTTCTTTCGGGCGGACACGCGTGGCAGGGGTTGCGCCGCGAGCTGGGGGCGGACGTCGTGACGTTCGCGCCGGACCTGCTGGGCTACGGCCGCAATCCGCAGCACGCCGGGTCCTACTCGCTCGACGCGCTCGTCGACGACCTCGCGCCGATTGTCGAACGTGAGCGGCCCACGCACGTGCTCGGGCATTCGATGGGCGCAATCGTGGCGCTGGCACTCGCCCGCCGCTACCCGGGTGGCTTTGCCGGCGTCGGCCTGGCGGGCCTGCCCGTGTACGACGGCCGCGCTGACGGGCTCGCGTGCCTCAACCATCACGGCCCCACTCACCGCTTCCTCCTGCACAACGACCGGCTGACGCACGCCGCCTGTGCCGCCATCCGGCCAACACGGCGGTTGTGGGAGCCCCTGGCTCCGCTGGTGGTCCCGGCGCGCGTGCTGCCGCGACTGCGGGTGCTGTTCGAGCACAGCCGCCAGGGCCACGCCGAAGGGCTCGACGGGATCGTCTTCGCGGGGCTCGTCGACGGCCTGGCGGATAGCCTCTGCACGCCCGTCGCGGCCATCCACGGCGCGCTCGATCGCCTGGCGCCTGTGGAGCGCGTGCGGGACGCTGCATTGCGCCATGGCTGGGAACTCCGCGTCGCGCCGACGGGCAACCACCAGTTGCCGATCGAGCGGCCGCGCACCGTCGCGCGCTGGGTGCGGGAATCGCTGCTCGTCGGGGACAACCATGCAAGCCCGGCAAGCGCTGCGGGATAGGCGTCCTGAGCCCTCACCTGCCCGCCCGCGGGCGGTGCCTGCTCCCCCTCCGGGCGTGCTACTCTCCGCGCGAGGAGGCGCAGCGATGGACTGGACCGGCGAGACCCTCTCCAACGGCGTCCGTGAGCGCGAATTCAGGCTGGTCTGCGAAGGCCGAACTGTGCCCGGTGTCCTCTGGTTGCCGGAGCATGCTCACGGCACGCGCCCGCTCGTGCTGCTCGGGCACGGTGGCGGGCTGCACAAGCGCGCGCCGTACATCACCGGGCTTGCCCGGAGGCTCGTGCGCCACCACGGCATCGCCGCCGTGGCGATCGACGGTCCCGACCACGGCGCGCGCCGTCCGGACGGCGGCCTCGACTTCGACAAAGTCTGGGCGGAGCGCCTCCAGCGCCGCGCCAACCCGAAGCCCGGCCTCACCGACGAGATGGTCGCCGACTGGAAGGCGACGCTCGACGCAGTGCAGTCGCAGGGAGGCTGCGGCGAGGGGCCGGTCGGCTACTGGGGGCTCTCGATGGGCACCATTTACGGCCTGCCGTTCGTCGCCGCTGAGCCACGCGTGCAGGTGGCCGTCCTCGGGCTGATGGGCATCGCCCCCGCGCCCACAACCGACCCGTGGCTCGCGCTTACACAGGAGCGCCTCGGCGGCGACGTGGGCCGCGTTACCTGCCCGGTGCTTTTTCTCACGCAGTCCGACGACGAATTGGTCCCGCGCGACCACGCGCTCTGCCTGTTCGACGCGCTCGGCACGAAGGATCGGCGCCTGCACCTGAACCCCGGCGCCCACTCCGCCGTCCCGGTCGAGGAGATCGACCACTCTGAGGCGTTTCTCGCCCGCCACCTTCTGCCCGGCACCCCGGGCGCCTGAGCCACGGAGCTACCGATGGAAGCCGCTGCCGTCCGCAGGGTCACTGGTGAATTCGAAGGCGCCGGGGGTGTCAAGCTCTTCCGCCGCTCATGGCTGCCGGAAGGCGAGGCCTGCGCTGCCGTCGCGCTCGTGCACGGCTACGCGGAGCACTCGGGCCGCTACGACTGGGCCGCGACGCGCCTGGCGGAAGCCGGGTACGCTGTCCACGGCTACGACCTTCGCGGCCACGGCCAGTCTGATGGCCCACGCGTCCTCGTCCGCTCGTTCAACCAGCACCTCGGGGACCTCGACCGCCTGCTCTCGCTCGTCCGCACGGAGCAGGGCTCGGCACCCTTTCTTTTCGGTCACAGCATGGGCGGGACGATCGTCGCGCTTTCGCTCGTGAACCGGCAGCCGGAGGTTCGCGGCGCGATCCTCAGCGGCCCGGGCCTCGTTGGCCCGCGCGGCGGCCTGCGGTTGATGGCGCGTCTCTTCGCGCTGATCGGCCGAGTCCGGCCCACGATGGGCGTGCGCCGGTTGGCCGCGAGCGGCGTCTCGCACGACCCGCAGGTCGTGGCGGCATACGAAGCGGACCCGCTCAACTACCACGGCAAGATTCCCGCGGGCACGCTCCGCGCGATGCTCCGCGCCACCGGACGCATCCAGGCGCGCATGCAGACGATCGACGTCCCGCTCCTGCTGCTGCACGGCAGCGCGGACGAGCTCACGTCACCGGAGGGCAGCCGCCAGCTCTACGCACGCGCCTCGTCGAAGGACAAGACCTTGAAGCTCTACGACGGACTGGCGCACGAAGTCCTGAACGAGCCCGAGAAGGAGCAGGTGCTGGCGGACCTGCTCGCCTGGCTCGGGGCGCACTGAACGGCGCCCGGCGGGCTCGTCCCCGATACTGACCATCAATGGCTGACCTCGCCGCACGTTTGGAGCGCGCCCGGGCTGCCGGCGTCACGCTGGAGTCGGCCGCGGCGTTCCTCCAGGATCCGGAGGCTGTCGCCGCCGCTACCGCCGACCCCGAGGCAGCCGTCGCCGCCGCACGCTCGGCGTTCAGCGCGACCGAGACCATCGTGCGCGGCGCCTACAGCCGCTTCCCGGCCGTGAGCGGCGCCGGGTTCCACAGCGGCGGGGCAGACCCACGCTCGCAGGCGCTCTACTCGACCCTCACATATGTCCGCCGCGCCGGGCTGTACACACCGGATGACCTCGAACAGATGGAGGCCGCGGGCGGGGTCACGGCCGCATGGGCCGCTGTCGAGTACCTCCGGCTCACGCTCTTCGTCTCCGCACTGGAAGCCCTCATTGTGCAGCTCGAGTCGAGCGCAATCGCGCCCGGCGACTACGCCGGCGCCGTGTACGAGCTGGCGCGACGGTTCGGCGACTTCCCTGTTGCGAGTTGAGCGCGCGGTGAGTTGGCAGGGCTGTGCGCGGCCGACGCCTGGGGTACCCTGTGCACATGCTCTCGCTGCGGTGGCCCGCAACCTGCACCTGTACCCCGCGCCGCTAACCGGCGCGCTTCTCCACACCCCTCAGCCCTGCGCTGCCCACGCGGCAGCCGCGCCTGCAATCGCAAATCGTGAATCGGAAATTGTCGATGACTCTGCGCCTCCTTGACACGCTCTCCAACCAGCCGGTGGTGCTCCCGGAGCCGCCTTACGAGGTGAAGCTCTACGTCTGCGGCATCACGCCGTATGCCGGCAGCCACGCGGGCCACGCCGTGCCCGCGATCGTCTTCGACGCGCTGCGCCGTTACCTGGAATACCGCGGCTACACTGTCCGGCACGTCCAGAACTTCACCGACGTCGACGACAAGCTGATCGACCGCGCCAACAGCCTGGGGACGACCGTCTCGGCGCTGGCCGAGGAGTTCAGCGAGGCGTATCTGCGCAGCCTGGAGCGCCTCAACGTGCTCCCGGCGACGGTCTACCCGCGGGCCACGGCCGAGATCCCGCGCATCATCCAGATCATCCAGGGGCTGGTGGCGAAGGGGTTCGCCTACGCCTCAGAAGGCGACGTGTACTACCGCGTGCGGAAGAAGGCCGACTACGGCAAGCTCTCGCACCGGAACGTTGACGACCTGCTTTCGGGCGCGCGCGTCGACCCCACGGAGCGCAAGGAGGACCCGCTCGACTTCGCCCTCTGGAAGGGCGCCAAGCCGGGCGAGCCGAGCTGGGAGAGCCCGTGGGGGCCGGGCCGCCCGGGCTGGCACATCGAGTGCTCGGCCATGTCCTACGGCCACCTCGGCGAGCAGATCGACATCCACGGGGGCGGCGCCGACCTTATCTTTCCGCATCACGAAAACGAGATTGCCCAGACCGAGGCGTTCACGGGCAAGGCCCCCTTTGCGCGCATCTGGATGCACAACGCGCTGCTGAAGCTGGGCGAAGAGAAGATGGCGAAGTCGGTGGGCAACGTCGTCGGCATCGACGAAATCCTGCAACGCTGGGGGCCGGACGCGCTGCGCGTGTTCATCCTCTCCAGCCACTACCGCAGCCCGCTGACCTTCAGCGAAGACGCACTCGACGGGGCGAAGACGGGCGCGGCGCGGCTCCGCGACGCGGCCTTCGCGGTGGTCTCCGCGGGCAACAGCGCGGACGACCCGCGCCCGGGCGAAGCCCTCGAACGGTTCCTCGTGGCCATGGACGACGACCTGAACACGCCCCGCGCCATTGCCGTCCTGTTCGACCTCGCGCGGGACGTGAACCGCGCGAGGGACGCGGGCCAGCCCGCCTCGGGCGCGCAGGGGCTGCTGCGCGAGCTCGCAGGCGTCCTCGGCCTCCAACTGGAAGCGCGGCCCGGCGGAACAAAGGAAGCCGCGCCGTTCGTCGACCTCCTGGTCGCGGTCCGCACCGAACTGCGCGCCGCGAAGCAGTGGGCGCTGAGCGACCGCATCCGCGACGGCCTCGCCGAGTTGGCCATCGAACTGAAGGACGGCCCGGGAGGGACCGAGTGGAAGCAGGCCTGAGGCAAGAACGCGCAAAGAAGGAGCCGGTATGGACTTCGAACTGACCGCGGCGCAACAACAGGTGCGCACCGAGGCGCGCGCCCTGGCGGGCCGCTTCGACAACGCCTACTGGCGGCGGTGCGACAGCGAGCACGCCTTCCCGTGGGAGTTCTACCAGGCCTTCGCCGACGCGGGATGGCTCGGGATCGCGATCCCCGAGGAGCACGGCGGAGCCGGGCTCGGGATCACCGAGGCCTCGTTGCTGCTGGAGGAAGTCTCCGCCTCGGGCGCAGCCATGAACGGCGCGACGGCGCTGCACCTGACGATCTTCGGGCTCAACCCCGTCGTGCGGCACGGCAGCCCCGAATTGCGCCAGCGGGTATTGCCGGCGGCGGCGGCTGGCCAGTTGCACGTCGCCTTCGGGATAACGGAGCCAAACGCCGGGTCCGACACGCCCTCGATCACGACCTTCGCGCGGCGGGATGGCGACAACTTCGTCATCTCCGGACAGAAGGTCTGGACGTCCAAGGCGAAGGAGTCGTCGAAGGTGCTGCTGCTGGCGCGCACAGCGCCAATCGAGGCCTCAGCGCGGCGCACCGACGGGATGACGCTCTTCCTCGCGGACCTCGACCCGAAGTTCGTCACCATCAAAGAGATCGAGAAGCTCGGGCGCCACGCGGTCGACTCGAACGAGGTCTGGTACGACGACCTGCCGGTGGACGCGCGGGACGTTGTGGGCGAGGTCGGGAAGGGGTTCTATCACCTGCTCGACGGGCTGAACCCGGAGCGCATCCTGGTCGCGTCGGAAGCGCTGGGGACGGGCCGCGTCGCTCTGGCTAAGGCAACCGCCTATGCGAAGGAGCGCGTCGTCTTCGGGCGGCCGATTGGTCAGAACCAGGGCATCCAGTTCCCGCTCGCGGACTCGTACGCCAAGCTGGCGGCGGCCGAGTTGATGATTCGCAAGGCCTCTTGGCTCTACGACAACGGACAGCCGTGCGGCGCCGAGGCGAACATGGCGAAGTACCTGGCGGCCGAATGGGGCTTCGAAGCGGCGGACCGCGCGCTCCAGACCCTCGGCGGCTTCGGGTACGCGCGCGAGTTCGACGTCGAGCGGTACTGGCGCGAGGTGCGGGTGATGCGCATTGCGCCGGTGACGCAGGAGATGATCCTGAACTTCATCGGGCAGCACGAGCTGGGGCTGCCGCGCTCGTACTGAGCCGCCGCTATTCGTAGCGGAGCGCTTCGGCGATGGGCACGGCGGCGGCGCGCTGGCTCGGCCACCAGGTCATCGCCAGCGCCACGAGGAACGAGAGCCCCGCGTAGGTGGCCATGTCGGCCCACGGGACGATGAACTCCAGGTCCTTCGCGCCGGGGAAGTAATCCGAGCTCAAGAGCTGCCACGAGAGCAGCGTCGCCCCCACGAGCCCCGAGAGGATGCCCGCCAGCGCGATGAAGCTCGACTCCAGCATGAAGCTGAGCGCGACGGTATGGCGCTGGTACCCGATGGCGCGCAACAT
>Ga0315281_10008053_pt1 | contig 14746 bp, 18 predicted proteins | sample YL17G07_0_MG_FD_204540 | JGI IMG/M metagenome (GOLD analysis project Ga0315281, IMG submission 204540) | Sediment microbial communities from Yellowstone Lake, YNP, Wyoming, USA - YL17G07_0 | ecosystem: Environmental > Aquatic > Freshwater > Lake > Sediment | place: USA: Wyoming | collected...
ACGAAGCAAAGAAATTGGGCGCTTATGACTTTCTCGACAAGCCTTATAATGAAGAGGATGTCATCCGAAAGATAAGAGAAATGCGTATCAAGGGAGCCAAACCGGGCGAAAGCGAAGTCAAAACGACAGGATAAGAATGGAAACCATTTTAGTTGTCGACGATGATAGGGATTTCCGATTCAACCTGTCCGAGATTTTAAGAGGCGCGGGATATGAGGTGATGACCGCTTCCAATGGTCGTCAGGCCATAAAAGAGGTTGCAAGACGTGCCCCTAGTATTGCCTTATTGGATATCCGGCTTCCCGACATGGACGGGATGAAGGTTTTAGAGGGGATACGAAAAATAGATCAAAACCTCCTCACCATCATGGTTACCGCCCATAGCGATGTCAAGGGCGCGGTCAGGGCCATGAAAATGGGAGCCTTTGACTATGTTGCCAAGCCATTTGATGATGAAGAGCTGATCTTGATCATCAAAAAGGCATTGGAATCCCGGAGTCTGAGCAAGGAGGTGAAGAGATTACGAAAAAGATTGGGTGAAAGCCAAGGTGTTGAAGAGATCATGGGAAGAAGTCCCCGAATTCGACAGATCCTCAAACAGGTTGAGATTATTGCTCCGACGAACATGACCGTAGTCATTCAGGGCGCGAGTGGAACAGGCAAGGAGTTGATCGCTCGACGGATTCATCACAAGAGCCAACGTCACGATCAACCTTTCGTGGCCGTCGACTGCGGCGCTCTGCCTGAGACCTTGATGGAGAGTGAATTCTTCGGCTATGAAAAGGGCGCTTTCACGGGAGCGGATGGTCGAAAAGACGGCAAGTTTGAACAAGCCCATGGCGGGACTTTGTTTTTAGATGAAATCGCGAATCTTTCCGAGGCCGTCCAGATGAAGCTCTTAAGGGTCATTCAAGAAAGAAGACTCCAGCATTTGGGCGGCCAGAGAGAGATCAGCATCGATGTGCGTATCCTTGTGGCTTCCAATGTTCTTCTCTCAGAACAGGTTCGCAAGGGAAGATTCAGAGACGACCTCTATCATCGGCTCAATGAGTTTCAAATCGAGGTGCCTCGATTAGCCGAAAGAATGGAAGATATTCCCATCTTAGCGAAATATTTTTTAGAGGAGGCGAATAGCGAGTTCCATAAGGAAGTCAAGAGATTTTCGCCGGAGGCCATGCGATGCATCCTGAATCATGCTTGGCCGGGCAATGGCAGGGAGTTTAAAAATGTCACCAGAAGAGCGGTCTTGTTGGCGGAATCAGACACGATTGAACTCGACCATTTATCCATAAATCCGCGCCTCCCGACGAACGGGGCGATTGAGGCCGCAAAGCCCCCGGAAAAAGGGGCTTCTTTTGAGGAGATAACCCGCAAATTCCAGAAGGATGTCATTAAGAAAGCCTTAGAGGAGGCGGGAGGCAAAAAAACGAAGGCGGCAGAACTCCTGAAGCTGAATAAAAAGACCCTGTATCGCAAGATAAAAAGTCTGAATATATAGACAAATCTGCCCCCTTTTTGTCTCATTGCTGTCCCTTTTTTGACTATGCGAGTTGGAATTGTCTCGAATTACGGGTCGGATCCGGGTACTAATATGTTTTTATCAGCGTGTTACGGAAAATATGAATTGAGTTTATGGGTTGGCACCGTTTTTGCTTATAAAAGGGAGTTGGGATGAGCTTTCTGCCGCCTCGAACACAAGATTTGTATCCGCGGCATCTATATCTTGAGACGCTTAGTTCTGGAGGAAGCCTTTTGGGTGAAGATGGAAATCTTATGAGGTTTGAGCGAAAAGGGATGGCAAGCATAGGGACACAGAGGTAAAAAGAAAGAGAGTAAGCCCGTTGGAAGGATTCTATTTGTATTGTGTGAGGAAGAGTCGTGGTGCTTTTTCTGTATTCTTAACAAAAGGCATAGATGAAAAGGGAGGGGTCTTCACCCGTACTTATCAGGGATTGGAGGCCGTAGTCAGCAAAGTGTCCTTGGAGGAATTCGATTCCGAAACAATCCATATCAAGGCCCAGAACGATCTTCAATGGATTAAAGAAAAGGCCGTCCTTCATGAGACGGTTATCGAAGAAGCGATGAGAAATGGCGCGGAGATATTGAGTTTGATCCCGATGAAATTCGGAACGATATTCAAAGAAGAAAAGGCGCTCCAAGAGACCTTAAACAAACACCATGAACAATTCAAAGATACGTTGGAGAAACTTGAAGGAAAACAGGAATGGGGTGTCAAGGCCTATTTGACGGATCAAAATAAGTTCGAGCAGGCGGTGAAAGAGAAAAATGTAACCATCCAAGAAAAGGAGAGAGAAATCGCGGGTTTGCCGGAGGGAATGGCTTTTTTTATGGAGGAAGAGCTAAAAGAAGTCATTTCAAGTGAAGTGAACAAAGAATTGCATCATGTTGTCGAAGGTTTATATGAAAGCTTAAGTCGGCAAGCCGAAGCCTCGGTCCATAATAATGTTTTGGGGAGAGAATTGACGGGCAAACGCGAGCCCATGGTTTTAAATGCCGCCTGTTTGGTTGCGGGGGAGAAAATTGAGAATTTCAAAGAAGTGGCCCGAAGGCTAAATCAAGAGATTCAAGTAAAAGGCATGGATCTTGAGTTCAGCGGCCCCTGGCCGGCCTATCATTTCACAACGCCTGAAAAATAGGGTGCCTTGATGAATCATTCGGTCAATCATCGCGATCATATCGGATTAGTCGATGCCTTGGATAAGGTTTTAGAAAAAGGGGCGATTATCAATGGCGATCTCGTCCTCAGGGTAGCGGATGTCGACCTTGTCTTTTTAGGGTTAAGGCTGATTCTGACCTCTGTTTCCAAGGCGGAAGAGATCTCCGGTAAGACTTACGGTAATCCGGATCAGGAATTGACCCCTGAGGACATGGCATATATTGGGAAACTGCAAAGGGAGATCAAAAGAGCGGAAGAGAATATTCCCAGACTCATTGATATGGGTAATCCTAAAAAAGCCGAGCAGGGTTTAGCCAAATTGGTTTTAACCCTGGTTGAACTGATCAGGAAACTCATGGAGAAAGAGGCTTTTCGGAGAGTCAAGCGGGGGAGTCTTTCTCCGGTTGAAATTCAAAAATTAGGATTGAGTCTTAAAGCGGTCAAGACGAAGATCAAAGAGGTTCAGACGATCTTCGGTCTTGAGGATGAAGAGCTGGATTTGGATTTAGGGCCATTGGGGAATTTGACGTCATGAAAGAAAGCCGAGCCACCATGGATTGTCCGACCTTTCAAAAACAAGAATCCATCATCAGAGACATGACGGATAGAATCAACAGGGCTGAAGGAGTGTCGGAGAAAGCGGGAATTGCCGAGGAAATGCAAAAAGAAGTTGCGGTGCTTCTTTCCTGCGTCGAGTATGACGAAAAAAAGACGGACTGCGGGAATTGCCGCTTTATCGCGAACCTGCGCGAGAAAACGGCGCGTCTGATAATAAAAGCCAAGAAACTCGTATAGACAAAGGAGCATAATCCCATGGCCGAACAAAAAATGATGCATGCCACGAATGCCACGAATCTTGCAGATATTTTGGAGAGGGTCTTAGATAAGGGAATTGTAATTGCCGGAGATATCCAGATTAAAATTGCAGATGTCGAGCTTCTCACTATCAAGATAAGACTTTTAGTTGCTTCTGTTGATAAGGCAATGGAGATGGGTATAAACTGGTGGCAAACTGATAGTTTTCTTTCCTCAAAAGCAAAAGAAGCTGAGATAGAAAAAGAAAACACAGAGTTGAAAAAGAGATTAGGAAAATTAGAGGAGAAGATTAAAAGTGCATAAAGAGCAGAAAATGGAAATTAAAGATATTGTGGAAATTGCTAATACAGGGTTGGTTCAACTTACCGGGTTTAGTTCTCCCGCTGCGATAGGAATAAACAAAGAAGCGGATATATGGCACATTACTGTTGAAATAACTGAAAAGCCTTCTGAAGCAGCTAATCTCGATCTCCTTGGAATTTATGATGTCCGAGTTGATCTTTTAGGAAACCTTCTTGGTTATGAGAGAATAAGGATGAGGAAGCGTTGTGAAAAAGAATAGATAATGAGAACTCTTCTTTATGTTCCGATCATCCACACGAGGGCCGACCTTGGCTCTCTGGCCGAAGATGTCGAGAGACGAGGCCTTGAAAAATTCGGCGAAAACATGTGGAGAGATCATCTGAGGACCATCGACGGTTTTTGGGACGCGCTCTTCCTTTATTTTGATTCGATCAATGTCTCCGGAGCCAAGATATTCCAGGATGGCATGGTCGCGGACGGGGACGTGGGATTGAACATCATCCAGGAAGGCGAGAAAGCGGGCAGCAAAAATCACCGATTGGTTTCCAAGCTCCTTCACCGAGGGGCGTTATTGATGAAGACGGAAGACTTCAACCTGGTGAAGAAAGAGCGGGATCGGTTGCTAAAAATGATCCGGGCCAAAACGACCGCGGAGAAAATCTTCGGATTATTCCTGTATAAGTTAACCAAGAAGACGCTTTTAAAACAAAGAGATGAATATATCGCCCAGAGAATAGATCGGACCCTCCAGGAGGGCGAAACCGGTATTCTTTTTATCGGCGCGTATCACCATGTCAAGCCGAGACTCCTCCGGGACATCAAAATCAAAGAAATCAAGGAAATACGAAAAATCAAAGACTACCAATCCCTGCTTCCCTTTTATCATAAAAATCAAAAGCGGTTCGAGGACTTAAGCGGATATCTTATTTCCAAGATCGACGAAGGCGATAGCTGACGCCCGTAAGCTAAGGCCGGAGACAATTCTGTCCCGTTTAAATCTCATGGTTGTCCCAATGATGTCCCTTCTCAGGTAAAACACCCCATATCCTTTTGAATGGTCTGGACATAATTATAATACAATTAACGGGATACGAAAGCACTATTCTGAAATTATGGTTTGGCACGGATATTGCTTATAAAGAAAGTGTCGCGACAAAGAGGTTGACCGCTCCTCGATCGACAAAGCGGAATTCAAAACGAAAGGTGAAAAAAGATGGCCGTAGAAAAAGCGATCGGTTCTTCCAGTCTGGTTGAGGTTATTGACCGGATCCTGGACAAGGGCGTCGTCGTCGACGCTTGGGTGCGAATCTCCCTGGTTGGGATCGAGCTCCTCGCCATTGAAGCGAGAGTCGTCGTGGCGTCGGTGGAGACGTACCTGAAGTATGCTGAGGCAATCGGTTTGACTGCCACAGCCGCTTAAGGGAGAAGGTCAAGGACCCCAAAGGATTCTTGCCGAGTCATCCTTCCTCCGCCGAAAGCAGGAGAAAAGCATGGGTCGCCAAGAATCCTTTTCTTTCTGAGGAAGGGAGCTGATAAGGAAATGTCTTTAGCCGAGGGCATGAAGGATATTGCCGAGAACATCGTCGCTTCTTATGAAACGAGGAACCGGAGTATCGGATCTCTTTTCGATACGACCCACCAAATCCTTGAAGGCTTTCAAAGTTCCTTCATTGACACAAGACAAGAGAGAGAGAAGATCAACGACCAGTTGCGGGAGAGTCTCACGAAAAATGAATCTCTCCGAAGAAAAGATTTTGACCGGATGATGCAGGGCATCCTGTCCGCCCAGGAAGAAAGAGAAAGACAAGTCCGGGAGGGGTTGAACAGGTACCTTGCCGAACAGAGGGAGATGATTCATACGTTGGGGGATAACCTGGCGAAGTTCAAAGACGCCCTGGCCGGAGGCGAGGCCCAAAGGGTCAAGGAATTCCAGGCCTTGATCCAGGAGATTCTGGCCAAGCAAGACGAGAGAAAAAATGAAGTGACCTCAGAGCTGAAGGAATTTCAGAAACAACAACAAGAATTGGCCAAAACGCTCAAAGAGCTTTTAGCCAAGGGCAAAGAACTTCGGATCAAGGACCTGAAAAGGATGCTTGGGGAATTCCAGCTGCGGCGTCAAGAGCGAATCGCCGGACAGGGAGAAAGAAGGAGAGATGTTCGCGGCATGCTGGATGAGTTCCTCAAAGAGAGATCCGCCGGGGCCAAGAACTGGCAGGATATGCAAAAGAAGATGACTCAAGCCAGAGCCGGTCTCCGGATGGACCGTTAAGATAGATGTATAAAAATGCGATCTTGAATAAAAAGGAGAAACAAAATGGGAATTGCGGACGATGTCAAAAATCTCGGTGAGGACATTGTGGCCTCTTACAATGCCAGGGTCAAGGCCATCGGAACGATTGTCAAGGATACTCGCAACACGCTCAAAGGATTTCACGCCGAGCATAAAGAAATGTCTACCAAGCAGGCCAAGGACTTAGCGGCTTTTACGGCCGATCTGACAAAAAACGTAGCCAACATGATCAAAGGAATTCAGACAGAGCATAAAGATATGGCGGCTGCTCTTAAAGCGAGTCTTGGGAAAGGAGAAACAGACAGACTCAAAACCTTTAAGGGTATGATGGGTGATATCCGAAAGGATATCAACGACATCGAGACCTATGTGAAAAACAAGCTCCAGGAATTTTCCGAGGCCCACGCGGAGATGAGTGAAGAACTGAAGAAGGAGTTGGCGAAATATGCAGATGATATGGTTAAGGCAACCAAGAAGTTAATGGATGAGATTCAAGCACGTCAGAAAGAGAGAAATGCCCAGGTAGCTGACTTGTTAGAAGCCTACAAAACCGAAAGAGAAAAGATGGCTGCTAATTGGCAGAATTTGGTTGCGACCATGGCCAAGAAAAGAGGAGTTGCGCCGGTTGAAGTGGAAGTAGGGGCGGAAGTGAAAACAGTCGAAGAGGCCGTCGTAAAGCCCAAAAAAAAGAAACCGGGAAGAAAGCCGGCTAATAGAGGTTGACCGCTCCTCGATCGACAAAGCGGAATTCAGAACGAAAGGAATTCAAGGAGGAAAAAATGGGAATTGCGGATGATGTCAAAAGACTCGGTGAGGACATTGTGGCCTCTTACAATGCCAGGGTCAAGGCTATCGGAACGATTGTCAAAGATACTCGCAACACACTCGAAGGATTTCACACAGAGCATAAAGATATGGCGGATGCTCTTAAAGTGAGTCTTGAGAAAGGAGAAACAGACAGGCTCCAAACCTTTAAGGGTATGATGGGTGATATCCGAAAGGATATCAACGACATCGAGACTTATGTGAAAAACAAGCTCCAGGAATTTTCCGATGCTCACGCGGAGATGAGTGAAGAACTGAAGAAGGAGTTGGCGAAATATGCAGATGATATGGTTAAGGCAACCAAGAAGTTAATGGATGAGATTCGAGCACGTCAGAAAGAGAGAAATGCCCAGGTAGCTGACTTGTTAGAAGCCTACAAAACCGAAAGAGAAAAGATGGCGGCTCATTGGCAGGCCATGGCCGCTACGATGGCCAAGAAAAGAGGAGCTGAGCCGGTTGAGGTGGAAGTAGGGGCGGAAGTGAAAACAGTCGAAGAGGCCGTCGAAAAGCCCGCGGCCCGTAAAGGCAGGCCAAAAGGCAAAGGCAGGAAGAAATAATCGGGAAAGGCCGCGGCGACCCGCGGGGTGAGAATATGAGTAAGATCACCGTAAATTGCGCTTTTTGCAAGGGCACGGGGAAGGATCCTTTTGATCTGTTATCCAACCTCGCCTCCTGCCAGGTCTGTGGAGGAAGAGGCAAGGTTGAGGTTATGGAGCCGGCGATTCCATGCGCTTTTTGCAAAGCAAGAGGTGTCTATCCCCATACCCGGATTACCTGCACGGTTTGCAACGGCAAAGGCATGGTGACGGTTGAAGGCTCAACTGAAGAATGTCTCAAATGCAAAGGCACGGGCGCGGAAACGAAGAGCGGTCTGCCATGCCTTAAATGCGGAGGCAAAGGGGTTGTATTAAAGAAGTGAAATTATCAGCTACAAGGGATGCCTTTCTAGAGAAAAAGAAAGAGGCTTTGACTAAAGTTAATTCTTTTAGAGATAAATTTGAAAAGAGAGAAACCAAGGTGAAAGCGGAGTTGGAAGAAGCAGGTCGAATCCTAAAAGGATTGAGCGAAAGATTCAGATGGTGGGGAACGTTGCCATAAAAGAGTAAAGAGGAGGTAAAAATATGAGCGGATCCTTCAAGTGTCCGAAGTGCGGGACCACGACATGGGGCCAGCTCAAGTGTTGTCCCCAGTGCGGTCAATCTCTCAATATCACGTGTCTGGAATGCGGAAAGAGCTGGCGGTACATTTACGCCGGTGAATACAAGTGTTGCCCCAATTGCGGGGCAAAGATGAGCAAGGAAGGGAGGGTAAAAAATGATTGATGAGATGACCACGGTCTTAGAACCGAGTCCTTTGCCGGACTTTGTGGAAACAAAGTATATCAAGGATATCACCCAGAGGTCACTTTCCTTTGTTAAGGCCGGCTTCCCGGTGCATTTCAGGGGAGTATCAGGCACGGGAAAGACGACCCTGGCCATGCATCTCGCGAGTAAAATCAACAGGCCGGTGGTCATGATTCACGGAGATGAGGAATTCACCACCTCCGATCTGGTCGGCGGCGAGTATGGCTATCGGCTCAGGAAGGTCGTTGACCGCTTTGTCTCCCGAGTTTTGAAGGTAGAAGAAGACATGGTTAAGCGCTGGGTCGACAATCGCCTGACGGTTGCCTGCAAGTATGGGTTCACCTTGATCTATGACGAGTTCACCCGCTCGCGGCCCGAGGCGAATAATATTCTCCTTTCCATTTTACAGGAGAAGATGATGGATTTGCCGGTGGGACGCGGCGGTGAGGAGCCGTACTTAAGGGTTGACCCGAACTTTACGGCCATTTTTACTTCGAACCCTGAGGAATATGCCGGGGTCCATAGGAGCCAGGATGCCTTAAGGGACCGGATGATCACGATGGACGTGGACCACTTTGACTATGAAACAGAGGTGGCCATAACCCAGGCCAAGTCCAAGCTTTCGAAACCCAACGCTGAGATCATCGTCAATATCGTCAGGGGGTTGAGAGACTCCGGAAAGTCGGAGTTTGCTCCCACCGTTCGCGGCTGCATCATGATCGCCAAGACCCTCAAGGTCCAGAATATGACTCCTTCTCATTCCGATGGGTTCTTGAAAATGTGCCAAGACATCCTGGCCTCTGAGACAAGCCGGGTCGGCTCAAAGACGAATCAGGCCAGGGTCAAAGAAATCGTCAAGGAGATTGTCCAAAAGGAACTCGGAAAGCTCCCGAGCGGAAAGAGGGAGAAGAACATCAAGAAAGAAACCGCTGTCGTATAGACATTGAGGAATGACAAAGCAAAATTGGAGGTGAACGAAATGGCACTGATACGGGCATTTTCTAAGGTGGAAAAAGACGGCAGGATTAAGCTCCCCGCCAATATTCAACGAGCCGCGGGTTTGCAGGAAGGCCGATTGGTTGAGATAAAAGTTGTGGGAGCAAGCAGAAAAAAGAGCATCCTGATGACCCCCAGGGACGTCGCCAGGTAGTTCTTTTCAGACAAAGAGATATTAAGGGTATCTCAAGAGGGAGAAATAATGGTCAGAGGAGCCACGGAGCTAAGCGGGTTAAGAGAAATGAGAACGATGCACAGCTCTAAAAAAAGATCCATTCCCCGGGTGCAAAGTTCAGTCTATTTGGATTTATATATGTTGGGGAAAGAAAAAGACAGGTTGGAAAAGGAAATGTTCATTTTAGAGAAAAGAAAAACGAGTCTGCAAAAAAGGCTCGATGAGATCGCCGTCGAGATGAAAAAACTCGAGGGGGCGGAAACTCGGGAAAAACGGGCGGCTCCCGACGAATCCAAGAAACATCCTCCAAAAGACTGGAAGACCATGGCGATGACATACTAAGTCTCCATGAAAGCGCTGACGTGATGACCTGGAGAACGTTTGATTTCAAAAGTCGAATCGCGGGCAAGAGAGGGGAAGTCTTAGATAAACACATTTACAGATGCGGTTTCTGTGCCGGTCGAGGATCTTCGCCTTCGAAGAAAAACACGAAGTGCCCGGTGTGTTTGGGCGCTGGGACCTTCAGAATTCAACCTCCGGCCGTCATCTGCGCTTATTGTCAGGGCTCGGGGAAATCGCACATCAATTCTGCCTTGACCTGCTCTGTCTGTTATGGCCGAGGGGTCATAAGCCTGCCGACCCGGAATGTCGAGGCGTGTCCCGACTGTCGGGGAAGGGGCAGAGGAAAAGGAGAGAGCCTTCCCTGTTTAATATGCCGGGGAAAAGGAGTCGTGGCGAAGAAAGAATAAGGACCGGATAACCGTGAAAGGCAAAATCATCGCGGGATAAGCGGGATAAAAGGAGGATCATCATGGGAGAAGAAAAAAAGAAAACGGGCAAAGAAGGTTTGGACGTCGATTTCGGGCTGGGAACACTGGGCTTGGGAGGGATATTCAAGGGCATAGAAAAATTGTTGGATTTGGCCGCGGAATTGAAAGAGAAAGGCGGAGAAGTCAATAAAGAAGGCGAGATCGACCTCGGCCATCTGAAAAAAGGAATGAAGGGAGTCTTTGGCTTTTCCATCAAGACCGCCGTCGGCGGGAAACCCGTTGTTGAATCCTTCGGAAATATTAAGAAGACCCCTCAAGGACCAAAGGTTGAAGAGGAAAGAGAGCCCATCACCGATGTCTTTGATGAGAAAGAAGAAGTCGTGGTCATGGCCGAGATGCCGGGCATCAGTGAAGAAGGTATCGCCATAGATTTAAAAGGAGATATCTTGGCGATCAAGGCCGTGAATGGACATAGAAGCTATTATAAAGAAGTTCTCCTCCCCTCCAAGGTCAGGCCGGACACCCTGACCTCAAGTTATAAAAACGGCATATTGGAAGTCAGAATAAAAAAATGATTTTCTAAGGCTGTGATTCCCATGATCCCGAAGAAAGATGAAAAAACGCTCACCTTGAAAGTGCAGGAAGCGTTATCGAAAGATGTGGGCCGGGCGATCGCCAGGATCGATCCGGAAGATATGAAAGAGCTCGGGTTGGCGGTGGGCGATATCATAGAAATCATCGGCAAAAGAAAGACCCCGGCCAAGTGCATGCCTTGTTACGCCGAAGAGAGGGGCAAAAAGATCATCCAGATCGACGGCCTGTTGAGAGAAAACGCTCAAATCGGGCTGGACGAGAAGGTCAGAATTCATGGAATTCACTCTCAACCCGCCGGAAAAATCACCCTCTCGCCCCTCACGATGTCCGGTCTCCTGCAGAAAGACAGCGACACGAAATATATCGGGTCTCTCATGGAGGGGCTTCCGGTGACATCGGGCGACCGTATTCGGGCGTCGCTGTTTGGAGCCCGGTCGTGCGATTTCAAGGTCGTGGACACGGTCCCCGACGGTGTCGTGTTGATCAGTGCCGCGACGCTAATAAGAATGGAGACGAAGAAAAAAGGGGAGACAAAAGCGGCCCGGATTTCTTATGAGGATATCGGCGGACTTGGTTCGCAAATTCAAAGGATCCGGGAGATGATCGAGCTTCCTTTAAGATACCCCCAGGTGTTCGAACGGCTGGGGATCGACGCCCCCAAGGGAGTCTTCCTCTATGGGCCTCCCGGCACGGGGAAAACCCTGATTGCTCGGGCGGTCGCCAACGAGACGGACGCGTACTTCACCCACATCTCGGGCCCCGAGATCATGGGCAAATTTTACGGCGAAAGCGAAGCCCGCCTGAGAAGTCTCTTCGAGGACGCGCAAGCCCATGCCCCTGCCATCATCTTTATCGATGAGATCGACGCGATCGCCCCCAAGAGAGAAGAGATGGGCGGAGAGAAACAGGTGGAGAGGCGTGTCGTGGCGCAGCTCTTATCTCTCCTCGACGGGTTGGAATCGAGAGGCCAGATCATCGTCATCGGGGCGACGAACATCCCCAACACCATCGATCCAGCGTTGAGAAGGCCCGGCCGATTCGACAGGGAAATATCGATTCCCATACCCGACAAAAACGGAAGATTGGAAATCCTCGGCATTCATACGAGGGGAATGCCCTTGGCCGAAGACATCCGTCTCGAAAAATTGGCGGAGATCACGCACGGCTTCGTTGGAGCGGATTTGGAGGCCCTGGCGCGGGAAGCCGCGATGTCGGCCCTAAGAAAGATCCTTCCCAAGATCGATTTTGAAATGGCCGAAATTCCTTATGAGATCCTGACGAACCTGGAAGTGGTCATGGACAACTTCCTGGAGGCGCTGAAAGAAGTCGAGCCTTCGGCCATCCGCGAGGTCTTTGTCGAGGTCCCGGATGTCAAATGGAGTGACGTCGGCGGTCTCGAGGGCATCAAAGAAGAGCTGAAAGAGGCGGTCGAATGGCCGCTCAAGTACGCCGATGTTTTTAAAAAGGCCGGCACGAACCCGCCCAAGGGGATGCTTCTTTATGGAATTCCCGGCACGGGAAAGACGCTCCTGGCCAAGGCCGTTGCCACGGAAAGCGGAGTCAACTTCATCTCCGTCAAAGGCCCTTCTCTTATTTCCAAGTATGTCGGAGAAAGCGAAAGGGCGATCCGCGAGGTCTTCAAGACGGCCAAACAGGCCTCGCCCACGATCTTGTTTTTTGACGAGATAGACAGCGTTGTTCCCAGACGCGGCTCGAGTTCGACGGATGCCCATGTCACGGAACGGGTGATCAGCCAATTCTTGACGGAGATGGATGGTATCGAGGAACTGAAAGGCGTGATCGTCCTGGCCGCGACCAATCGATTGGACTTGATCGACCCGGCTCTTTTAAGGAGCGGCAGGTTTGACCTTTTGCCGGAATTGCCCAAGCCGGATGGCGGAGCCAGAGAAGAGATATGGAAGATCCATACCAGGAATAAACCGCTGGACAAAGATGTGGATTTAAAAGACATGGCCGAAAAAAGCGATGGCCATGTCGGCGCCGATATTGAATTCGTCTGCCGAAAAGCTTCCATGCTCGCAATTAGGGAATATATTGAAAATCAAAAAACAAATATCAAAAAGCATAAAGCGGAAATACTAATTTCCAAAAGGCATTTCCAGGAAGCTTTAAAAATGTTGGCGCGAAGGAGCGTTCATGGCTGAAATCGGGAAATATATCTTCGGGATATTGAATTCTAATACAAATCTTCAACTCATGATCCCGAAGGCTTACATATTAGACGAGGGCGAATCTAATATGGTTGTGTACACGATCCCTTATAAAGACCTATCGGCCTTGGTCAGGGACCTCAAGGGTTTCGATTCTTCGCCCAAGTCCAAGGAGATCCTGGCGAGGATGCTCATCGGCCATCAAGCGGTCATCGAAAGAATTATGGCCCACGGGGCGACCATTATTCCCATGAAATTGGGCACCTATGCTCAAGATGAAAAGGAAGTCCAAGCCATTCTGCACGAGGGATATCCCCGCATGAAAGAGATTATGGCGAAGATCAGGGACAAGATAGAAATCGATGTTGTGGCGACCTGGAGTCATTTTAACTCTGCGGTCAAAGACGCGGCCGAAAAAAAGGAAATCAAGGAATTCAAAGAGAGACTCCTGAGCCAGCCCCGGGGAGCGACCGTGGATGACCGGATGAAGATAGGACTCATGATTAAGAAAGCCCTGGATGAAAAAAGAGCCGGAGTTTCCCGGGAAATTCTGGAGCGTCTCCAAGCCGTCAGCGAAGACGCGCGGATCCATGAACTGATGGATGATCAGATGGTGATGAACGCCGCTTTTTTGATCACCAGGGCCAAGCATAAAGACTTCGAGGAAAAGGTCGAAGAACTCAATAAGACCATGCAGGAGAAACTGAATTTCAGATGCGTCGGCCCGCTTCCGCCGTATAGTTATTATACGCTCGAGGCCAAAAAATTCCACTTTGAGGAAATCGAGTGGGCCAGGAAGAAACTCGGTCTTCTCAATGAAAGGGCAACCCGAGGCGAGATAAAAAATGCCCATAGGGCCATGGCTTTTTCATCTCATCCGGACAGAAAACCCAATACCCCCGGCATAGAAAAAGAATTTGATGAGATCACCCAGGCCTATCACGTGTTATGGGAATATTGTCGGAAGGATTTCTGTTCTTTTAAGGAGGCCAAATTTGCTGAGAATGCCGTATTGATAAAAGTCCTCGGCTCTCCGTCTTGAATCATGGATGGCACCCATATGGATAAAACCCGAGAGTGAAACAATGCCCATGGAAAAAGAAGGCCACTATATCTACTGCATCATCGGCTCGGCCCAGGATAGGAATTTTGGCCCGAACGGAATCGGCTCCAGAGGCGAGGTCTTAACGATCGGCTACAACGACCTGTGCATGGTGGTCAGCAGCCACCCCCTGACGAAATTCGTGGTCAGCCGGGATAATCTGATCGCCCATGAAAGGGTCATCGAAACGGTGATGAAGGAGTTTGACAGCGTGCTTCCCGTGAGGTTCGGGACGATCGCTTCGAGCGCCGATGAAATCCGCAATCTCCTCGACAGAAGATCACGGGAATTCAAGAATCTTCTGAGAGACATGGACCATAAGATAGAATTGGGCGTGAAAGGGATGTGGAAGGATATGAAGACGATTTATAAAGAAATTGCCGTAGAAAACAAGGATATTAAAAAGGCTAAAGAAGAGATCCTGAAGACGAGAGGAAAGAAGAATATCGGGACCAAAATAGAAGTGGGGAAGCTGGTTGAAGATGCGTTGGCGAGGAAAAAGGAAAAAGAGCAGGAAGGAGTGGCCGAGGCCCTCAGAAGAATCGCCTTTGACTATAAACTTAATAAGACGGTCGGCGGGGAGATGTTCATGAACGCCGCTTTTTTAGTCGATAAGGGCCGGGAAAAAGAATTTGATAACATCATGGAGGAGCTGACGGATCAATATCAAAGCAGGATAAAGTT
>Ga0315281_10008054_pt1 | contig 14744 bp, 13 predicted proteins | sample YL17G07_0_MG_FD_204540 | JGI IMG/M metagenome (GOLD analysis project Ga0315281, IMG submission 204540) | Sediment microbial communities from Yellowstone Lake, YNP, Wyoming, USA - YL17G07_0 | ecosystem: Environmental > Aquatic > Freshwater > Lake > Sediment | place: USA: Wyoming | collected...
CGTCAACGCCGAGGTGGCGGCGGCCGGCAAGAAGCGAGGCATCTGGGTGAACGCGGCTGATGACCCGAAGCACTGCGACTTCATCCTGCCGTCAGTCGTCCGCAAGGGGAAGATCACACTCGCGGCCTCGACCTCTGGAGCGAGCCCGGCGCTGGCGCGGCGGTTGCGCGAAGAGCTGGACGCGTATCTCACCGACGACATGCCCGCGCTCGCGGACCTGCTGGCGGACGTGAGGAACGAGGTACGGAAGCGCGGCCTGAAGATCGCGAACGACACGTGGCAGCAGGCGATCGACGGGCAGCTGCGCGTGCTGCTGGCGCAGCGGCGCTACGGACAGGCGCGCGCCCGGCTGCTCTCGCGGCTGGGCATCGAGCTGACATCGGTGGGCGTGACGGACGCCCGTTGAACTGAGGAGCGGCGACTGACGATGCAGATCTCGCTCGTGGGCATTTCGCACAAGACGGCGCCGGTGGCGGTGCGCGAGCACTTCGCGTTCGTCGCCGAGGAGCTGCCGCAGCTGCTGGCGCGCCATGACAACGCTTCACGGGCGGCGGCCAAGGGCGAGCACGTGCGGGTGCGCATCGGCCTTCACGCGGGCGAGACGATCAAGGACGGCGACGATTTCTGCGGCAAGAACGTCATCCTCGTCTCGCGCGTTGCGGGTAAAGCGGCGGGCGGCGAGATCCTGGTGTCGTCGCTGGTGCACCGACTCGTCGAGAGTAGCGTGGGCGCTGCGCTGTTCGGCGCGCCCCGCGAGGTGGGGCTGAAAGGCCTGTCCGGCACGCACACCGTATTCGCCGTGGCATCAACGTAGCTCACCTGCAGATCCGCTCATAGTGCGTGGTCAGACATCGAGGTTGCCCGGATAGCAGAAGGCCGCGACGGGGGAGCATGCCGCGGTCTCTGCTGCTTGTCGCCATGGTTGGCGGTCACTGCCAGCATGAGCCAGAGCTGTTGTGAGGCTGTGGTCAATTCACTAAATCAGTGCGTGAGAGGATGTTCTCCGTCCACCTTCATGCACATCGCCTTCGCCCGGTCGAACAGGGTGCGGGTGTCGGGATGGCCGGCCTCGCGGTCGAACTCCCGGCGCTACGCCTTCTGCGATCTCGACGCCGCGTTGCTCGACTCGTCAACGGTCAGGTCTCGTGTGCTAGCTCTGCGTCGGTGCTGCTGATCCCTGAAGGCCGCACGGCGTCGAGATCCAGGAACAGCCAGCGCCTTCGCAACACGTCAGCATCGGCGGTCGTGGCATCGGCGCGCTCCACGATCCTGTTGACCGCTCTTGCCAAGAGCGAGGGATTGATCGGGTTCAGCGTCACATAGATGCTCGCCTTACGGTCCCAGCGCGAGACCGCGGCGGTGGCTGCGTCCACGTCCTCGAAGTAGCCTGACGCCGTGAACTTGTACTTCCCGTGCTTGAGAATGCGGATCTCGAAGACATCCCCTGGCGCGTGGAGCAGTGAGAGGAAGCACCGCAACTCCTGCGTCGAAAACGCGCGCCCATCCGGGGCGACATTGGGTATCATGCGGCACCCCCCGCACGTAAGCGCTCGAGGAAGGGCTCGATACCGGCGATCTCAACACGGGCAGAAGACCATTCTGAATCTGCGGAGGCGGGGGGGATATAGCCGGGTGGATTCCAGTCGCCCCGACCAGCTTCCCCCTCCCACCGCACGTCACCCGCCATTCGGGGCCGCGAAGACGGCCCGCGCGTGCATCGGGCCGCATGTCCGCGTCCTCCGCCGCCCCCGATCCGCGCGCCACACAGCGGTCCGGCTCACGAAGGAGACCCTCATGACCACGGCCATCACGAACGCCACCCTCATCGACGGCACCGCCGGCGACCCCGTCGCCCGCGCGACGGTCCTCGTCGAAGAGGGGCGCATCATCCGCGCCGGCGCCGGCATCGAGCCGCCGCGCGGCGCCGACGTGATCGATGCCGCCGGCGCCACGGTCATGCCGGGCATGATCGACTGCCACGTGCACATGCTCTTCCACCCCGCCTCGCTCCAGGAGCGTCTCCTGACGCCGGCGACGCTACAGGTCTTCTACGGCGCCCGCAACGCCCTCGATACGCTCGACGCGGGCGTCACCACGGTGCGAGACGCCGGCATGACGCCGCAGGGGTTCAAGATGGCGATCGACCGCGGCCTGATCCCCGGTCCGCGCATGAAGATCGCCGTGGCCATCCTGTCGCAATCCGGCGGCCACGGTGACAGCACCATGCCGTCGGGCGTCCGCACCCGCCCGTCGTGGGGCCCGGAGTGGCCCGACAACATCGCCGATGGCCCCGATGAAGTCCGCAAGGCCGTGCGGGAGCTACTCCGCGCGGGGGCCGACTTCATCAAGCTCTGCTCCACCGGCGGCGTCCTCTCCCCGGCCGACGAGCCCGGCCACACGCAGTTCACGCCCGAAGAGATCGCGGTGATGGTCGAAGAGGCGCGCGCCGCGGGCAAGACGTGCATGGCGCACGCCCAGGGCCTGCAGGGCATCAAGAACGCCGTCCACGCCGGCGTCGAGTCGATCGAGCACGGCATCTTTCTCGACGACGAGGTCATGGGCGAGATGAAGGCGCGCGGCACGTTCCTGGTGCCGACGCTCGTCGCGCCGCTCTGGGTGATCCGCAACGCCGAGCGCAGCCCCGGCAGCATCCTGCCCCAGTCGCTCCGCAAGTCGAAGGAGGTGATGGAGGATCACAGGCGGAGCTTCACGCGCGCGGTGCAGGCCGGCGTGCGCATCGCCATGGGCACCGACAGCGGCGTCGGCCCGCACGGCCACAACGCGGAGGAGTTGGAGCGCATGGTAGAAGGCGGTATGACGACCATGCAGGCCATCGTGGCTACGACGAAGACCGCCAGCGAATGCATCCACATGCAGCAGGACATCGGCACGATCGAGCCCGGTAAGCTCGCCGACCTGCTCGTCGTCGACGGCGATCCGCTGGCCGACATCAAGCTGCTGCAGGACAAGGCGCGCCTGATGCTAATCATGCAGGGCGGCCGCGCCCACAAGAACGCGCTCGGTTCGAGCGCCGCCGCCGCGGTCTAGGGGCGCACCGAGAGTGTGACGGGTTCACCGCGGAGGCGCGGAGCGCGCAGAGTTCATCTGGACCGTTGTGGCTGGCGCATCTCGCGCCCGCCAACCTGGATCTCCGCGTCCTTTGCGCCTCTGCGGTGAAACTCCCAGCGGGTCAGGGCCTCTGTACAGGGCCGCTCATGTGGTTCACACCTTCCCGACCAGGCTCTTCAGCAGCGCCCGCGTGCGCGCCAGCGAGGCGTCGGCGTCGGCGCCCACCGGCACCATCGGCGCCATGAAGTCGGTGGCGCCGGCGCTCGCGAGGTCGCGCATATGCCGCTCCACCTGCGCCTCGTTCCCAACGATGGCAACGTCGGCCGGGCCTGCCGCGCCTTCCTTGTCGAGCATGCGGCGGTAGTTCGGCAACTGCCCGTAGATCCGGAACACCTTCGCGACCATCTCCCGCGCTGCCGCCGCGTCGTCGGTGACGCAGACCGGCAGCCCGACGACGACGCGCGGCGCCGGCCGGCCCGCCGCCTTCGCCGCCGCACTGATGCGCGGTACGACGTGCGTCTCGATCGTCTTGGCGCCGGTCATCCACGTCGCCGTGCCGTCGGCCATCTCGCCCGCCATCTGCAGCATCAGCGGCGCCAGCGCCGCGATGATCACCGGCACGGGCGCCGCGCCCGGCACCTGGATGCCCGCCGCCGTGCTGTACACCTCGCCGCTGTACGCCACGCGCCCCTCGCGGACGAGCGGCAGCAGCACGGAGAGGTAGTCCTTCATGTGCCGCGCCGGATGCTCGTACGACAGGCCCCACATGGTCTCGATGACGGGTTTGTGCGAGAGCCCGACGCCCAGCACGAAGCGCCCCGATGTTGCTGCCTGCACCGTCATCGCCTGCTGCGCCATCACGAACGGGTGGCGCGGGAACGTCGGGATGACGGCGGTGCCCATCTCGATGCGCGTTGTGCGCTGTCCCGCCAGCGCGATCACCGTCATCGAGTCCGGCCCAAAGACCTGGCCCGCCCAGACGGAGTCGAAGCCGTCCGCCTCGGCGTCGACGATGTGCTGCACTTGCGACTCGACCGTCGAGTCGCCGCCGAAGAAGGTCCCGATGCGCATGTCTATAGTCCTTTCACGAAGTCGATGAGCGCCGCATTCACTTCGGCCGGGCGCTCCTGCTGCGTCCAGTGCCCGGCGCCGGGCAACAGCACGACGTTGCGCAGGTTGGGCACGTGCTGCTTCATCGTCTCGATGCCGGACGGGTTCATCGCGATCACGCCGTCGCGCTCGCCGGCGATGAACAACGCCGGCTGCGTGATCTTCGCGCCGGCGAGTTGCGGCAGGTCCTCCCAGTCGCGGTCCATGTTGCGATAGCGGTTCAGCGGCCCCCGGAAGCCCGACTGCGCGAACTGCGACGTGAAGTAGTCGAGATCGGTCTCCGTCAGCCAGGAAGGAAGCTGCTCTGGGTCCTTCATCCCCTGCAGGAACGTGGCGTCCTTCGGCTTCAGCCAGGACGTCCCCTCCTGCTGCGCGTCGCCCGAGGCCGAGTACAGGAAGAGCCGCAGTGAGCGGCGCGGGTCCGCCTCCAGTTCTGCTTCCGCCACGCCGGGCTTCTGGAAGTAGAGGATGTAGAAGAAGTTGTTCGCGAACATCCGCTTGAAGATCGTCGTCGGCGGGGCGGGCGCGCGCGGCGTGTAGGGCACGCTCATGCCCACGACGGCGCGGAAGCGATCCGGGTACAGCAGCGCGGAATGCCAGGCCATCGGCGCCCCCCAGTCGTGCCCGACGACGACGGCCGTCGCCTCGCCCAGGGCGTCGAGCACGCCGACGGCATCGGCGGTCATCTGCTTCATGCTGTACGCCTCGATCTCATTGGGCTTGTCCGTGCCGCCGTAGCCGCGGACATCGGGCGCGACGGCGTGGTAGCCCGCGTCGGCGAGCGCCGGGAGCTGGTGGCGCCACGAGTACCACGACTCCGGGAAGCCGTGCAGCATCAGCACCAGCGGCCCGCTCCCCGCCTCCGCGATGTGCATGTCGATGCCGTTGGTCTTGATGGTTCGGTGCGTGATCTCGGCCATGGGTCGCCTTTCTGGCGTGCGTGCGCGGACGAGATTGACTATCCCCGAACCAACCCGCTGGCTCAAGTTCGGCCGTTAACTCTCACGGGTCAGAGCGCGCGCTCGCGCCGGGCGCGGAATCCGGCGACGATGACGAACATCAGACCGCAGAGCACCGCCGTCACCGCCACGCCCTGCGTCGGACCGGCGCCGACCAGCACCTTCCCCTGCGCCCACGGGATCGCGAGCCCGCCGGCGTTGCCCATCGTCACGGTCGCGGCCGTCGCGCTGGCGACCGAGCCCTCCGACGCAATCGCCACGGTCGCCGGCCAGAGCGGCCCGAGGAAGAGCCCGGCGCCGAAGACGCTGGCCGCGCTCAGCGCCACCTGCCCGTCGGACAGCGCCAGCACGAGCGCCGAGATGCCCGCGCCGGCGGCCGCTACCAGCACCAGCAGGCTCGCCTCCCCGCCGCGCGCGAAGTAGACGCCGGTGAGCACGCGCCCAAGGGCCAGCGCCGCCCAGTAGCCTGACGCGAGCAGCGCGCTCGCGAAGACGCCGGCATGAGCCGTCTCGCGCGTGTACGACGACACCCACGCGCCCAACCCGAACTCCGCGCCGACGTACAGGAACAGCACGCCTCCCATGACCCACACCGTCGGATTCGATGGCAGATGGAACGGCTCATCGGCGGCTGCGGCGCGCTCGCGCTGCGGCCCCGTCGCGGCGAGCAGCACGCCGAGCGCGATGGCCGCGATCGCCGCGAGTCCGGCGTAGGCGATGGTGCGCTCGTCCGTGATCGTGAGCACGGCGCCGGTCCAGATCGGGCCGGCGATGGCGCCGAAGGCGAAGAAGACGTTGAGCTTGTTCATGGCGCTGGGCACGTCGCGCGACGTCACAGCCATCAGGATGTGCAGCGCCGCGATCATCAGGCCGTCCCCGGCGCCGAGGAGCAGGCCACCTGTGAGCGCCAGCGGCCAGTTCGGCGCGACCGCCATCAGCAGCAGTCCCGTGATCACGGCGCACAGCCCCACGATCGTCAACGCGCGCGTGTCGTGCGCGTGCAGCGCGATGGCGATCGTTGCCGACGACGCGATGGAGCCGAGAAAGAGCGCTGTCAGCAGCAGCCCCGCCGTGTCGAGCGACACGCCGAGGTCGCGTGAGAAGAACGGCAGCGCCGGCCCGAACGACCCCGCGTATGTGCCGATGACGAACAGGGCCATAAAGGCCGCGATGTGCAGCAGCCGGTACTGATCGGCGTCGGGGGCAGCGCGATCGGAATGCATCGGCCAAGCGTATCCATCGCCGCCGCGGCGCGATAGCCGCGCGGGGCTGTTGCGCGCGGCGGGGCAGGGGTACGCTTCCCGCATGAAGACAACAACCCTCGGCAGCACTGGTCTCACCGTTTCGAATCTGTGCCTGGGCACGATGCAGTTCGGTTGGACCGCCGATGAGCCCTCGTCGGTCGCCGTGCTCGATGCGTACGTCGCCGCCGGGGGCAACTTCATCGACACCGCCGACATCTACAGCCGCTGGTCGCCCGGAAACGCGGGCGGTGTCTCCGAGGAGATCATCGGTCGCTGGATCAAGGCGCGCGGCAACCGCGACAGCCTCGTCGTCGCGACGAAGGTGCGCGGCGAGATGTGGAAGGGCACCGGTGGCGAGGGTCTGAGCCGCGCACACATCGTCCGCGCGGTCGAAGACAGCCTGCGGCGCCTGCAGGTCGAGACGATCGACCTCTACCAGTGCCACTGGCCGGACGAGGCCACGCCGATCGAGGAGACCCTGACGCTGTTCGGTGAGTTGATCGCATCGGGCAAGATCCGCTTCATCGGCGCCTCGAACTACTCCGTCGTGCAGCTCGCGGAGGCGCTCGGCGCCGCCGGCGCGAACGGACTGCCGCGCTTCTCGACGCTGCAGCCGCACCACAACCTCGTCCACCGCGGCGAGTACGAGGCCGAACTGGCGGCGCTCTGCGTTCAGGAGAAGATCGGCGTCATCCCGTACAGCCCGCTCGGGGGCGGCTTCCTCACCGGCAAGTACCGCAAGGGCCAGCCGCTGCCGCAGAGCCAGCGCGCCGGCCGCGCGAAGGAGTACATGACCGACCAGGGTTTCGCAGCCGTCGATGCGCTCGACGCCATCGCGAAGGCGCATGGCTCCGCCATCCCGGCGGTGGCGCTCGCCTGGGAGCTGACGCGGCCGCAGATCCAGTCGCCGATCATCGGCGCCAACAGCGTCGAGCAGCTCAACGCGCTGCTGCCCGCTGCGAACCTGCAGCTCAGCGCGGGCGATGTGGCGGCGCTGGACGCCGCGAGCGCGGGCACGTAGGCGCCCGTACGGGTATGCCAGTGTTCATCGCCGTGCGCACAACCGGCGCACGAAGCGTAGGGCTCACGCCTCTATTGCGTCGCGTTCCACGAGGCGGCGCTCGTAGATCAGGCGCTCGTAGTACGACAGCACCTGCTGGCTGACGCGGTCCCAGCTGAAGTACTGCGCGCGCTCGACGCCGCGCGCGGCCATCGCCGCCGAGCGGGCCGGGTCCTCCAGCAGCTCGACCAGCGCGTCGGCCAGCGCCTGCGCGTCCTCGGGCCGTGTGAGCAGCCCCTCCACGCCGTGCGTCAGCACGCCAGCGAAGCCGTCGATGTTCGACGCCACGATCGGCATGCCCGCCGCCATCGCCTCCAGCAGCACGATGCCCTGGCTCTCGAAGCCGGTGTTCGGCGCGCAGAAGACGTGGGCGCTGTGGTGGTAGCGCGGCAACTCGTCGAACGGCACGTAGCTGCGGAACACCACGTCGCGCAGCTTCGCGTTGCGCACCGCCGACTCGTAGCGCCCGAAGTCGCCCGCGCCCACCACGATGAGCCGGCTGTTCGGGATGGCGCGCTGTACGCCGACGAACGCGCGGATCAGGTACTTCAGCCCCTTGCGCTTCTCCGGCCGCCCGACGAAGAGGACGTTGCGCTTGCCGTCCATGAATTCGGGCAGCGGCTCCACGTCGCGCTCGAAGTGCTCGATATCGACGCCGTTCGGGACGATGTTGTAGTAGCCGGGGAAGTACTTCTCGACGTGCTTCACCGCGGCGGCCGACACGGCGATCTTGCCATCGAGTTTGCGCTGCCATCGCTTGATCAGCCGCCGTCCGTACACGTACACGAAGGTGGAGTCGCGTGCGGCGTGCCACGTGCCGACATTCACCGTTGTCGAATAACGGAGGAACTGGATCGGCAGCTGCGGCATGAACGGCTCGTGAACGTGCACGATGTCGAAGCCGGTCTCCTCCAGCACGCGCTTCACGTGGCCCGCCGTCCGCAGCGAGAGCGTGATGCGCGCGACCGAGCCGCTCACCGGCAGCGGGATCGGGCGCCCGATCGTCGTGATCGGGCAGACGCCGCCGGTGACGGGCTTCGTGCCGGGCGCGATGATGTGCGGCTCGTGCCCGAGCTGCGCGAACTTCTCCGCCAGGTGGGCGATGTGGTTGTTGACGCCGCCGGAGACGGTCCAGTCGTACGGTGAGACCAGTGCGATCTTCATCGCGGATCCGCTTCTGGCGGCGGCGGCGGCTCGGCCGGGCTGATCTGCGGCCTGTGCGGCGCGTGGCTGAAGATAAAGCTGCGGATCGTCGGCGCCCACCCCATGTTCCGCGGCGTCGCCATCATCCCGCGCCACTGCTGCACGGCGATGTTCCGGTACCCCAGCTGCGACATACGGGGCGCCTGGCCCGGCTCGCCGGCGGTCGCCTTCGCCTCGAGCGCTCGCCGCAGGTCCGCCGCGGACCTGCCATCGAACAGCGTGTGCGCGCTGCCGATCGACTGGAGGAAGTGCGCGTCGCTGCAGCCGACGGCGGCGAGATGGAATCGCTCCCGGTTCAGCTTCCGCGCCCGGGCTGACGTCACGCGCCCCGCAGGGCTCAGGTTGTACTCCTCGATACCGTCGAAGCCCACGCCGTCGTTCCTGGTCGCAGCGATGCGGTCGATGACGCGTGCGCTCACGCTGCGCGTCAGCCACGACAGCGGGTGCGGCACGATCGCAAGCCCGCCCTGCTTGTGGATTGCTGTCAGTGTCTCCTCCATGCGGCGGAAGCTCGGTACCGGCTCATCGATCCAGAGTGCGAGCAGGTGGCCGTCCAGCGTCGTGACCTCCATGCCGCAGACCAGCTCGAAGTGATAGCCGCCGCGCGCATGCAACTCGCGCGCCTCATCGGCCGCCCGCAGCGTGTCGTGCTCGGTGACGGCGATGACGTCCAGGTCGCCGCGCTGATCGACGTAGCGCAGGAGGTCCGGCACGGTCGCCATGCCGTCGCCGTAGCGCGTGTGGATGTGGAGGTCGGCCTTGCCCATGAGCGTTGCTGTCCCGATCGCGGTCATTGTACCGCCTGGTCGACGCCGCCCCCGGCCGCGACCGTGGGCGGCTGCTTCGGCTTGGCCGGCAGGTCGTCGGGCCAGATGCGGTCGAGCACGCTCCACTGCCCCGGGTCTTCCTTCAGGTGCTTCTCGAAGCTCGCAAGCAGGCGGATCGTGTTGACGCGCAGGTCTTCGTCGCGGTTGCCGGTGACGATCAGCGGCAGCGGCGTCACGACGACGCGGATCTTGTAGCCCTCCTCGCGCCGCGTCCAGCCCGTGAGCAGCACGGAATCCGTGCGCAGCGCCAGGTCCACCGCCCCGGTAGGGAAGCGTGCCTTCGCGCCGCAGAATTCGATCTCGATGCCGTGCTTCTGGATATCGCGGTCGACGAGGATCGCCACGATCCCGGCGTGGCGCAGCCACGCGATTGCGCGCTTGATCCCGGCGAAGCTCACGGGCTCAAGCTGGTGGCCGTGCACGGTCCGGAGGCCGCGCATCAGCCGTCCCAGCTCCGGCGGCTCGAGTGGCTCGACCAGCGCGAACGCCTTCATGCCGGCCGCGGCGATGCCCTGGAGCGCGAACTCCGGGTTCGCGTAGTGCGCCGATGCCAGCACGACGCCGTGGCCGGCAGCCTGCGCATCGCGGATGTAGTCGAGGCCTTCGATCGTGAGGTCGTTCTCGAAGAACTTCTTGACGTCCATCCGGTGCATGCCAACGACGTCGGCGTAATAGCGACCGGTATTCCGCGCGCACTGCCTCGCGACGTGGTCGACTTCCTCGTCCGTGGCAGCGGGTCCGAGCACGTGGCGGATGTTGCTGCGGATATTCTTGCCGATCCGCGGCCCCCAGTCGTAGATGCGGTCGGCGAGAAAGCGCGCGATGCCGTACCGCCAGCTGATCGGCATGCGCCCGATCGTCGCGATCACGGCGACCATCAGGTAGTACTTCCACTTGCGGATCAGCGGCAACCGGCGCATCACGTTCACATCTCCTTCGCGAGCTTAACGGAGGATGCGGCGGCGGGCACGGCGGGGTCCCACATGCGGCGGAAGATGAACCACTGCTCCGGGTACTTGCGGATCACCGGCTCCATCGACGCCATAATCAGGCAAGTCAGCTCTACGACGTCGCGCGCGTGGTCACCGCTGGGTGCGAAGTCCCTCAGCCCCGGATCGATGATCGGCCGGATGTCGAGGTCGTCGTCAGGCCCGCGCAGCACCACCGCCGGCACCACCCAGGCGTTGGTGCGCAGGGCGATGCGCGCCGCCGCCGACGACACCATGGCGGGCGCGCCGAAGAAGTCGACCCGGATCGCCACGTCGTCCGATGCGACATCGACGAGCATCGCCAGCATCTCGCCGCGACGGAGCGCGCGGAAGAGCGTCGGCCCCAGCCGGTCGTGCCCCATCACCTTCATCCCCAGCTTGGATCGCGACCCCTGTACCAGGTCGTTCATCCGGCCGTACCGAAACGTCTCGGCGATGGCGTTGATCCGGTAGCCATGCGCCGCCAGCGCCGCCGCGCCAAGGTCCCAGTTGCCGAAGTGGATCGTCGCGATGATGATGCCGCGCCCGGACTGCGCGGCCTCATTGAGTTCGTCCCACTGGTCGAAGCGCAGGCGGCTCCGCACCTCCTCGCGCGTCATGACAGGGAAATGGATGAAGTCGATGACGTACTTGCCGAAGTTGCGGAACGTGCGCCGCGCCACAGAGTCGACGAATCGCGCGTCGTCGCTCCGCAGCACGTGCGCCAGGTTCGCGTTGAGGGCCTTGCGGTGGCGGGGGAAAATCACCCAGTAGCAGAGCAGCGCCACTCGCTCGCCAACCCAGTATCCGGCCCTGAGCGGCAGCGGCCGCGTGACCAGGATCGTCAGGCGGAAGAGCCAGTAGACCGTCCTGTCGAGCAATCAATCATCCCGCGATGAACTGCTCCACCATGTCGTGCGCGACATCGTCCGCGTACTGGGTCGGCGGCGACTTCATAAAGTACGCCGACGGTCCTTCGAGCGGCCCGGCGATGCCCCGGTCCAGCGCGATCTTGCAGCAGCGGATCGCGTCGATGACGACGCCGGCGGAGTTGGGGCTGTCCCACACCTCCAGCTTCACCTCCGCGTTGAGCGGGACGTTGCCGAAAGTCGTGCCCTCCATGCGAATGTAGCACCATTTGCGGTCGAGAAGCCACGGCACGTGGTCCGAGGGCCCGACGTGCACGTCATCCGCCGGCAATTCGTAATCGAGTTGCGAGGTGACGGCGTTCGTCTTGGAGATCTTCTTCGACTCCAGCCGCTCCCGCTCCAGCATGTTGAGGAAGTCGGTGTTGCCGCCGAAGTTGAGCTGGTACGTCCTGTCCAGGCGCACGCCGCGCTCGCGAAAGAGCCGCGTCAGCACGCGATGGACGATCGTGGCGCCCACCTGCGATTTGATGTCATCGCCGATGATCGGCAGCCCGGCCTCCTGGAAGCGCTTCGGCCAGTAGCCGTAGTGGTCGCGCGCGATGAACACAGGGATGCAGTTGATGAAGCCGCAGCCGGCCGCCAGCACCTGCTCCACGTACCACTTCGTCGCCTCTTCCGAGCCGACGGGCAGGTAGCTGACGACGACGTCCGTCTGCGTGTCCTTCAGCAGCTTGACGATGTCATCCGTCGGACCCTTGGCCTTCGTGATCACCTTCGAGAGGTACTTGCCGAGGCCGTCGTGCGTCATGCCGCGCGAAACGCGCACGCCCTGATGCGGCACATCGCTGAACTTGTAGGTGTTGTTGGGCGTCGTGAACACCGCCTCGGAGAGGTCGTACCCGACCTTGTTCTCGTCGATGTCGATCGCCGCGACGAAGTTGATGTCCTTGATCTCGTAGCCGCCCAGGTCGACGTGCATCAGGCCCGGGATCATCTGCCCCGGCTTCGCGTCCTGGTAGAAGTAGCGCCCCTGCACCAGCGAGGACGCGCAGTTGCCAACGCCGATGATCGCGACGTTGATCTTGCCCTTCTCGCGCTTGCCCGTGGCGCGCGTCTTCGTCTTCGCGACTGCTTTGCCGTTCGTTCCCGCCATCGCGTCCGTTCCTCCTTCGGTGTAGAACAGTTGCTGTTCCGACATGCCCATCACGCCGCAGACCGCATCGATGAACTGGCGGCCCGGCTGCTTCGTACCGGCCTTGATCTGCGACAGGTAGCCCTCGCTGACGCGATAGCCGCGCCGCCCGAGTTCGGCGAGCAGCCAGCGCTGCTTCTGCCCCCGCTCCTCGAGTACATCGAAGACCCGCGTTCTGATCATGCTGCCGGTGCTTCTCTCCAGCGAGTAAAGTTTCATGTACCTTACGGGGCGCCCGCGCGGACCGTCAAGTTACGAAAACTGTACCTCGCGATCCAAGCGTAACAGTCGGAGGTAAAGTCCGCCATAGTCCATCCGTACCATGTTGGAAACGAGAAGCGAGCGCCGAGAAGCGAGTGCGAATACTGAGAACTGAATACGGAAGACTGAGTACTGAAGACTCAGAACTCAGACCAGCACGATCAGCGGCGTGCCCTGGTCGACGCGCTGGCCGACGCTCACGTACACCGCTTTCACCTGGCCGGCCCGCCGCGCGTGCAGCTCGTTCTGCATCTTCATCGCCTCGACGACGATCAGCACCTGGCCCTCGCTCACCTCGTCATCCGCCGAGACGTGGATCTCGCGCACGACGCCGGCCATGGGCGACTTCAGCACCCACTCGCCGCCGACTCCGAGGTCCTGCGACTCCGGGCCGCCCTTGCGCCCGCCGGTCTGCGTGTTCACGGCGATCGTGTGGCCGCCGATGATCACGTGATAGCCGGTCGCACCTTCCTCGGCGAACACGTCGTACGTCTTGCCATCGACGATGAGAGAGTAGCGCGCGGTGTCGTTGATGCGCTCCAGGCTGACGGCCGCGGTGGCATCGCCAAGTTGTACGCGGTAGCCGCCGGCGTGGTCCGGCTCGACTTCGACCTCGTGCTGCTCGTCACCGAGCCTTAACCGGTACTTCGCCGCCATCGGTTTCCTTGCTGCATCACTTGCGATGGGACGTTGAGCTGCCGGTCGCGGCCCCCGCTGGCCCAGCCGCTGCCCGCCGGCCCGTTGAGCACCGCCGGCTGCGCCCCGTGGCGCGCCCGCCGGTTGTGCGAGAGCACCGCCGCTACCATCAGCGCGATGCGCTCGTCTTCGGACCGGTCGTCCGGTTCGATCATCTTGAAGCCGTCGTCCAGGAACCCCGTGTGCACCTGTCCGGCCACGAACCGCGGGTCATCGAGCAGCTGCAGGTGGAATGGGATGTTCGTCTTGACGCCGACGATGACGTACTCGCGCAGCGCCCGCTTCATCCGTTCGATGGCCTGCGGGCGGTCGGCGCCCCAGCAGATCAGCTTCGCCAGCATGGGGTCGTAGAAGTACGGGATCTCGATACCGCTGAAGATCGAGCTGTCGACGCGCACGCCCGGGCCACTCGGCTCGTTCACGAAGTCGATCCGGCCGAGCGAGGGCAGGTAGTTGTTGTACGGATCCTCGGCGGCGATGCGGCACTCGATCGCGTGGCCGCGCAGGCTGACGTCGGCCTGCGTGAATCCCAGCGGCTCGCCCGCGGCGATGCGGATCTGGTCTCGCACCAGGTCGCGGCCGCAGAGCCACTCCGTCACCGGGTGCTCCACCTGGAGGCGCGTGTTCACCTCGAGGAAGAAGAACTCGTTGGTGGCCGGGTCGTAGAGGAACTCCACCGTGCCGGCGTTGTAGTAGCCCGATGCCTTCGCCGCCGCCACGGCCGCCGCCATCATCTTCTCGCGCGTCGCCTGGCTGATCACGGTCGAGGGCGACTCCTCGAGCAGCTTCTGGTGCCGCCGCTGGACCGAGCACTCCCGCTCGCCCAGCGCCACCGCGTTGCCGTGCTGGTCAGCGATGATCTGGATCTCCACGTGGCGCACCGGCGAGAGGTAGCGCTCCAGGAAGACGCCGCCGTCGCCAAACGCCGACTGCGCCTCGCTCGAGGCCACGCGCACCGCGCCTTCGATCTCGCCCTCCGACCGAACGAGACGAATGCCCTTGCCGCCGCCGCCGGCGGACGCCTTGATCAGCAGCGGGAAACCGATCGCCGGTGCCGCCCGCACCGCCTCGTCGGGCCCGACGCGGCCCTCGGTGCCCGGCACGACCGGCACGCCCGCCGCGATCATCGTCCGGCGGGCGCTCACCTTGTCGCCCAGCAGCTTCACCGACTCGGGGTTCGGGCCGATGAAGGTGATGCCGGCGTCGGCGCAGGCTTCGGCGAACTCCGTCCGCTCGCTCAGGAAGCCGTACCCCGGGTGTATGGCGTCGACGCCGGCTGCCTTCGC
>Ga0315281_10008055_pt1 | contig 14742 bp, 14 predicted proteins | sample YL17G07_0_MG_FD_204540 | JGI IMG/M metagenome (GOLD analysis project Ga0315281, IMG submission 204540) | Sediment microbial communities from Yellowstone Lake, YNP, Wyoming, USA - YL17G07_0 | ecosystem: Environmental > Aquatic > Freshwater > Lake > Sediment | place: USA: Wyoming | collected...
TCCTATTCAACACCAACATGTTAACTAACCGTTTTGGCAAAATTGCCGGACACTACTGATATTTCATACAATACACCTTCATAATAAAGACGTAAAGAATAATTTTGGGAGGATAACCGGGCAGATTGCGTGCTACAAAACAGGACAGATCAAAAACTCGCAACACATATTTAGGTTATTGACAAGCAACTGCTTTAAACGTATTTTACGTAAATTACCTTAAATTGAATTACCGGATTTTCATGGGGGCTGCTTTTCCAAACGGAAAGGGAATTATGTGAAAATCAATTGCAATGTTTGGTGAAGCGTTCCAGTTAAGTATGCGCTCACTTTGTTTAGATGTACTCATTCGAACATGGTGAAGCCTGTTGGTACGCCTGAATTGTTGCATGCGCGAGCGCGCCTGGAATGAATGTATGGCGCTGTTAATAACAAATATAAGCGGGTAAATGCAAGATGGAATTATCCAAGACAAGTAGCTCTCCGGTTTCTTTCCTGCAGCAGATGCTGCACAACAAAATGTTCGTGTTTACCGTACTGCTGGCTATCAGTGCAGCGGCTTACTTCTGCGTTGGTCTTTACATGCTGCTTAGGCATTAAAACAACAACTTTGACCTGGAATTTGTAGTTTGCCTGACCTGGAATTTGTAGTTTGCCTGAAAGTGGCATTTGAAATGACTGCATGGAAATTAGGAAAAAACAATTTTATTTGTTTTGTTTCATCTGGTAATGGCGTCAGCCATCAATTGTTAAGGGAGGACTAAATAATGTCAGAACCAACTTCAAGTGGCGCAAGCCCCCATTTCATGCAAACTGCGCTGGATAATCAGTGGCTTATGCTGGCATTGGCCATATTAACACCCTTGATGCTTTATACGTTGTGGGGATTATGGGACGTAATTCACATACCGCCCGCGCCATAAAAACGTCGCGGCTCAATAATATATAATCGGAGGAAAAACTATGGGAACGTCTTATACCCCCCCAACAAACCCGGATTGGTGGCGCGAACCTGTTGAGCGCACCGAGGTATGGTGGATTGCTCTGTCATTTGCATGGTGTGTATTCATGTTTGCGTGGATGACCGGTTGGCACTTTGTGGGAACTCAAAACATGAGTAACGAAACTTACAAAACTACCCCCGAGGCATTTTCCAAGAAGGTTGCTGAAATGCAGGCGAAGTACACTGTCCGCAAGGATCCAGCTACTGTAATCAAGGATAAAGCTACCGGCGCGGTTACCTATGAAGGTGACGATGTCGTGGCGCCGCCACCTGGCAGCGACGTTTATCTGGCCGCCATGCAGTGGCAATTTCGCCCCATTCTCGAACTGAAAAAAGGGCAAAAATACCGCATCCATCTTTCCTCTCTTGATGTGGGCCACGGGTTCTCGTTGCTGCCTGAAAATATCAATTTTCAGGTTTACCCAGGCTATGAGCAGGTTACTACCATGACCCCCAACAAAACCGGCACTTTTGCCATAGCATGCGGCGAATACTGTGGCGGTGTTGACGCCACAGGACATCACACGATGCTGGGCAGAATTTACGTGAAGGAGTAATAAATAATGCCAACGACAACAATGTCTGATTTCCGTGTTGATCCGGTGTCCGGCCTCAAGATTAACAGGACGGCCAATACGCTGGTTAAGTGTAATGCAGTTGCAGCAGTTGTGTTCTTGCTGGTCGGGGGGCTGTTCGGTCTCATGGTGGCGTTTACTCGTATGCCAAGTGTGCAGTTGCTTTCGCCTGAGTTTTTTTACATAGCTCTAACGGCTCACGGTCTGGTTAATCTGGCGGTATGGATCATTTACTTTGAAATGGCCGTGCTGTATTTTTTGGGCGCGCATGTGCTGGGTAACCGGTTGGCGGCGCCACGTTGGGCATGGGCACAGTTCTGGCTTATGTTTTGGGGCACGACCATGGTTGCCGTGGCAGTGCTTGGGGGCAAATCGAGTGTGATGATGACTTCCTACCCGCCGCTTGCAGCACAGCCGCATTTCTACCTGGGGTTGATCATTTTTGCCGTGGGCGCGCTGATCGGCTGTTTTGTGTTTCTCGGCACGCTGGTGGTTGCCAAGAGGGAGAAAACCTATCAGGGATCGCTTCCTCTGGTGGTGTTCGGCGGCGTGACGGCTTGCGTGATTGCCATTTTCACCATCGTTTCCGGCTTGCTGATCCTTGTCCCGACTTTCCTTTGGTCGGTAGGGCTGATCAGCAATATTGATCCGATGATGTATCGGGTTGTCTGGTGGGGTTTCGGTCACTCCTCGCAGCAAATCAACGTGGTTCTCCATATCTCCATCTGGTATCTGATTGCATCATTGGTATTCGGTGCCAAGCCAATGTCCGAGAAGGTAAGCCGTTTTGCGTTCCTGCTATATATCCTGTTCCTGCAACTCGGCTCTGCGCACCACTTGCTGTCCGATCCGGGGCTGTCCTCTACCTGGAAGATATTCAACACCAGCTATATGATTTATCTGGCTGTGTTGGCCAGCATGATTCACGGCTTGACTGTACCTGGTTCTATTGAAGTCGCACAACGCAAGAAGGGAATCGATACCGGTTTATTCACCTGGCTTCGCAAGGCGCCCTGGGGCAATCCGATATTTTCCGGCATGTTCCTGTCTTTGATCGGTTTCGGCTTCATTGGTGGTATTACCGGTGTAGTGATGAGCGTGGAGCAGATCAACATGCTCATCCACAACACCATGTACTTGCCGGGCCATTTCCATGGCACGCTCGTAGCAGGCACTACCATGGCGTTCATGGCGGTTACTTACTGGCTGATTCCGGTAGTGTTCCAGCGCAAGATCGCTCTGGCCGGCATGGCGAAATGGCAACCGTATATCTTCAGCATCGGCGCTTGGATTTTTTCTATTGCCATGATGGGCGCCGGCACTCTGGGTGTGCAGCGCCGTCATGCGGATATCACTTTTGCTGGACAACCATTGGCTTATGAATATCCGGAAATCGCCAAGGGTCTGATGGATCTGGGTGAAATCTTTGGCGTAGTCATGGCAGTTGGAGCGATCATGTTCATTTTTGTTGTAGGGGCATCCCTCCTTATAGGTGAGCGCATTGAGGAAGGCTCTGCACCATGGCCGAAGGTGGAAGATGCCGACGTCGTGGCCGAGAAATCCGGAAAGAAACACATAGGCGCGTGGGGTATGGAAGCACCTGGCACTTTTGTGCTTGCCATGATCCTTTTTGTAACTATCGTGCTGTACTACTTCATTAACTTTAAGTATCTGTCCACTGTCTGGAGCATGTCTTAAAGAAACAAGATGATGGGAGGGTGCCATACGGCGCCTTTCCCTGATTCCTGAAATAAATAGAGATTCAGTTAGAGGGAGACCTCTAACCTAAGCCTGAAATGTACCCTTGGCATATGCAAACAAATGGCTGTGGTGGGCGGCTAATAATGCTGCAAACTGGCCAGGCTCAGGCTGGAAGAATTCAGAAGCAATAGTTTGAAAAATATCAACCAACACCCTCTTCTAGTAGTGGAGAGAGAAGCGATATGGCCGCAAGATGATAATGGTCGAACAATGCATTAATCTCTTCAAATTGCGCATAGGCGTGGTAATTACCATCGCTGCGTTGGGTGGCATGGCAATTACCCCAGGGCATGCCCTGACCAGTTGGCAAGTTCTGGTTCTTTCGCTGACGGTTATGATGGCATCAGCAGCTGCAGGGGCCTTCAACCAATATTTTGAGCGCGATATTGATGCAAAAATGACGCGTACAATAAACCGCCCTTTTGTAAATGGTTTCTTTCAGCATAGCCGCAAGTGGTTGGTAATTATCGGTATGATGCTTGCGGTTGCGGTAACATCCGCTGCTTTCGCGCTTAACGCAGTGACGGCGCTGAATATTTTCCTCGGTGCATTTACCTACGCTATTGTATATACGGCTTGGCTGAAACGGCGTACTTGGCTAAATATCGTATTTGGAGGGTTGGCGGGGAGCTTCGCGGTGCTTGCTGGTGCGGCAGCAATCGATCCTTCTCTTGGGCCTCTTCCCGTGCTGCTGGCATTGGTATTGTTCTTGTGGACCCCACCTCATTTCTGGAGCCTGGCGATAGTTATACGCGATCAATATGCCGCAGCAGGCGTTCCAATGCTGCCCGTTATAAAAGGCGACAAGAAAGCGGCGCGCATTATATTGGGGCATACCATCCTTCTGGTGTCGGTTTCACTTTTGCCGGTGTACTACGGTTTAGGCTGGATTTATTTTTCTGGCGCCTTGCTGGGAGGAATTTATTTTATTGTCAAAAGCGTGCAACTTGTGCGCAATCCAACGAAGCAAGCGGCCATGTCTAACTTTGTTGCGTCGCTGGTGCAGTTTAGCGTTTTAATGATAGCCTTAATGCTGGAAGTAAATTTCGGTTCCTGATCTTCAATTTTTATAATACATAACCCGCCCAATCATTAGGCGGTTTTTTTTTGAGCGCGCCATGCTAAATTAGTTGAGTCCAATATCCGGCAATGCGCTGTTGCCTGTTTTAAGCTGGCCTTTCAGAATTATTGTTTTGCGTAGGTATATACTCAAGCAGTTTGAAAGATCAAATGGAACAAATGAATGTACTGCCTCGCGACAAACCAAGCCATGCAATTTTTGTGAGGCACTGAAAAATAAGCTTGCTCTTACGATATAGACGATTAAAATAGTCGGGTAATATATAAACGACCACGCATAAATAAAGCACCCCGCTGCTTGCGGCGGGGTATTAACAGCGCTTTCCAAGCTGCTGGCTTTCGCCAGCCTTCGCCCCAAGGGGCGGAGAATTTACTCGGAAAAATTAAATAACCTTGATTATTGCAGGGCAGACTATTTTGATAACTTATCGATTCATTATATGAAGATTATGCATCATCTGTTATTTCCGCTTGGTTTTGCTGTTGTTTTATCTGCCCCCCCACTTTCCATGGCGCAGGATATTAATTTCAGTGGTGCAAGTTTGTATAAATCCACAGTGTCGACGGCAAAATCGCAAACACGACCAACAGAGTTATCCACTCAAATTTTTAATGAGAAAGAAGCCCTAAAATCAAGCCAAGATGCGATTGGCAACCCGCTTGGTGATTACACTTTTCTGGATCGTAGCGGGCGCACCGTCCGCTTGTCCGATTATTTGGGAAAGCCACTTGTTATCAGCATGATTTATACCCATTGCCCGATCATCTGTGCGACGACTACGCGCAGTTTAAGTGCTCTCAAACTGTCGCAAGATGCGCTTGGCGCCGACAGCTTTGGCGTGTTGACAGTTGGATTTGATACGGAAAATGATACCCCGGAGGCGATGGGGGTTTTTGCCAAGCGCACGGATGTGAATTTGCCAAACTGGAATTTTGTAAGCTCAGACCCGGATACGATCAAAAAATTAAGCAAGGATTTGGGGTTTACCTTTTTGCCTTCAGAGTATGGAGGTTTCAATCATATAACACAGACTACTTTTGTTGATAGGAAGGGCAGGGTATATCTACATGTATACGGGGATGAATTTGAAAACAAAACGCTGCTTGAGCCATTAAGAGACATGATTTACAACGTCAATGTCAATACAGCAAAACCGGAAATTGAAAGCCTGTTAGGTAAGGTGAAGTTTTTTTGCACGGTATATGACGCGCGAACAGGAAAATATAGATTGGATTACAGTTACCTTTACGCAACGGGGATGGGTATATTAGCCTCTCTGCTTATCGCCTGGTTGATTTTGCAAGAATATCGCCGCAGCCCGAAGCGGAGCGCCAGAACCTGATTGACATATCAAAGCAGGATCATTTGATGCGCACAAACCGCATCGCCAGATTTATTAAGGAATCAATGTGATTCAACTAATGCGCCGTATCGGCCAAAGTATATTTATGCGCTTGGAGAACGCGCTCAACAACATTTTTGGGCCAACATTAAACCCTTTCTATTATCTTGGCGCGATTGCTTATCTGCTGTTCTGGATCATCGTGGCCAGTGGTTTTTATATATACGCTTTTTATGATACCGGAGTGGATGATGCTTTCGGTTCGGTGGAGCGACTAACCCATAATCAATGGTATCTGGGCGGTATTATGCGCAGCCTGCATCGCTATGCTTCCGATGGGATGATTTTGTTCGGCGTTTTGCACCTGTTGCGTAATTTCGCTTTTGACCGTTATCGGGGTTTCCGCTGGTTTTCCTGGTACACGGGTATTCTGGTGCTGTGGCTGATTTATATAGCGGGAATAAATGGTTATTGGCTGCCTTGGGATAAACTCGCCCAGTTCACCGCTGTGGCAACCGCGGAATGGCTGGATGCTTTGCCAATTTTTAGCGCCCCGCTGGTGCGCAATTTTCTGGAACAGGGTAGTGTAAATGATCGCTTCTTTACACTGCTTTCGTTTATTCACCTTGGTGCCCCGCTGGGCGCTTTTGCGATCATTTGGGTTCATACCCAGCGTGTGCCTCAGGCTAAAACCTCTCCACCAAGAGCTCTTACGGGTGGATTGATCCTGTCCATGGTAGTGCTTTCGCTAATTCATCCGGCATTAAGCCAGGGGCAGGCAGATCTCGACTCTGCACCATCTGTTTTGAATCTGGACTGGTTCTATTTATGGGGCTTTCCATTGCTCTATTCATGGACCCCAGGCAAGGTTTGGATGGTGGTGTTTATCGTTAACGGCATTCTTTTATTGCTGCCGTTCATGGGAAGAATGAAACGCGGCAATGAAGAATACGAGATCATTACAGTTCCAGCCAGGAATGCGGTGATTGCGCATAATGGAGAGACCATACTTGAGGCCGCGCTACGCCAAGGGTTGAACCTGCCGTATGTTTGCCGTGACGGTGCCTGCGGTGCCTGCAAGGGCAAAATACTGAGCGGCACAGTTGATTATGGCATTTACCAGAAAGGTGTTCTCACCGAAGCAGAGAAAAAGGAGGGCAAGGCGCTGTTTTGCTGTGCCAAGCCGTTATCCGATTTGCAAATAGAGAGTAAGGGGGTTGATGCGCTAAGAAAATTTCCTGTAAAGACCCTGAATTTCAGGGTAGAAAAAATGGAGCGCGCGGCACCGGATGTCATGCTGATCGAGTTGCGCCCAGAAGGCGGCGAAAAGGTAAATTTTATTCCCGGCCAGTATGTTGCTGTGCAATTGGCTGATGGATCCAAGCGCAGCTACTCCATAGCCAATGCGCCCCATGAAGCGGGTATCCTGCAACTGCACATCCGCCTGGTGGAAGGCGGCAAATTTACCAGCCATGTATTCAATGAAATGAAAGTAGGCGATGCGCTGCAAGCGGAAGGCCCACTGGGCACTTTTTTCCTGCATGAAGAAGTCGACAAGCCTATCATCTTCATGTCGGGTGGGTGTGGTTTCGGTTCCATCAAAAGTATGGTGGAACATGCCTTTGAAACCGGATTGAACCGCTCCATGGTGCTGTACTGGGGTGCCAGAACGCCAGCCGATCTGTACTCGGATTTGCCGGAAAAATGGCAGCGGAAACATGTTAATTTCAAATTCATACCGGTCCTTTCCGAGCCAAAGCCGGAACATGGCTGGCAGGGCAGGATCGGCCTGGTTCATGAGGCCATTCTGCAGGATTATCAACAAATGGGCGGCTATCAGGTATATGCCTGCGGTTCGCCCGAGATGGTCGAGGCGGGTCGTGCGCCATTCATGGCCAACGGATTGCCGGAAAATCAGTATTTTTCAGATGCTTTTTCGATAGCTTGCTATCAAGCTCCGCTTGCGGAAGCATCAGTATCTTCCGTGGGGGTGAAGCATGGTTAAGCCAATGCAATATGTTGGCCAGGGAGTGTTTTATGCCCTGTTCATGGTAGTGATAGGCTATTTTGCCAATTCTCCGGCATATACTCATCTGCCGCCGGATGAAACGCTGATCAAGCTGAGCTTCAGACACGCCGGTCAGATTGAAGGTGAGTGCCGTGAACGCTCTCCAGAAGAGCTGGCCAGGTTGCCCGCATACCAGCGTAAAGGTGGAAAAACCGTATGTCCGCGCGGGCGGTCTGATGTAGTGGTTGAGCTGGAAATGGATGGCAAGCGGCTCTATCACGAGGTATTGAGGCCGACCGGATTGGCGCACAGCAGCAATGCCAATATTTACCGGCGCATCCCGGTGAAGGCGGGCGTCCATACCCTGAAGGCTCGCCTGAAGGATCATCCCGGTGAAGATTACAACTATGTCCGCGAAGAAACGGTGAACCTTGCCCCGGGACGCATCATGGTGATTGACTTCAAGGCGGCGACCGGCGGGTTTATTTTCAAGAATAAAAATACAACCACAAAATTGAAATCAGAGGATAAAGAATGAGTTCGACATATCAGCAAGCAGGTGCAGAACATCGTGCGGATGTGACTGACGGAGAAAAACACGGGTGCAGGTTTACTCTTGGCATGCCCTCTGATGCCAGCGGACATGAAGCAGAGACCCGCGGCCATCAAAGTGTAATAAATAACTTCCAAGTTTATTCCCCATGAATGTGTTAAAACTTGTTTGTTATATTTTGCTTTCACACTTTGTGCAGATGAAATTAACCGGTTATTTTTAAATGTATTGCAGACGGGATTGATGCAAGAGCTCCCTTGACTACTTCCAAACACACCGAGTCTATTGCGCGCAAGATGCTGCTCCGGTTTGAAGGCATCCTGAATAAAATCTTCGGCAATGACCTCAACCCTTTCTACTATCTGGGCGCGTTGGGATTCTCTTTTTTCTGGGTGCTTGTCGTTAGCGGTGCCTATCTTTATGCCTTCTATAAAACCGGCATAGAACTTTCCTATCCTTCTGTCGAATATCTCACCAATGAACAATGGTATTTCGGCGGCATCATGCGCAGCCTGCACCGTTATGCATCCGATGCACTGGTGGTGGTGATGGTATTGCACATGCTGCGTGAATTTATCCTGGGGCGTTATCGTGGAGCGCGCTGGTTTGCCTGGATTACCGGTGTACTGCTGATCTGGCTGATATATGCCACGGGCATCAATGGTTACTTCATGCCTTGGGATAAACTGGCTCAATATGCCACCGTGGCTACGATGGAATGGTTCGATTGGCTGCCTATTTTCGGTGGGCCGTTGTCGCAAAGTTTTGTTTCACAGGAAGTTCTCAATGACCGGTTCTTTTCGCTGATATCGTTTTCTCACGCGACCTTTCCGCTGTTTGTGCTGTTCTTTCTCTGGATACATATCCTGCGCATAAGCTATCCGGTAGTCAATCCGAGACGCGGGCTTGTGGCAGGAATGTTGCTGGCGTTGCTGGTTCTGGCATTGGTCAAGCCGGTACTGAGCCTAGGGCCGGCAGACATGGGTATCGAGCCGCGCGACATTGGAATTGACTGGTTTTATTTGTTTTTATATCCTTTGCTCGATATATGGTCTCCTGGTGCAGTGTGGGCATTGGTTGCGGGTCTCAGCCTGCTTCTTGGCTTGCTTCCGTGGCTACCAACCAGGCATAAGCAAATACCGGTTGCTGAAGTAAGCCTTAAAGATTGTAGCGGATGCAGGCTGTGCGTCGCCGATTGTCCGTATGAGGCGGTTGTGATGAGGCCACGCAGTGATGGCTTGCGCTTTCTGGAAGAAGCTGTCGTCGTGCCTGATCGTTGTGTGAGTTGCGGTATTTGTGTTGGGGCATGCCCCTCATCGACCCCTTTCAGGAGCGAAGAAAAATATGAGAGCGGCATTGAAATGCCATCCTTGCCGATATCCGGGCTTCGCACCGCAATGGCAAATGATCTGGCAAAGCTTGAAGGAAATGCGCGGGTCGTGGTTTTCGGTTGTGACAATGCGGCGAATGTTGAGGAAATGCGCAGCGAAGGCGTGGCGGTGCTGGGCCTGCCTTGCACTGCCATGCTGCCGCCCTCCTTTATTGAGTATGTGTTGCGTGAGCATCAGGTCGATGGTGTATTCATCACCGGATGCCGCGAGAATGACTGTTACCACCGGCTGGGTGGATTGTGGACTTCTCAGCGGCTGGCAAGGGAGCGCGAGCCGCGTCTGCGCGTGAGAGCCGAGAGCAATTTAGAGCGAATCAGGGTGTGCTGGGCATCATCCGCCGACAGCAAAGAGTTGGCTACGGAATTGGAATCATTTCGTTCCAGGCTGCGCAGCATGAACGATAGTTAATATGTTTCAGATTTAGACCGCATCTATCTCATTGGCTTTGGCTTGAACAATCAACTCAGTTCAATGATAATGCGCGCGCCCTGCCAAACGTGCCTTTTGCTATTTACTCCCTAGCTCACCAAATGAAAAAATGGATAAAAATATCATGCTGCCAAAGAATTCAAATTATTTATACGGCGGCATTGTTATATTGTTGTTGTGCCCTCTGGCCATAACTGGTTGTGGCGATAAACTTGCCCCCAAGCCATTTGTATTCGACATGACTCGCATAAATCAGGATGGCAGTGTGAATGATGGTAGTGACTATGCCAATAAACCATGGGCATGTGTGCGCGATAATCAATCAGGCTTGATCTGGGAAGTGAAAACCACCGAGCCGGGTTTGCTGAATATCAACAATACTTATAGCTGGTATGACCCTGATGAAAAAACCAATGGCGGTTTCGCGGGCAAAGCTATCGGTGGGGTATGTACAGGCAGCAATTGCGATACCGATTCCTACATCAAGGCGATAAATGCAAAAAAACTTTGCGGCCTGGCCGATTGGTATCTGCCAAGCCGTTTTGAGTTAAACACCATAGTGGACACCAGCGTACCTCTCCCAGGACCTACTCTCGCAAAAGTGTTTTTTCCGGAATCCATTGCGGGGAAATACTGGACTGATACAACTTTCAGAACTCGCCGCGCTGGCGCCTGGGTATGGCGCTTTGATCAAGGTAGCGATTACGTCGCGGAAAAAAGTGAAGCGCTCGGTGTAAGGTTGACTCATGTTTCTCCGAATAAACCTGGCGTGAAAGCTGCATCGAAGTGAGCAACACAAGTTATCTCATGGATCATATCCTCGCCGGTCGCCAAGCAATACACCGCCAACAGTAAATGTTGCTCAGTTACAGCATAGAAACGTGTGGTGAGGTGACCCAGACGATTGATAGCGGCAACAGCGCCGCCAGCATGCCCATGATGGCAAGCTGAATCAACATGATGTGTTTCACATTTCAGGCATTTGGATATTTCCGATTTGAAGCACTAATTCCGGATGATGAGGCAATAGGTATGTTATGCACTTGACCTTAACTTGAGCAAACACGACCAGCAAGAAATATCTACCATTGAGACAGGTGAGAGATTCATGGATGAAGGCACTGGTAGAATCGCATCTTATCAGGGAGCGCCATTTTACACGACGGCTCGGCAAATATGAGACTGCTGTCAGTTGCGTGGCTTTAATATGAGCAAGAGAAATTCTGTGAAAGTTATTTCAAGCGCGTCATTAATTATCGCTTTGTTGTTTGCCTGCCCAGTCAATGCGCAGCAAACTGTCAATGGTTGCCAGCTCAAGCGAAAAACAAACTGCCCAGGCGTCAATCTTTCCGGCGCTGATTTGACCAAGTCAAATTTATCTGGCTCCGACCTGTCAGGCGCTAATCTGTCAGGCTCTAATCTGAGCGGTGACAAAATAACGGAAGCTAACCTGATAAAGGCAAATTTATCCAATGCCAACCTGTCAGGGACAAACCTGTCCGAAACATATATGACTGGTGCAAACTTGTCGCATGCAAATTTTGCCAAAGCCAATCTGTCGCAAAGCTCTTTGCCGGATGCCAATCTCAGGGAAGCCAACCTTGCAGGCGCAGATTTGTCGCTGGCCAATCTAAAAGGGGCCGATTTGACAGGCGCCACTGCAAAAGGGGCGGTATTTATCATGACACTGTTGACCAATGCCAACCTCACGCGCGTTGATCTTACGGAGGCCACTCTGACTGGCACCGATTTGCGCAACACCATTCTGGAGGGGACAACATTTTGCAGAACCACCATGCCTGACAGAAGCATCAATAATAGCGGTTGCCCAAAATGATGCCGGTCAGCAGTACTACTACCCAGCTATCAAAACCCGGCTGATCACTTCGCCAATTCCACATCCTCGGCGGTATCAAGCTCGAATCAGGTTGTCCGTCCGGGCAGCATGCGCCGCAGCGTGTCGTCACGCCGTACCCATTGGTGCCATAGTGTTGCAGCCACGTGGATAGCGATCAGCACAATCAATAAATTGCCGAGAGTCTCATGGATTACCTTGAGCGTATGTGCCAGCTCCTTGTTTTGGGTCAGGAAAAAATTCCCCATGGACATGCCGAGAACCGCCAATGTCAGCAGGGTTGCATAGATCGCAACATGCCCCACTTTTCTCGCCGCCAACTCCCATGGCTGCGGAGTAGGCGTAATCGGCGGAACAGGATTGCCAAGGCGCCAACCCAATTTCATGAGTGTCAGAAAGAACAGGAGAAAGCCCAGTTGTTCATGGATAGCTTTCAGGGTGTTGTGCCAATAGCTGTCCTTCGGATAGCTATCATACAATTCTATACACGCAATCGACACAATCACCATCAAGGCGAGTCCCCAATGCAGGAATATGGAGACTCTGTCGAAGCGGTTAATGTTATTTTCGTTGGGCATGTTTGTCCTCCATCGGAAGGCGGATAATATCGCAACGCGGCATAACTAAAACAATAAACGTTGTAGCTCGCGGTTAGCGCCAGCCGACGATGGTGCAGTGCTTTTCGTCAGGCTAAGGTTTACTTAAGAGCCGGGTTCGTGAGAAATTGTCAAGACGATGACCGATCCCCGACTCGCTTCACTATCGTATGGCCGCAAGACCAGCATTGCAACCACTGCCGCGCATATTGTAGTGCCTTTATTATCAAGCAATCAATGCCACGCTTTTTACCTGGGCAAAAATTTCCATACCCACAGCCAAGCCGAGCTGGTCGCGTGAACGACGGGTGATGCGCGACAGCAGCATCTGTCCGCTACCGACGGACATTCGCAAATTCACGCGATCCGGCCCCTCATCCTGAATTCCGCCGATGCGCGCCGCAAGGATATTACTGATGCTGGTGCCTTGCGGCGCAACGGTGGCAATACTCACATCGCGCGCCAGCACACGCGCGCGCGCAATGCTGCCGATGGCGCGCTCCACCTTGCTCACCCACAGGCTGCCGCCGGAAAAGTCCAGCCGGGTAAGATGATATTCCTCGTCATGCGCGGCCACGCTGGCTTCGATCACCGCACCCGCATCGTCCAGATGCGCCGTGGGCAAATCGAGCCTTCCCAGAACTTCGTTGAGCGCGCCGCTGGCGATGACGCGCCCCTGCTCCAGCAGCACCAAATGGTCGGCCAGCCGCGCCACTTCATCCAGTGCATGACTGACGTAGATCACCGGGATTTCCAGCTCGCTGTGCAGCCGCTCCAGATACGGCAGGATTTCCCGCTTGCTGGCGGCATCCAGCGCCGATAGCGGTTCGTCCATCAGCAGCAGGCGCGGACTGGTGAGCAGCGCGCGGGCGATAGCGACGCGTTGCCGTTCACCGCCGGACAAGCCGGCTGGGCTATCGCGTTCGATCAACCTGTTCAAGCCGAGCCACTCCACCACTTGCTCCAGTTGCACCTTGCGCTGCTCAGGCGGAATGCGCTTCAGGCCGTATTCCAGATTGCGCCGCACCGACAGATGCGGGAACAGACTAGCCTCCTGAAACACATAACCCAGCGGGCGTAGATGTGTCGGCAGAAAAATTGCGCCGTCCTGCCACACCTCATCATGCACCCGCAGCAGCCCATTGGTTGCCCGCTCCAATCCCGCGATGCAGCGCAGCAAAGTCGTCTTGCCCGAGCCGGACGGGCCGAACAATGCAGTGATGCCGCGCGCGGGCAACTGCAAATCCGCCTGCAGCGCGAAGCCGGGATAGGAAAGATCTAAACGGGCGTGGATCATTTGCGCTTCCCGGTCGGATTGAGCGTGTATAGGGCTAGCAACGCCACAAAGGCGAACACCACCATCCCCGCCGACAGCCAGTGCGCCGAGGCGTATTCCATCGCCTCAACGTGGTCGTAAATCTGCACCGACACCACGCGGGTCTTGTCCGGGATGTTGCCGCCGATCATCAACACCACGCCGAATTCGCCGACGGTATGCGCAAAGCCGAGCACCGAGGCGGTGAGGAAGCCGGGTTTGGCCAGCGGCAGCACCACGCTGAAGAAAGTATCCAATGCAGACGCGCGCAACGTCGCGGCGGTTTCCAAGGCGCGTTCGGGGATGCTCTCGAAGGCGTTTTGCAACGGCTGCACCACGAACGGCAATGAATAAAACACCGAGGCGATGACCAGCCCGGCAAAAGTAAACGGCAGCAGGCCTATTCCCAATGCTTGAGTGATATGGCCGAGCGGCCCGCCCGGCCCCATCGCCACCAACAGATAAAAACCAATCACCGTCGGCGGCAGCACGATGGGCAGCGCGACCACCGCACCGACCGGCCCCTTCCACCAGGAGCGGGTGCGCGCCAGCCACCACGCAATCGGTGTGCCGACCAGCAGCAGAATAATTGTCACCACCGCAGCCAGCTTGAAGGTAAGCCAGATCGCGGACAGGTCGGCGGTTGAAAAAGCGGGATCCATTGTGTTATTTCAAATATTCCAAAAAGTGCGTAGTCTTATCAATTTTCTCGTAGATACTCTGTTCGAGGTCAAGCATTTTTTCTGTAATTTTTGTACTTTCCGGCTCATGCTGGAATAGCGTAAAAGCGGGCGTTGTCGAAGGGCTTGTCGTATTTCAACATGCCGTGGATG
>Ga0315281_10008056_pt1 | contig 14742 bp, 27 predicted proteins | sample YL17G07_0_MG_FD_204540 | JGI IMG/M metagenome (GOLD analysis project Ga0315281, IMG submission 204540) | Sediment microbial communities from Yellowstone Lake, YNP, Wyoming, USA - YL17G07_0 | ecosystem: Environmental > Aquatic > Freshwater > Lake > Sediment | place: USA: Wyoming | collected...
TCTGCTCACGACTGCCACATTTGTATGCCATTATTCTCTCCTTTTTACACTCGCAGAATTCTAGCATATAAATGATCTCCTTTCACCCCCTCCTTCTGCTATAATTGCGACACAGTCTCTTGACCGGAGAATCCAGTTTCTTTTTCTGGATTGCCCGATCTCGATGCGAGTCTTCGCTGAGAGTCGCTTCGACAAGTCGGGCAATGACGATTGTTGGATAATATTTTATGCAACATTTAGGTTAATATTCATATTATTGAATTATTGCTCCTTTCTTAAAAGCCTTGAACCCGCAGATGTAACACATTGTTTCTTCTTCGTCCCATGTCCATAGCGGTATTTCATATCCACATATCGGACATGTGATCGTCAGGGGAGCGGGTATGTCGAGTCCGCCGTCCGGGTTCTTACTTGGATCTCTAAAATCGTATATGTTCATTTTCTTTCCTCGATTCTTTTCGTATAAGGTTTTTTCTTCTTGCATACGTGACATATGCCATGAAATTCGATGTGATTGCTGATTACCTCGAAGCTCATCCTCTCAGCATGAGGAATAGAGAGTTCATAGTCACTCATAATGTCAACAATTCGTTTGCATTTGATGCATATCAGGTGATGATGCGGTACGGTATTAGGATCAAACCGTTTCTTACCGGCGTCCATCATCAGTTCAAGAACATTTCCTCTTCTTCTTAAAGCTTCGAGTGTGTTGTATACGGTCGCGAAAGACATGGTCGGAAACTTCTTTGACACCGCCCTGTAAATATCCTCTGCCGAAGGATGTTCTTTATTGCCGTCAAGGTAATCAAGTATTGCCAATCGTTGTGGTGTAAGTTTCAACCCTATGTCCCTATATTTTTTCATATGCCGACTAAATTAGAACCATTATTACCTGATAAATACTACCATTTAAAAATACTTCTGTCAAGATAATTCTCAGAAGTCCACCCTTTTTTTGGTTCTTCAGACTTTTCTGTGGATACTTATTCCCCTCTTTTCCAAAGAGGGGAATAAGGGAGATTTTAAGAATCACAAATACCCCCATATTCTTTCAAGAACACCCTGTGTATTGTTAAATACCTCTTTGTCAGAAAACCTGAGGACTCTCAAGCCATTGCCTTTCATATATCCATCCCTCACCCCATCTTTTGCTTTTCCTTCAGGACTGTAATGCTGTCCTCCGTCAAGCTCTATGACGACCTTTGCCTTTGGGCAATAGAAATCAACAATATAGTTGCCTATTGTCTTCTGCCTGTAAAACTGGTATCCCTTCAATTGTTTCCCTCTTATCTTCTCCCACAATAATCTCTCAGCTTCGGTCATGTTCACTCTGAGTGATCTGGAACACTCTTTAAGACTCTTTTTGTAGCGTAGCATCTTTCCTTTTAAATCCCCCCTTACCCCCCTTTTCCAAAGGGAGGCTTTATTCATACAATTTCCTGAAAAGTCTATTTTTTAATGGATCTTCAAGAGACTGTGGAACACAAAGAGTCCCTCTCCATTGAGGGTCGCCTCGGGCGACTCGCCGAGGAGAGGAGAGGGTTAGGGAGAGGGTGAACTAAAAAATTGCTTGATGCTTTCAGCCTCTTGTGGAAAGGTCTATCATACCGCTATTCTCCATGAGAAATCAGAAAACTTGCGGATTTCCCTCTGCGAAAGCTTTTTCCTTATGTCCTTTAGAAGGGCTGAAAAATATTTTCCCCGGTCATAAAGCAACTTGTTATTCTCAGATATGCTCAAAAGCAGAGGGTTATAATATTCAAATCCATTTCTAATTTCATCTTTTGATCGTAGTAAAAGAGAAACGGTTTTACCTTTTAACAGATATCTTCGAGTTATGGAAAGGATAATCGAAAGCCTTTCTTTTCTTGGCAACGGCAGATTATACGCAATTACAAGAATGTCTATATCGGAAGCATCTTTCTGTTTACCGGCAGCATAGGAACCGATGAGTACCACGGATACCAGATTATCTCCAAACACCGCTTTTATGTCTTTCATTATTCTGTCAATCATTTTATCTCCTGCACCAATTTTAGCATGTAATTATAAAGGGGTGTATTATATTCTCCTTCGCCACCTTCTATTAAGTTTATGCAGATCGATGCCGAAGCCCTCCTCATCTGTGATATTAAGCCGAACAGCTCGTTCTCAGGATACGCTGCAGCGACTATGGATGGAATATCTTTAAATCTGAAATTTTTGCTATATTGTCAAAATCTGAATCATTGTGGAGGAGAAGCAGGTTATATTCTATCGCCGTTTGTGCAATAAGGCAGTCTATAGTGCTCCTAATTGTGAAGCCTTTCTTTCCGCAACGAAAATAAATCTTTGCAGCACGAGCATACGATTCTTTTTCGTCTTTCAGTGAATAAAACCGCTGGGTATCAAGATACTTTTTTGTTTTATCAAAGTCCCTTTCAGTCTTTACACCCTGAAGAACTTCCTGATAAATAAGTGAATTGATTCCAAAAGGGATATTATTGTCAAGAATATATTGAAACCTAAGTATCGCACTGTTTTCCTCCCCCTGTAAGTAGCCAATCATTACAGATGTGTCAACAAGAACCACATCAGGCTCCCTTCCTTAATCTTTTGTAATCGTAGTCAGCCCTGAACTCTATCTTTCCTCTTAAATCCCTCAGGTTCAATCTCTGCTTGGCATCAATAAACTCCTTGAGTGCTTCATGTATAAGTTCCTTTTTTGTTTTTGCTTTGGAAAATCGGAATGCCTTTCTAACTATTTCATCATCTAATACAATGTTCGTCCTCAATTCATACACCTCCTTATACACATACTATAGCACATTTATCCGGGCTGTGATCAAAGATGACAACATCCCCTGGCACGCATAGCCGTTTCGTGTCCGTTAGAAATAATGTCCTATCCCGGCAAGACGTTGTCATTCCGGCTTGTCCGTCCCGAATGTTTTCGGGATTCCAAAAGGGCTCCCGGCAGGCGGGAGTGACAGACAAAGAGACAGACTGCGTGGGACATTTATAATGCAGAACTCAATAAAAGGCAAATATTTCTTTTTTTATATCTTCCATTGGATAATGTTTTCCATTTCCCGTGGCAAGAATAGCTCCTTTGATAAAGGCAGTCGCTGCAACAAAACAATCATCCAGTTCAAGAAATTGTTTTTTTTCTTCCCTCTTATATTTTCCGGCCTTTTCAGCGATATCACGTGTTACATCAACAATATTCAGACTATCTATAAGTTCAATTGTCTTTTCCCTTTCATGCTCTTTCATGCCCGCATGTATCTCTGCAATCGATATTACAGAACAATAAATTGTTGATTCTTCAAGAAGTGACAATAGGTAGTCTTTGGCTTTTTCTCTGCCTCTTAAAAAGTTTATAAGGATATCTGTATCAACAAGAACTGTTTTCATTTAGAGCGGCTCAATCTTGTAGATTTTCTTAATTTTCTGACAAATGCCTCTGTGCCTTCTTTTAATTCAGGATGGTGCTTATCCTTCCAGGCTCCGAAACTTGTCTGGAGAACTTTTTCTAATTTTAATCGTTTAAGTTCCTTTCTCAATGCATCCGCCACAACTTTACTCTGTTGTCTTTTGGAGACTGTCATCTTAAGTTCATCAAGTAAATCTTCAGGTAGAAGGAAATTTGCCTGTTTTGTTGAATTACCCATATCCGGCCTCCCTACATTGTTATATAGACTATAATATAGTAACTTACCTACAAAATCAATCCAGCGCGTGGTCAAAGATGACAACATCCCCGTTACCAGACTTCGGCATATCAGCTTCCTTGCCTCACCCTTTTACCTTCACTTTCGACCTTCACTTCGCCCCGGCGGGCCGTCGCAATCCTTTATTCATCAAGGGTAGGGCGTGAAGCGTGACCGTTTTCCGTGTCCGTTATTTCAAAGAGCTATGCAATCTTGTAAGCATCATGCTTATTCTTTCGTATGCTTCAGTCATCTCTCGAAATATGAAGTCTTTTATATACCCCAAATCTCTTGACAACAAGATCTGATATTTTAATTCACCACATGACCCTCTTGATATGCTGACAAAGTGTTTGTATTCGTTCTTGCTGATGCGGTGAGCACCTTCTATCAAGTTCATGCAGATCGATGCTGAAGCCCTCCTCATCTGTGATATTAAGCCGAACCGCTCGCTCTCAGGATATGCTGCAGTTATCTCGTATACCTTCAATGTTAAATCATGAGCAAGTTTAAAAACATCCAAATCCTCTACCTTCATATTCCATCCTTTCCACGGACACGAATCACGGACACGGTTTCACGGGAGACCGTCACAATCCTTTATTCATCAAGGCTTAGGTTCTCACTGGACATCTACTACCGTACAATTAACTCTAAATACATATTAGTCGCAATCCTTTATTCATCAAGGCTTAGGTTCTCACATAATTCAACGGCTTTTCATAAGTTCATCAATTTCTCTCTGTCGCAATCCTTTATTCATCAAGGCTTAGGTTCTCACAAGATGTGGAACAAGAATTGATAATTTCACTCACTCCCGATAAGTCGCAATCCTTTATTCATCAAGGCTTAGGTTCTTACAGTATATCTTTATTCTCCCTTTAATTCAAAGAGTTATCACCCGCTTTTCTGTAACCTTCACTTACTAACAATTTTTCCTTCGAGATCCATGGCCATTCCAAGTTGTCAAAGAGCGAATTATCTATCACAAACGAGGGGTTGCTTCATTTTCTATAACCTACCCCTCTTTTTGCTCTCCTGAAAAAGTTCGTGTAACCCCTATAAGATAAAAACATTTTCATCTTTTGTCACTTCGCCGCTTCCCAGAACCTTTACTACGCCTTCACATTTCGCACAGAGTGCATAAATCCTGACGCTGTCTTTGTCTGTAACCATCTTCTTCAGTTTGCCGATCATCTTTTCAAGGAGTTTGTCGGTTAGGAGACATTCAAAAACGCTGTATTGTACCCTCGTGCCGAAATCAAGAAGTGTTTTAGAAACCCTGTCCCTTTTCCTGTCATCGGGTATGTCATAGGAAACAATATAGAACATTTTAGCCCTCAACCACAAAGGGTTTATACATCTCGCCGGTTTTAATGAAAATAGCAAGCCTCTCCGCCTGAATTCTGAAGCACTTCCTCAATGTTGTGTTCTCTTTTGTTTCAGGATGCTTAAACTCGCGGTTCAGATATTTTTCATATTCGCCGAAATATTTCTTCATTGCCTCCCGTTTCAAATACATACTGCCGTCTTTTGGATTCTCGAAGAAGTCCTCTTTACCCAGCATCCTGTTATTTATAACATAGAGCGTATACCGGTCTATTGCAGCCCGGAATTCCTCCTGAATATCGCATGCCAGAGAAGCCCTCCCGTATTCCACCTCGTGGAAATAGCCGAGATAAGGGTCGAAACCGAGACCGTCCAATAGAGAAGATATTTCATTAAATATCAATGTATACCCGAAAGAAAGAAGCGCATTTACAGGATCAGTCGAGGGATGCTTCTTCCTTGCCTCAAAAGTAAATTCACCCAACATCATCTTTGCGAATCCTTGGAAATATGTTCTGGCAGCCGTGCCCTCGATTCCTCTTAATGAGGGAACATTGTCTGCTCCAGAGACATCTTTCAGCGATGCCTCAATGCCCGAAATCTCCCCTGAGAGTCCTATATTGGGGTGGTTATAGGAAAAAGCTTTCAGGAGATTTAGGCAATTGACAATCTTAGCGTTTACAATCGCTCGTGCGAGATCCAGTTTGAATGCTTCCTCTCCGTACCGCTTAAACTGGGCAACACGCAGCTCTATATTTTTGGTTGTCGGTGATGTAATCTGCCCTATGAGCCTCCCTGTCCTTGTCAGCAATGCCATCTCAATGCCGTGCTCAAATAGTTCATGTATTGCCTGCGTGGTAAACTGAACATTGCCGAAAATTAATATGGCGTTTATCTTGCTGCATTGCACATCGAGGATCACTTCTTTGTCCTTCTGAACAATAAGCCTGTCCCCGGTTTTTCGGAGGATCGAACCCTGCTCGGTAAGATAGAGATTAGCCATTCACCAGCCCTGCGTCCCTTGCACCCTGCGCGCAAATTGATTTTAAACCCTGTGGTGTGCTATGTTGTTGTAAAGAGAGGCTTACCATGGCACAACGCGAAATTACGATAACGCTTGCAGACGACATCATCGAGGAGATAGAGAAGTATAGAAAATGTGCCCGGAAAACCAACACTGAAGAAGCTGTTACAGAATTAATCAAATATGCCTTAACGCTCCCGCCGTATTTCAAGGAATTCGACTGGGAAAAGGCGGAGGCAGAAGCCAACAAAGAGATCGCCGCCGGAAAGATCAAATCATTTGACTCAGTGGAAGATTTTATTGCCGATCTGAAAAAATGAAAATTCTCCGTACGGATGCCTTCAAGGAGGATTATCAAAACCTTCCCGGAATCGTCCAGAGAAAATTTGATGAAAAGATAAAACTCTTTGTAACCAATCGTAATCATCCTTCCCTTAGAGTCAAGAAGATGAAAGGGCATAAAAACCGCTGGGAGGCGAGCATAGACATGTTTTATCGGTTTACCTTTGAAATACATCGTGATTATTACCTTCTACGTCGTATCGGCCCACACGATTATGTCCTGAAAAGACCCTAACAATTTACCATCCCTTCTTTTTCTTGAGATAATAAGCATTAAGATTCAACGGCGGCGGATAATAGAGAACCCTTCTCTCTTTCTTGGGTCTGTCGAACGGCACCATAATCAGGCTCTTGAGAAAAGTTACTCCGAGATATTTGAAACCCTGATCAAAACTTACAATATCCGATTCATCAAGCTTGAGGAACAGTTTGTCAAGAATTTCATTCGTAAATTCAAGGGACTCTTTAGCGTCATCGGGACTCTTGCATAGCACGAGAAAATCATCCGCAAACCTCACGTATCTTTGCCCGTTCTTGAGCATCTCCTTTCATGGAAAGGGTCAGGTCTATTTACTTAGCACTGTCTTTCCAGCATGATCAGATTCCTATCATAGTGACAAGAAAATAGACCTGACCCCAATTACACCACTTTCTCCCCGCCTTCAGCGTGCCGTCGCAATCCTTTATTCATCAAGGCTTAGGTTCTCACGCAGTCAAAGAAGCCTTGAAAGAAGGGTTTAGTCCTTTGTCGCAATCCTTTATTCATCAAGGCAGCCCAGCAAAGCTGGAGTGAAGGTAGAAAGTTGAAAGTGAGTAAAACATTGTTCTACAGAGCGCCTATCATCTTGCTTAACATGCGCGTATCTCCTGACACCTTTGTTCTCTGTTTTCAAAGATCGTGTTATCAATATAACCCAGTCTCTTTAGTTTTTTATACCAGTCTATAGTTTCATTTGTTGATCCTCTCGAAATGTACAAGTAATGTTCGAATTCTTTTCCCTTTCTTCTTCCGTATCCTTCCGCTATATTTGCCGTTATAGATGACGTACTTCGCATTATCTGATTGGCGATAATCTTACCTACCTCCGTTCTTGGAAATTGTTCCACATCTTTAACAACGTCTTCAAATAAAACCATTCCCATTTGCCATACTCTAAGTTCCCTGAAGTCTTTCATGTCTCACCCTTTCACTTTCACTTTTCACCTTCACTCCGCCTATGGCGGGCTGTCGCAATCCTTTATTCATCAAGGCTTAGGTTCTCACATTCCGGTTATCGAAGAAGGCATGACCAGAGCTGCTGAAGTTGCGTCACAATCCTTTATTCATCAAGGCTTAGGTTCTCACGCGAGCGGATTTTCGGAGAATATCAGGAGCCGGGCAGGTCGAATCCCATCCAGTCGCAATCCTTTATTCATCAAGCCAGGCCAGCAGGGCTGGAGTGAAGGTGGAAAGTTGAAGGTGAGTAAGAAACTGACTCTATACAGCACTATTATCTTGCTAAACATCACCCGTATCTCTTGACACCTTTGCTTTCTGTTATCAAAGATCGTGCTGACAATATACTCCAATCTCTTAAGTTTTTCATGCCCGGTACTTGCATGTACCATCCTTTCAATGGACACGAATCACGGACACGGTTTCACGGTAAACCGTCGCAATCCTTTATTCATCAAGGCTTAGGTTCTCACACTTTGGCACGGAGAAGAGCTGTGGGAACTTTTTGGAGTCGCAATCCCTTTTTAATCAGGTCTTAGATTCTCACACAAAAGGCAGGGAAGGACTGTCACAAACATCGATATTGTTAAAGTCGCAATCCTTTATTCATCAAGGCTTAGGTTCTCATAGTATATCTTTATTCTCCCTTTAATTCAAAGAGTTATCACCCGCTTTTCTGTAACCTTCACTTACTAACAATGTTTCCTTCGAGATCCGTTGCCTTTCCAAGTTGTCAAAGAGCGAATTATCTATCACAAACGAGGGGTTGCTTCATTTTCTATAACCTACCCCTCTTTTGCTCTCCTGAAAAAGTTCGTGTAACCCCTATAAAATAAAAACATTTTCATCTTTTGTCACTTCGCCTCTTCCCAGAACCTTTACTACGCCTTCACATTTCGCGCAGAGCGCATAAATCCTCACGCTGTCTTTGTCTGTAACCATCTTCTTCAGTTTGCCGATCATCTTTTCAAGGAGTTTGTCGGTCAGGAGACATTCAAAAACGCTGTATTGCACCCTCGTGCCGAAATCAAGAAGTGTTTTAGAAACCCTGTCCCTTTTCCTGTCATCGGGCATGTCCCACAAATTTCTCGAACAATCGTCCTCTTTCATTTGGGTCTTGTTCTAAAATTTTAATGACCATCTTTTTAGATCGAAAGTACTTTTATCTCGACCTTGCCACATCCTTTGGACTTATATCCACCAAGACTGTCTATCCCTTCTAGTCTTTTTATTATCAGCTTGTCAAGTATCCTTTGCTGGGTCCAGTTGTCTTGTTGTAACCATTTATCTCCACTAGTGAAGTCTCCAAGAGTTCGTGGATTACCGAGAGTCCACCCTAAGACATCGTTTCCAATAACGACTTCCATGACTCCCTTGAACGTAATCTCTGTTGGGACAAGGCTGTATGGTCTATTGGCTCCCTGGGTCACAGTACCAGTTGCCCTATCAAGTCTTGCAGAATATAACTCGCTTACTGACGTATTTGAGTAAAGAAAGGGGATTCTGACAAAGCCATTGAGTCCATTAGCGCCAAGTAGGTAACAAACGGGGCATATCGAATGCTTCTCGTTGTTACACTTGTGTGGTTTTAGATCACAGGGATAATGACATCCTATTCCTCTGTATTTACCATCTGTTACTAAGATTCTCTCATCAGCAGAAAGCTGTTTTTCAGGTGAAGGAATGCATGGCTTTAAACCCTCTTTCCCCTGTAACCATGATCTTTTATTTTTATCATAAAAAGTATCTATTAGGAACTTTTCAATTTCGGAACGAAGGGAGCCTTTTAAAGATGGTCCGGGCACAACAACCTTTTCTCCAACAATTGCTACAGGATTTTCCTGTCCTCTCAGCGGATCTTCCTTGCCTCCTATTCTGAATGGCTCTTTAGTGATTAACACAATCTCGAATTGTTTCTTACTTATCATCGTTATACCTCCATGGTTTTGATGGTAATTAAAGTTTTTATAATGTATCGTCCGATACTTCTATTCTGGTGTACTTCTTCACTCTTGCTAAGAGTATTCAAAACTGACAACAAAGCGGTGGCCTGCGACCTAAGTTCACGCCGTTCTTTCTTTTCCAATAAAAAAACCTTAGTTGCTCCGAAACCATGCCTTTCAAAGACATCTGCAACATTATTAAGAAAATTTGAAAAAAACTTACAATTTCGAACTTCCTTATCGGCACTAATCTCTTTTAATAACTTTTCTATGGCATCCATTACATTTCTCCATTTCTTAATAAAAACTCGCAGCCTTCAACCTTACTGCCTTCAAATAACGAAAGCACATAAATTCCAGAATGTTTATAAATTGGATCAAAAAGATATCCCAACTTTGGTTTTAAGACCTTTTTAATCCCAAAAATTTCCAGAAGGAATATTGTAGGTTTACCGTCCTGTATCAAACTATTCAGTTCCTCCTCGTTCTCGGCTTTAATGGGTATCCTCGTGTTAAGCTGTCCTTCTTTTATAGCTTCGTTAGTTGTATCAACCTCACCTGCTTTTATTAGGCTACAATCACCGAAGCCTTTAGAAATCATTGCCCCTATAGTTACATCAAATCCTGCTATTTTATTTTCAGGAATACTGCCCTCTGAAATGTAAACAGTGCCTTCAACATTTGTTAAAAATTCAATCCTGAGCGGTATCTTACTAATATCAGAGGAACGATCTTTTAAAGTATATGACAAGAATTCTACTTTGAACTTGTCGATAGACCCTGCTGCGTGAACGTTTTTTATGCCAAACCTATGTCTGAGTGCACCACAAATCTGGCTATATCTGAGTGTTTTTATTGTTGGCTTATATCGCCCTCCTTTTGTTCTTTCACCTATGCAGAGTCTGTCAGATGTCAAACTATATTCAAGAAATTTCATTTTGATCCCCCATAATTTTTGCAAGAGTCAACAAACTACTAAAATCCATACCCATAGGAAGAATTTCTTTATATCTCATGTAATATTTATCAGATTTGTCTTGCAAGGTGACTTCCGCGAGCTTCTCGGAAAGTTTTGCAATATCAGCCAATCTGTGAAGAGCACTGTACGCTACGACTTTTTTCCCGATCCTTTGGGTAATTTTTCCATAACTTAAAAACCTTATCATCGTAACCATATTTTATATATGGACGACTGCAACCTAACCTTAATCGGTTGTACCCCCTTGAGATAGCTGCTGCAAGACTATCGGCCATATCTAATAAAAATAAATCGGGAGTGTCAGGGTACAATTTAAAATTCCATCCATGATGGTGTTTAAGTACTGCGAACCATGATGGATTATCATCCAGAATGAAACCCTTAATCTTGGCTTCTTCCTGAACACTAAGAGTATTTGAATGCGGTGATTTTTTTCTTGTGCTATTTGAAAATCTGTATTGAGTGCAAAGTTTTAAAATATCGTGAATCTCGGGGATCAAATCGTTTGACATGCAACCTCCCAATTTAAACAGTCAAATCTAAACCTACATCATGCGACAACGCGCCTAATATAATCATCTGGTATTTTTTTTGATTAAAGTCATTCATTCTACAACTCTCCTTTCCTCATTTTCTCCCTTATCCTCTTTGCCTTCGCAGGCATCGCCTTGTGGAAAAACTCCATCTGTGCTTGAAGCCATTGAAGTTTCAGCTTTACCGGTTTTCTTCTGTAAGCCTCTATTTCTTCTCTCGTTTTGTAATACAAAAGGGGGATGTCTGAAATTTTTCTATTAAGAAATCCCCCCTCACTACCCTTTGCCAAAGAAGGTGACTTTTGATTATGACGGGCTTTACTCTTCATGTCTCCAGTCTTTCATAATTTTTTTAAGGTAATAAATATCGGCTCTATCCTGTGGTCTGTCCGATTTCTCTTTCATTTTTATAAGCTCTTCCATTGGAACGAGCGGAATTGTTGTGTGCTCAAACTTTATTTTTTCTCTCAGCTTATATACTTCGTTAAAATCAAACGGCATTTCAACAAAAATATCGAGCAGAAAGAAAGGATTTTTAGGATCATAAAGACTGAAGACCGTCAAGCCTTTGTCTTTTATCCATGCTTTTCTCTTATCCTCATCAATAAAATCCTCGAGTTTAACGGGAACCTTTGGTTTCAAACCAAGTTTTTTGGCAACCCTGATAAATTTTGAGACATTTTTCTCATCAAGCTGTAGGATAATGTCTATGTCTGCTGTTGCCCTTTCGATACCATAAAGGTTTACGGCGATTCCCCCTGCTACCATATACCGCACGGTCTCACTGTTCAAGGAAGAAAATAACTTTTTGAAAATCTCCAATTATATAGTCTCCTCTGTTCTATATTTGCCGAGTCCGAACCCCGTCCCTTTGCCCACATGCAGCACTTCTCCGGCATTAATCAACGGGGTGAAAGGTTCGATGTTACCTTTAAAGGTTATATCTCCGAGAAACCCTCCCATCTTGATCCTTGTCTCCTGTCTGCCTGAATATCTCTCCCAGTCATACCACCGTAAATTCTTCTCCTTCACATGCACTTCTTTAGCTCTCTCTATAATCTCTTTGAAATCCCAGTCAGAAGGGTCTCCGTTGCAATGGAAATAATAGAGGAGGGAAAGTCTTCTGAGGAGATTTCTTATAAGGATGTGGAATTCGAGGTCGAGGGTGAGGTGGCTGTTGTAGAGGATTCTTGTTGGGGTGATGAAAGAAAGGGTTATTGTTTTGGTAATCTCCCCTATCCCCTCTTTAGCAAAGAGGGGGATTAAAATACGCGAAGAATTGAAAGACTTAAGGGTTTTTGTGTCGGATGAGTATATGATTTTTTCCTTGCCCATACTGCTGACTGCTGACTCTTGACTGGTGACTGTCTTCAATTCATACTTAGCCTTGCCCTTACCTATGCCGATCTTTCCGAGTTCATCAAAGGTGTAAATAAAATATGGAAGATAATCTATCGCCCTGCCGATCAAAGTAAGTCCGAAATTTATTTCATCACCCGGTTTGAATCCTCTTCTTTTCTCAGGCGGCGGTTCGATGACGAAGGGATGAGGAGCAGCCTTGTATTTACGCATGATCTTTGTGTCGGAAGGCGGCGGGGTCTCGAAGACGTAGGAATAGACGCATTTCTCTTTCAGGATACAATCGGGGCATTCCTTGTCTCTTATGGCACAGACAACGCGTTTTAAAGGCATATCCGAACCCGCCCCTGAAGGTCGAGCCTTTATAGGTGGGAAGAATAAGGGGTTCTAATGCGGTGATTCCGAACCGGAACTGCTTGTATTCAATAGAATACTGCGCCAAGTTCTCCCCCCCAGTCTTTACTTGCCCAAATCTTACCACAAAATGTAATTCTTGTTGAACCTTTTTTTGAGAACAGAAGAATGAAGCATAGAAAAAGGCTGCTGATAGACCCGTGCCTTATCTATGATAAATACCGCACCAAGGAACAATGGAGCACTTTTCACTAATCGTCAGGCATCGGACGGTAAATTAGTCGCGCTGAAGGTATGCATCTCTATATCAAAATTTTGGTGAGAATGAAGAAGGAAGTCATCACAAAAATTGTACCCCCTCTCCTTCCTCTCCTACCAGCAGGGGAGAGGGTTAGTGAGAGGGTGAAGTTTTGATGAATGCAAGAGGGGTGTTTGATTTCAGTAGACCCTCTTAATCACTTTTGAGAAAGGGAGATTTGTAAGTGCTCTTTAGGGAATTAATTAGGCTTTTATCCATTCTATAGCCTCGGAAAGCTGACTGTTTGAAAACAATTTAACATGGCCGGGCAGAGCAAACCCAAAGAATTTGGTTGCGCTTCGAATCCAATCAACGTCTGAAACTACAGCTATTTTCTCCCAGGATGTTATGTGCTTGAGTCCGACTCTGACATCGTCCCACATTGCGCTGGCGCTAACGCTGACGAAGTCGGGTCCGAGATAATAAAGAAGGCGAATTTTGTCCTTTTCTTTCAATTTGGCTTCAACGGTCGGGATGATGACCGACTCATAATCATGCGCAGTTACCTGTCCCTTTGCAGTGAACCCAAAAACATTATCCGGGAGATCCGGTATAAGTTCGATCATGGATGTTCGCCTCCTTTATTTTGATCGATTTCGAGTTTAAAAATCGGCTCAATATTATTTCTTATGCTACCCTGTTCTATAATCAAGAACAAACCTGATATCGCAACAACTTCCACATTTACACCATTTATAATTTTTTGTTCTGTTACTGCCATTGCTACACCTCCTTTCGGACTCTTCTATTTTGATTCACTATACGATTTCAAATAAAGAAATAGTATCGGCAAAAGTCTGATTTTTTTTGTAGGAATGTTGCTCCTTCACTCGTAAGAGTTTGTCCTACTATGTAGGAGAAAATTGTTTATTCCCAAATAAAATAGGCGAATGATATATATATTTTTTTGGCTGCTGAAAAGCCTTGTATGCTTTTTCTTCTGTTTGAATATGTTGAGATGAGAAAACTGTAAAGGTAAGCAAGTACAATAATCCAAGCATGTACGACATTAGAAACAAGAAACACTATACATTAGGGCGAATAGGTAGGTCCCTATCATATATTTGCTTGAAACTATCTCAGTTTGAAAGTCACTCATTGGCATGAATACCCAGATAATTTTGACTTTTATTCTTATATGTGTCATACTCCTATTGAAGTTGTAGAAGTTTTTAGTCACAGATAAGGCCACGAAGACTTTTAGCTTTGTGGCCTTTTTTATTGCGATCATTCTGAGACTTTAATTTAGAAGTAAGGAGGTGCAAAAGATGGCTAATGGAACAGTAAAGTGGTTCAATGAGTCCAAGGGTTTCGGCTTTATCACAAGGGAAGACGGCAGTGATGTATTCGTTCACTATTCTTCCATCCAGAGCGATGGATATAAGTCCCTCGCCGAGGGTGAGACAGTTAGTTTCGATACTGAAAATGGCCCAAAAGGTCTCAAGGCAATCAATGTGGTTAAGGACTAGTTAACTGCGAATGACCCCTGCGCGCAGGGGTCATTTTGAAAGGAAAAAATGACACATAGTGAAAAAACTGCCGCAAGAATGGAGAAAAGGCAACAAAAACTTGAATCAGGTCTGATTTCCGAACACTTCCCTAAAGTTTCAAGCATTGTTATTGATGTAACAAACTCTTATGGAAAAATTAACCCGATTACCGTATTACGTACT
>Ga0315281_10008057_pt1 | contig 14741 bp, 12 predicted proteins | sample YL17G07_0_MG_FD_204540 | JGI IMG/M metagenome (GOLD analysis project Ga0315281, IMG submission 204540) | Sediment microbial communities from Yellowstone Lake, YNP, Wyoming, USA - YL17G07_0 | ecosystem: Environmental > Aquatic > Freshwater > Lake > Sediment | place: USA: Wyoming | collected...
CTGGGGAGTACGGCCGCAAGGCTAAAACTCAAAGGAATTGACGGGGGCTCACACAAGCGGTGGAGCATGTGGCTTAATTCGAAGCAACGCGAAGAACCTTACCTGGGTTTGACATGCTTGGATGCCGCCTTGGAAACAGGGTTGGCTGCCTTCGGGTGAAACTTGCACAGGTGCTGCATGGCTGTCGTCAGCTCGTGCCGTGAGGTGTTGGGTTAAGTCCCGTAACGAGCGAAACCCTTGCCGCTAGTTGCCAGCGGGTCATGCCGGGCACTCTAGCGGGACTGCCGGCGTTAAGCCGGAGGAAGGTGGGGACGACGTCAAGTCATCATGGCCTTTATGCCCAGGGATGCACACGTGCTACAATGCCCGTTACAAAGCGACGCAAGACCGCAAGGTGGAGCAAATCGCAAAAAAGCGGGCCCAGTTCAGATTGCAGTCTGCAATTCGACTGCATGAAGTCGGAATCGCTAGTAATCGCGCATCAGCTATGGCGCGGTGAATGTGTTCCTGAGCCTTGTACACACCGCCCGTCAAGCCATGGAAGCCGGGACCACCCGAAGTCCGCTTAGCTAACCCGCAAGGGAGGCGGCGGCCGACGGTGAGCTTGGTGACTGGGGCTAAGTCGTAACAAGGTAGCAGTACGGGAACGTGCGGCTGGATCACCTCCTTTCTAAAGGATAATATGATCCGCAACTCCGGCGAATGCCGGGTGTTGCACCATAGGTCAGCACATTTTCGACCGATGCGGAAACGCATCGGTACAGCAGGCCGAAAGGCCTCAATCGGACATCGAACTGTTTGCGATATTTCCGGCCCTGACACAAATGTGTTGGGGCCGGTTTTTTTTGCGCATCAGGCGAGAGAATTGGCCGACGTACAGACATGGATCAGGCAGGGGGCACCTTCCGATGAACTCGCCTCAACGGAGAGGACAACGTCTGGTGTTCTCGATCGCTATCTGCGACGATCCCGAATGGCCGCAAAGAGACCAGCCGCGAGCCGGCAGATGGCCGTCGGTTTGTGGACGGCGTGAAAAATTACCACTGTTCTAAATTATGGCCCGCGGTTAGAATACGACCAACTGACAAGGTGGGTTCAAATGATGGGCCGAGAACGTTGCCATTGAGGAATCAGAAAAATTATACAGGACGCGCGCATTGTCTCTACTGAGTTGGAGAGGGCATTATGAAGCTCATCGCTTTCACCGTCGCAAATTTCAGATCGATAACGGGAACTTACAGGCTCCCGTTAGGAAATTTCGCTGTCTTGGTCGGCCCAAATAACGAAGGAAAGTCAAATATTCTGAAGGCCATTTGCATTTCTTTGGGGCTCTTAGAAATGGGGCAATTACGACGCCCATCGATACGCCGAAGGCTGCCTCGGTATATGTACCATGAGACTGACAGGTTGGATTACGACTGGACAAGGGACTTCCCAATAGGATTGCAGACGATCAAACCGCAAGGGAGATCGGAGTTTACGTTGGAGTTTGCCTTTAGTGATGAAGAATTTGCTGTGTTTCGTGAGCAGGTCAACAGCAACTTGGCGACCAATCTCAAGATCAAGCTATCATTAGGCAAGGAGGACGCAAAGTTTGATGTAATCATACAAGGGAAAGGGAAGCAGTACCTTGAGGCTCGACGAGGAAAGATTGCCGAGTTCATTCGAGATCGCCTTTTTCTTCAATACATACCTTCCATCAGAACAGCCGATCTGTCAAGGGACGTTGTTGAGAAGATAATTGCAGAGGAGCTGGCCCACCTCGAAACCGACGCGGAGTATTTGGGTCTGTTTGACAAGATTGCTGAGGCCCAACGCCCGATACTGACCAGAATTGCGAATGAATTAACCTCGACGGTTCAACTTTTTGTCCCGGATGTTCGTGAGATCACTATCGAGCCAAGTTCTGAGTTGCGACGGGCTGTGCAAAATGCGTACCAAATTATGGTCGATGATGGGGCGAACACCGATTTTGCGTTAAAGGGAGATGGGGTAAAAAGTTTGACCGCAATCTCATTGTTGCGGCATGTGAGTCAGGCAGCTTTGGGCGATCGGAGCCTGATACTTGCCGTAGAGGAGCCTGAAGCTCACCTGCATCCTACTGCAATACACAGACTACGGGACGTATTTCAGGAAATCGCAGAAACGCATCAAGTCATTGTCAGCACACACTCGCCTGTCCTTGTAGACCGGGCTCGCGTTTCGAGCAACATTATCGTTAGGAGTAACAAGGCTAGACCCGCACAATCGCTCCAAGAAATACGGGACGTCCTTGGTGTCGAAATGTCTGATAATCTTTCCAGCGCATATCTAATTCTCTTGGTTGAGGGGACGAAAGACAAGAAAGTAATCGAGAGATGGCTAACCGAGCTGTCCCCTGAGATTACGAACGCGCTCATGAGTGGGCTTTTTTCCATCGATACTCTCGAAGGCGCGAGTAGTCTTCGTTACAAAGCAGGGATTTACAAGAATTCACTATGCAACGTACACGTGTTTCTGGATAACGATCAATCAGCAACGGCCGCGATCGATAAGGCGGAAGCGAAGGGGGTCTTGAATCGATTGGAATATCATCTTGCCATACACCAAGGAATGCGCGAATCAGAGTTGGAGGATTTGCTCCAACCCGACGTCTACACGAAGATAATCAAACAACAATTTGGGGTGGACATAGGGCATAGGCAGAAGGGTAACAACAGGAAGAAATGGTCAGATCGGCTGCAAACATGCTTCATGGCACAGGGAAAGCGATGGAACGAAAAGGTGAAGAATGACGTGAAGACTGCTGTGGCAGGCGTGTGCGCGGACCGTGGGTTATGCGTTCTCAACGCGCCGGGATTGGAGTTAGTGAAATCACTTGGCATGGCCCTTGAGGGACGGTTGAGAACGCATGAACTTTCTGAAGAATCTGTAATACGTCAATAATCTTTACAAGCTTTTGGGATAGTAATTCAGACTGATGACTATGATTGAAGTGTGTCTCCGCAGACTATTGCGCCAGACTGCATCCGTCAGATGTTTTTCCGCCTTCGGAGGCACTTGCAAGCCAAGCCTACCAGCAACACACAAAACATCGTCGGTTCGGGGATCGGCTTGGAAGCGGGGATCTCGATCTGCCATGTGATAAGCTGCTGGAGTGTGTCTCGGTTTATGCGAACCCAGTCGGTCGGGTCGAGGGCGCGGGCAGTAATGGTGTGATCGCCTTCGGCCAGATCATAGTCGGCTAACGTGAGAGTTTCGTCATCGGCTCCGGCAAGAGGCTGACCGTCGATGAGCCATTGGATATCGATCACGTGCGGATCGACCACATCAACCCAAAGCTGTTCCGGGTCAGTGAGAACATTGCTGTTGTCCATCCAGCCGTCGAGCGGATCGACCAGATTGTAGATGTCGAGGATGATCTGCTCACGCGCGACGGCGTCGAACGGTCGGCCGAGCGTACGCATCTTGGAATTGGCCGAAGGGCGATAGAGTCCCTTATCATAGTAGCCGGCCCCCTCGTGTGCCTTTATCACGCCGATCCCGGGCTGGACATAGCCGACCCATTGGGACCATTTTTCGCCCGTATCCGACGTGGTTAAATTTGGCCGATTAGGTTCCGCGCCTTGGTATTGTTCGTTGATCCCGCCGTATTCGTCGGCGAGATTGGCGAACGTGTGTCCGATTTCATGCAAGGCAGCTTCCGGGCCGGTGCGATGTCCGGCGGCATAGACAGCGACGTCGGTGGCCCCACCACCGTAACGACTGTCGTTGACGGGCACGAGGGTAAGTTCAGACTCAAAAGGAGCGCCGGCCAGGGCCGTAGCGACGGTGTCCGCCACTTTTCCGCTGTCGACGGAAAGCAACTGGGAGGTCTGACCGTCGAAATAATAGCTGGCGTCCAGCGCCGTATCGCGAAAGATGCCCAGAGGCGGCACGTCGGCTCCGGACTGCTTCGAAACGACGTCGATCCGGTGCACATTGAAGAAGTTGTGATAACGAGGGAGGGGGTCTTCACCGTTATCAAACAGGTGGGACAGCATATCGTTAATGTTATTGATATAGGTCGTATTGATCTGGTCGGACGTATATCCGTCGCCGAGGAATACGATATCCACACGATTGGCTGATGGACCGTTGTCGACCATGGTAACGTAACTGCCGCTTGCGGTCGACGCACTCAGTCCGAGCAAAGTCAGTATAAGTATGACGACATGATACGGGGCTGGATGCTTCTTCATCGCGATTTCTCCTGCTAAGCAGCTTTTTTCCCTTGCTCTCCTGGCGATGCCGGCCCAGTTGGGCAGAGCAGCGCCTCATCAACTAGATCGGATACTTGGAGGGTGTGATTAAGCTGCAGGAAGAAACGACGATCGAAAAGCGATCAGGTCCGATAGTAAGGGCGAAACTGTTACGCGGTGACCCAACACGAGGCGACATGGTCGGGATCGCCGCCTTTGGGTTCCAATGGCGGTATGTCCGTGCTGCAACGATCGATGGCCATGTGGCAGCGGGGATGGAAAGGGCAGCCCGAGGGGGGATTCACCGGACTGGGCACCTCGCCTCGCAACATGATGCGCTGCCCTCGGCCGTGTGGATCGGGCCGGGGAATGGCCGACAACAGAGCCATGGTGTAGGGATGTTTGGGATCGGCGTAGACCTGCTCAGCGGGGGCATATTCGACGATTTTGCCCAGATACATCACCGCCAGATAATCGCTGATGTGTTCGACGACGGCAAGATCATGAGCAATGAACAAATAGGTCAGCCCCAGCTCTTTCTGCAGATCCTGCAGCAGATTCACGATCTGCGACTGGATGGAAACATCCAGAGCGCTGACCGGCTCGTCGCAGACGATGAATTTCGGATTCAACGCCAAAGCCCTTGCGATACCGATGCGCTGACGTTGGCCGCCGGAAAACTCATGGGGATATCGGCTGATATGATGAGGAGAAAGGCCGACCTTCTCCAACAGTTCAGCGACAAGTCGGCGACGGGCCTCACCGCGGGCGACCCCGTGCACGGTAAGCGCTTCACCGACGATATTCCCTACCGTCATTCGCGGGTTGAGCGACCCGAAAGGGTCCTGGAAAATCAACTGCATATTGCGACGAAGAGTCCGCATTTGTTTGGGCGACTGGGCAAAGACATCCGTTCCATCAAATATCACCCGTCCGTCGGTCGTGGGAATCAATCGCAGGATCGTCCGGCCGAGGGTAGTCTTGCCGCATCCGCTTTCGCCGACCAGTCCGAGCGTCTTGCCTCGCTCGATCCGGAAGCTCACCCCGTCGACGGCTTTCACCCACGCCACCACGCGGCGAAGCAGTCCTTTGAGGATCGGAAAATAAACCTTCAGGTCCTCAACTTCGAGCAGGTATTTCTTTGTGTTTTCCGCAGGTTGATTCATAGTCGTTGAATTCTTTTTCTGTTTCATAGCCGGGGGCATACCAGCACGCTACCGATCGTCCCGGCTTCACCTCGCGCAGTTCAGGCTCGACTTGTCGGCAGCGCTTGTCATCATGACCGATCGGGCACCGCGGATGAAACTTGCAGCCGCTTGGAAAGTGCAGCGGATCGGGCACCGTGCCGGGAATGACATCGAGACGCTCACGTTTTGTGCCCAACCTGGGCAGCGAGCGCAGCAGCCCTTGTGTATACGGGTGAAGCGGATCATCGAACAGCGGCCCAACGGGCGACTTCTCAGCGATCTTGGAGGCGTACATCACGACGACCTGATCGGCATTTTCCGCCACGACCGCCAAATCATGCGTGATCAGCAGCACGCTCATCTGCTTTCGTTTCTTGAGATCCTTCAGCAGGTCCAGAATCTGGGCCTGGATCGTCACATCGAGAGCCGTCGTCGGTTCGTCGGCAATCAACAGGGCCGGATCGCAACTGAGCGCCATCGCGATCATCACCCGCTGGCGCATCCCGCCGGAAAGCTGATGGGGGTATTCGTACACCCGCTGCTCGGGATCGGCGATGCCCGTCAGCCGAAGCATCTCAATCGCGTGGGCCCAGGCTTCGGGTCCGCGCTTGTTTTGATGAAGTTTGATCGCCTCGACGATCTGGTCGCCGATGGTGTAGACGGGGTTGAGGCTGGTCATAGGCTCCTGGAAAATCATGGCGATTTCATTGCCGCGAATCGATCGCATCTGTTTTTCCGTGACCTTAAGCAGATCGCCCCCGCGAAAAAAGATCTGCCCGCCGACAATTTTGCCCGGCGGGTCCGGGATCAGCCGCAGGATCGACAGGGCGGTGACGCTCTTTCCGCAGCCGCTCTCGCCGACCAGAGCGATGGTTTTGCTGACTGGCGCATCGAAACTGACGCCGTCGACGGCGCGGACTTCGCCATCCTCAGTGAAAAAGCTCACTTTAAGCCCTTGCACGGACAGCAAACTGTTGTTTTCACTCATACCGCTCTTTTCAACTTGGGGTCAATCGCGTCTCGCAGGGCGTCTCCGAAGATATTCAGCGCCAATGAGATGAACAGAATCGCTGCGGTCGCCGCCGCCATCTGCCACCAGACGCCACGTCCGAGTTCCAGCCGTGCGTCGTCGATCATCACGCCCCAACTTGGCACGTCCTTGGCTCCCAATCCAAGGAAACTCAGGATGGCTTCGGCGTGAATGAAACTGACGAACCTCAGCGAAAAATCGATGATTACCAAATGGAATACGTTGGGGAGAATATGACGAAAAATGATGTAAAAATTGCCTGCGCCGAAACTGCGGGCGGCGATGACGTAGTCATGCTGTTTGTGTTTGATCACTTCGCCGCGGATTAGCCGGCACAGTCCGACCCAACTGGTCAGGCCAATCGCCAGATAGACCGCGGTCATTCCGGACAGCGACACTTCGTAAGTTGTCCCTTTGAACAATATCTTATCTCGCAGGACAAATGCAAAGGCCAGAATTAGTAGGATATAAGGAATGCTCTGAAGTGTGCTGTAAAGCCAAACGATAATTTCGTCGACCCATTTGCCGAAGAAGCCTGCGATTGCGCCTAAGGGCAATCCGATGAGAACCGAGATGACCGACGCCAGCGTGGCAACGGTCAGCGAAATTTTGGCTCCATACAATGTCTTGCGCCACACCGATCGGCCGAAGATATCGGTTCCGAACGGGTTGCTCCAGGAGGGAGGCTCGTACGCATTGCCCACGGTTTGGTCCCAGTTGACGGCCAACAAACGCAAGGCGACCAGCAATGCCACCACAACGTATGCGCTGACGATCACCAGACAAACCATCGCCAGTTTATTCTTGCGGAGTCGGCGCCAGGCGTCCGCCCAAACCGAGCGGGAAGGTGCCTCGGCGGAAACGCGTTCGTCGATGGTGGCGGTGGTCAATTGCGTCATTGTCGGCAGTATCCTCGCACTTATCTCAGTTCCACTCGCGGGTCGACCAGGGCATAACAAATGTCTGTCACAATCACACCGAGCACATAGAGCAAGGCTCCGATGAACGTCATGGCATTGATCACGGGATAATCTCGTGAATTGATAGCTTCGATCGTCAGATACCCCAAGCCCGGGATGCCAAAAAACCGCTCCAAAAGCAGTGAGCCAAGGAACAGAAAAGGAACCGCCAATACCACGCGCGTAATGATCGGGATCATCGCGTTTTTTAGAACATGTTTGAAAAGAATGCGTGCGGTATTGACACCCTTGGAACGCGCGGTTCGAACATAATCAGCGTTTACCTCGTCCAGAATAATCGTTCGATACATGCGCACTTCGCTTCCAAGCCCGCTGAGCACGCCGATCAAGATCGGCAGAGCAAGATATCGTATGGCGGCGAGTCCCGGCTCATAGCCAAATACGGGAAACAAATTGAGCTGATAGCCGATAAAATATTGACCGAACTTGATGTAAGACAAGTAGGGCATCGACATTCCGAGCACGCATAGCACGACCAGTATTCGGTCGAATTTGGTGCCCCGCAGATAGGCGACCAACAGCGAGATTGAAAGCGACACCAGCAACGAAATGATAAACATCGGTACCGTCAATGAGAGACTTGCGCCGGCCCCGTCTTTGATAATCTGCATAATCGGGCGGCGATCACGAAGAGACTTGCCGAAATCCAGCGTCAGGGATTGGACGAGGTGATGAAAAAGCTGAGAGTCGAACAAGCTCGTCACACCTTGGTGTTTATACGCGACTGTGTTAATGAATAGAGGCTTATCCCTGCCGAGTTCGTGCCGGATATCAGCGATCATCTCGGCCGTAGCGGTCTTGCCGGCGATCTCAACGGCCGGGTCGCCGCCCACCACACGAAAAAGGATAAACGTGATCATCATCACGCCGAGAACAATCGGAACGGCATAGAGCAATCTGCGGATAATATATGTTGTCATCGGCCTACCAGCTTGTGGCGCAAATCAAGATCGATGTCAATATATTTCATCAGGCCATAGCCGAATGCGTGTGGCTTGAAGTTTCTTATGTACTTATAGTAAGGTCCATACGCCACGCCGTGAAGCGATAATATGGCAACACAGTCATCGCAGACGATTCGTTCCATCTGACGGTACAGCTTCACTCTTGTGTCGCTGTCAGGCATGACGGAAATTTGTTGATAGAGTTTGTCGTATTCCGGATTGTGGTAATTGAAATTGTTGGGACCGGGAGATTCGTTGGGGCCGTAAAACAACTGAAGAAAACTCTCCCCGTCAGGGTAATCGGCCACCCATCCCATGGCAAAAATCTGAGTGCTTTTCGATTTGATGCGATCCTGGAACGAAGGCCAATCGGAGTAGTCCACCTTCACCTTCAAACCAATCTTGTCCATGCAGCGTTGAAAATACTGGCCCATTTGTCGAAAGGTGGTGTCTGTGCCCGGCATGGACAGGGTGACTTCCAGCGATTTGCCGCCGTTCAGCGCGATCGCCTCTTGCATCAACTTCTTCGCTCGATCCAGGCTATAATCGGCCCAGGGATTAACCCAATTGCGGTCAAATTCCTTGAACATCGGCGGAAAAATGCCCTTGGCGGCTATGCCACGATTGTTCGTGAATACGTCGATATATTCGGCCCGATTCCACGCACAACTCATGGCCCGGCGAAGGGGCAAGTTCTTGCCGATCAGGGCGTCTTCCATGTTGAAGCCAAACCAGTAGGTGCTGGGATCTTCTTCAATGACCAGGTCGATGCCCTTTGCCGCGAGCTGTGGGCTGAGCTTCCTTTGATCCGTGACGGCTTGGGCGAAGAAGTCTTTGGGGATGCCCGATGCGTCGATTTTGCCCTGCATGAACAGCAGCCATCGCGGTTGATCTTCTTCGATTATAGTATACTCAACACGATCGACGAATGGTAATTTCTTGCCGCATGTGTCGAGAAGTCCTGATCCTCTATCGCCAGGTTCGCCCTCACAGGGATAAAGCTCCTCACGAAACTTTGGGTTCCGCACAAGCACTAATTTCGAGCCACGGGTCCAACTTTCCAACTTGTAAGGTCCGGTCGCCACGGCAATGTTCATGATCTGGTCGCCATAGTGATCCACTGCTTCTTTAGCCATGGGCGCAGTGGGCAGATGTGCTAAAAGGTAGGTAGCCTGTGGCCAGGGTTTGGTCAGCCCTATCTGCAGCGTGTAATCGTCCAATGCTTTCAGCCCCTCGACAGGGCGATCATAGTCGACGGCTTCGTTCCCTTTGAGTGATTTGGTATAGTCTCGAAATTTATCCAGTCCGACAATATGTCCGTCGAAGATCCACCAATTTTTGCTGAGATACTTGATATTAGCGATACGTTTCCACGCATAAATAAAATCTTGGACCTTAAGCTCCCGTCCGCTGCCGTTTGGAAAGCACGGATCGTCGGTGAAGTAGACGCCTTTGCGAAGATGAATGGTGTAAGTCAGCCCGTTGTCGCTGACCTGCGGCATGTCTTCGGCCAGGCACGGTATCAGCTCATAGGGGCGTTTCAAATAGTGATATTGGTACAGTGTCTCAAAGCATTGGCTCGCCACCAACGAACTCGTCACATCGCCGATATCGCCCGGGTCCAACCCCCGTATCTTGGAGCCTAGAGCGGCATATCTGACTTTCAAACCCGGGTCGTCCTTCGCCGTCGCTTGATTCGTCCGACCGCAGCCCAACACAAGCATCGAACCGGCAAACGCAGACAGTAATGCGACTGTGCGCCGTGTCATAAACATTGCTCCTGTTTCCGCGACGCTCTTATTCATGGCTAACAGTCTACGACCTGTTTCGATTGGAGGCAAGGGTTGTCCAGCTTCGATCTGCCATCTTCCGACGGAATGATATAGGCGCATTCGGGCATAGCGTCAGGACAATGTAGGAATGATGATGCGTCTGGTGGTGGGTCCGATGATCCGGGCGGCATAGAATGTGATAGGGCTGCGATGATACTGGAGATGAAGATATGAGCGCCAAAATTCTGATTGGCGTGGCAATAGGGGCGTCTCTGGGTGCACTGCTCGGAAGCACCAGAACGTGCGAGACTGGCTCGTGTCCGTTGACCGCCAACCCTAAACGGGGTGCCCTATGGGGCGGCCTGCTGGGTCTGTTGGTTGTCTGGGCGATGTACTCGACGAGACCGGTTCCGAGCACACTGCCGGCCAAAGGGACCGCCGCGAGCCTGGGGCCTGTTGTCTCGCTGACCAGTGTGGACGAATTCAACCGACAGGTTCTCTCAAGGACAGGAAAGTCGCTCGTCTATTTCCATGCCGGCTGGTGCGCTGTGTGCAAATCGTACACCCCGATATATGAAACAGTGGCCGCCCGGTTCACGCCTCAAGTCAGCTTCTTTGAAGTCGATATCGACCGGGTTCCCGAATTGGCCAGATCCTATGACATTGAAGCGATACCGACCACGCTGATATTCGAACACGGCAAATCAACATCGCAATATGTCGGCTTCGTCACGGAACGCATTCTTGCTCGGGCAGTGTCGTCGAGCACAGCCCGGAACGCCGGTCGAGATTGAGTCTGCCTGCTAAGACACGCAGACTACGCTGTTGAGTGTTCCGTGAGGATTGGGAACGCGACGGTCGGTATCCGGATCGTCGAGCCATATTCCGTCCACGACGAATTTGTACTCGTGGTCGCCCGGAGGCAGCGTCATCGTAGCTCGGAACGACCCGTTTTTGGATTTAACCATGCGTTTGGCTTCAGGATCCCAGTTATTGAAAGTTCCGACGACAGCGACCTTCCTGGCTTCAGGCATCAAATTGCACACAAACGTCACTTCGCCTTTCTTCTTGCCTTTGATTATCATAACCGCTATCTCCTCTCATGCGATTTTGCTGGGAACACGCTTAGACCCCAATTGTAGCTTTGCCTATGTTTCATATTATAAGCGCCTTCTCCGGATTGGGTAGGCAAATTTTACTTTCTGGCAGTTGGAAAAGGCCTTGGGGTGTAATGTGGAATGTCTGAGGGGATGATGTGGAATGTCTGGGGAGTGTTTACCGACGAAACAGGGATTCCACTTGAGGACGACGTAGTCAAAACTGACCGGCTTCGCGTCGGGGCAATCGAAACGGAAGAAAATTTCAAAATATTCTTGGTTTTTGCGAGAAGAAAACAGATTCGACGGGACGCCTTCAGTTATTGTGTTGCCATAACACGTTTATATAAAAGATGTTATAGAGCCGTTCGCAGTTAAATAGACGTGTTCAGCGGCAATGAAAAAAAATGTGTGACCAAAGGTTCACCGTTGACTTCGTGGTCTTAGGTGACTAAACTGTCGATATGATAGAAAATGTCGAACAGGTTGTTCAAAAAGTCGGCCGAGCCCAGAGGCGGGCTTCCAGGACGCGTAAAAGCCTGCTTCAGGCGGCCTTGGCAGTTTTCAGCGAGAAGGGCGTTGACGCTACAACGATCGGTGACATTACCGAGCGGGCCGACGTCGGCAAAGGGACGTTTTACCGGCACTTTCGGGACAAATACGAGGTGGTCATTGCTCTTGTTGAAGGGGCGGTCGACCTTCTTCTTGATCGTATTCGAGCCCACCCGACCGAACCTCGAAGCCTGGAGGAAGCGTTGGAGCACCTGCTGGACGCCCATTCGTCACTTTTTCGCGATAACACCGAAGAATTCATCCTGCTATTTCAGGGAAGGGTGCTTCTGAAACTCCAGCGAGAGCCGGTAGAGGAACTGGAACAACCCTATATGCAATACCTTGAAGAAATTGAACGTCAGATTTCGCCGTTTATTACCGAGCGTATCAATCCTGTGAAGGTTCGGCGATTGGCTTGTGCGGTGGCAGGTTTTGTGTTTGGATTTCTGTCGTTTGCCATGATCGGCATGGATACTGAAGAGATTGAAACCAGTCTGCGTCCGCTTCGTCGCGCATTCGTGGCCGGCCTGTCTACCTTCCTGGGATAAGAGTTCCAATTTACTGGGATCCCTTTTATAAACTGTCAAAGTCAATTAGGAGTCAGAACCATGCCGCAAGCAGACAGTGTAAGCGATGGTGACGGTGCACATGACGACGGACCCGTACTAATCAGCCGGACTGCCAAGTCCGAAGCCCGAGGCAGTCTGGCGGCATGGAGGTCACCGAAGTTTCCCCATAGTCAATGGAGTGACTGGCGATGGCAGATGAGAAACCGGATTCGAACTTTCGCTCAGCTTGAGCATTGTTTTCCCCCCCTCAAGGGCACGTTGGACTTGAGTGAGGTTGCAAGCAAGTATCCCATGGCGATCACGCCGTACTACGCCTCACTGATCCAGCAGCCGGATCGTTTGGATCCGATTTTCCAGATGTGCGTGCCTCAGGATCAGGAACTGTGCGATCCCCCGTTTCTCAAGAGCGACCCGCTCGAAGAACACGAGGATATGCCGGTACCGGGCTTGGTTCACCGGTATCCGGACCGTGCGCTGCTGATCTCAACGACGACGTGCTCGACGTATTGCCGACACTGCACCCGCAAACGTGTGGCGGGCACGCGAGAGTGTTCAATCTCGCCGCGTCGGCTGCGCCAGGCGACGGCGTACCTGTCGGACCATCCGGAAATCTCGGACGTGATTATCTCCGGAGGCGATCCACTGACGATGGCGACGGATACCCTCGAAACCGTGCTGGCGGCGCTGCGGGACATTCCCAGCGTCCAGATCATTCGCATCGGTACCCGGACCCCGGTTGTCCTGCCGATGCGGATCACGGACCGGCTGACGCAGATGTTGCGCAGATATCATCCGGTCTGGATCAATACGCACTTCAACCATCCCAGCGAGCTGACACCCGAGTCCGCCGAAGCGTGCGGGCGACTGGCCGATGCCGGGATTCCCTTGGGGAATCAGTCGGTATTGCTGCGGGGCGTCAATGATCAGCCTCGGATTATCGAGGAACTCTGCCGCGGGCTGGTCCGGATGCGAGTCCGGCCCTATTATCTGTTTCAGTGCGACCTGGTGCGCGGTGTCGAACATTTCCGTACGCCCCTCAGCCGAGGAATTGAGATCATGGAATATCTGCGTGGCCGCCTGAGCGGTCTGGCGATTCCCCAGTTTGTGGTCGACGCTCCTCATGGCGGGGGCAAGATTCCACTGTTGCCCAACTACATCGTCTCGACCAGTCCGACGCATACGGTGTTGCGCAACTATGAAGGCCTGCTGGTGGCCTATCCCGAACCGGATCGGATGGCGGCGCCCGACACCTTTGAAAACCGTGACGGCACCTGCGAAGTCTGGCATCTGGCCAGCGGGAAAGCGTCGGTGATCATTCCCGCCGCCACTACTCGTCAGAAACGGCGCGCCGAGGTCGAGAAGACGCTGCTGGGTCAGGCCCGCCGGGAGCGGTTATAATTCGCATCGGTATGTTGGGTCTGCCGATTCTGATTGTCCAGGAAGGCGGATACAGTCTGCGGAATCTGCGAAGAGAAGCGGTCGCCTTTTCCCGGAAGCCTGCCCAGGCGCTGAGAAGACTGTCTTCATCGTATCCGGAGGTAAAACGAGCATGAGTTTGACGATAGGACTGACCTACGATCTGCGCGATGACTATCTCAGCCAGGGCTTCAGTCAGGAAGCGGTGGCGGAGTTCGACTCCGGAGAGACGATCAACGCATTGGAGCAGACCCTTCGCGAACTGGGTTTTCAGACTGACCGGATCGGTCACGCCAGGAGATTATGCGAGCGGCTCGTCGCGGGCGGACGGTGGGATCTGGTTTTCAACATTGCCGAGGGCGTGTCCGGGCGGTGTCGCGAATCGCAGGTTCCTTGCATTCTCGATCTTTACGGCATTGGCTACACGTTTTCCGATTCTCTGGTCTGTGCCGCCACGCTCGATAAGAGTGTGGCCAAGCGTCTGGTGCGAAATGCCGGCCTGGCCACACCCGATTTCCGGGTCGTGCGGGACATGGCCGATTTGAAGACCGTCGATATGACCCATCCATTGTTCGCAAAGCCGTTGGCTGAAGGGACAGGCAAGGGGATCGACGGCCAGTCGCGAATAGACACATCCGATCAGTTGGCAACGGTCTGTCGCGATCTTCTGACTCGATTTGCCGAGCCGGTCTTGATTGAGGAATTTCTGCCCGGTCGGGAGTTTACCGTGGGGATACTTGGAAACGGGTCAAAGGCGCGGGTGATCGGTACGATGGCGATCGAAATGCTTGAAGGCCCGAAAGACGGCATCTATTCCTACGATTTCAAAGAGCGCTGCGATGAGCTTATCCGATATTCGACGCTTCAACCAGGCCCGCTGCGCAAAGACGTCGAAGACCTGGCCCTGCAATCGTATCTGACCCTTGAATGCCGCGATGCCGCACGAGTGGATATCCGCTGCGACAAGAATGGCC
>Ga0315281_10008058_pt1 | contig 14740 bp, 16 predicted proteins | sample YL17G07_0_MG_FD_204540 | JGI IMG/M metagenome (GOLD analysis project Ga0315281, IMG submission 204540) | Sediment microbial communities from Yellowstone Lake, YNP, Wyoming, USA - YL17G07_0 | ecosystem: Environmental > Aquatic > Freshwater > Lake > Sediment | place: USA: Wyoming | collected...
CCACCCCGCCTCGCGACGACGCAGTTACCTTCGGCTACGGGGTCTTGGCTTACCCCGACACGGACTTACACCGTGCAGATGTAGCGCCTTCACGGGCGCACTCATTCCCGCGCAGGCGGGAATCCAGGTGATTAAAAAATCTCCCGCGAAGCGGGACAACATCGCTGTTTTGTCCGCTTGCGGGCTTAGTCGAATGGCTAGTAGTTTTATCAATGACGCAGTTTTGTGCTAATGGATTATTCTGGTTAAATCACCAAGGATAGATTGATACAACTCAGGACAATAACCATGCCCCACATTATCGTCAAAGCCGTACTCCGCCTGGTTTCGCCGCCGGATGTCGTTGCCAACGCCAGCATCGAGCGCACGCCAGCCGAATGGTCGGAGGCCATCGCAGGATTGCGCCCCCGTTTGCTGGCGCTGGCAAATCGCGAATTGTGTGAGCTGCTGCGCGAGCTGTATTTGCAAGACCTGTATTGCCTGGTGGTGAACGACCCTTATGGTCATGATCTGCTTGCGCGTTTGCAGGACGGCTTATCCGAACGGGTGTGGGAAGATTTGCGCAAGGATTGTGAAAAGCAAGGGGCTGCGCTGTTATTGATCCGGCCAGATTATGTTTGAAGTCCGTTCGCATTGAGCTTGTCGAAATGTGAATGGGTTCACAGCCTTCGACAGGCTCAGGCCGAACGGGGTTAATACTTCACCGTGCCGGATCAATAGGGGACTTGGCTTCCGGTGTCTATGCACGGGTAAATAAGGCGTTGACTGTGCTGGAAGAATCGTATGCGACAAAGGAACAACAAGACCAGCTTCTGGCTTTGTCCCGGCAAATGCTGGAGCTGGAGGACGGTGCGTTTAAGCTCTGCCTGCATGGTATGCCGATGTCGGCCATTGACGCGCTATTTATCGTGACGGGTGGGCTGGAGTCGGGCTGGTCACTGCGCACGCTGGGGGCTTTCAGCGAACGCGCCAGAGAGATGTCCAAGGAGGGTTATCCTGATAAGTCCGCCGAACCCATCAATGCCGAGGATGCCGCTGACTGCATCGAAAACCTTCCGCTTCTGATGGAAGGCCAGCCGTGGCCTGAAGAAGAATGCCTCTCGCCGGAAGAGACGGATGCTTGTATAAAAAGGATAAGGGAGACGCTGGAATCCACAAGCAGGCGCAAGAAAACCTGGAAGTACAAGCTATCGCTTTGGAAATGGGAACGAATGAACTCATACTACGAATTGAGAGACTGGTTCCGTTCAAAATTTTGCCCAAAAAAATAGGAGAACCCCATGCCTCATACGATTGCGCTGCAACTCGACAACCCGGCCATTAAACTTTCGAAGGCTGAGGGATCGACACGCTATATCCTTCATGTAGAACAGGGGGAAATCAAGACCGACATAGATTTGAGCACCACCAACTTCGAAGCCTTGGTGCGCCAGGGGCAAGCCCTGATCCCGTCGCCCAACCTGGAACTGACCCCGCCGGAAGTGGCGGCCAGTTGGCGGGAATCGGCCTGGCCATTGAAGCGGCTCTCCGACAATGGCTGGCGTCTGCTGCTGCGCGAAGTGAGTTCGGAGTCGCTGATTTTTGTCCTGTGGTATTTGAGAGATGTAGAAATTGCCAAGGCCGTGATGCGCAACATGAGCCTGCGAGCCGCCGCGATGACCACCGACGACCTGATTGCGAAATTTGAGGGGCGAAACCCGGATAACTTGCCGCAAGAGGATGGCTTGGTGAAAGGTGCGTGCGAGTCTATCAAGGAGATACTTACGGCATTAAACCGTTTGGTTGAAGAAGGTCAGATCGGGGAGGATTTTTCATGAAGCTCATATTCAGCCGCAAGGTGAACGCCTATCTGCAACTATTGGGAACGCTCTATCTCATTCTCAGCGAAATGCGACGCAACGGATTCCTCGCCATCGAAGGCGACGTGGACAACCCCGGCGAATCCGAACTATTCAACGCCATCGCCCCCTATGACAAGGCCAACAAAGCCGTCTATACCTTCGTCTGCGACGTACTGCGCCAGATAATCGCCGGCATTGCGGATGCCGCCGACATGGAACGCTACATGGAAGCATACCGCAAGACCACGACACTCACCGACGAACAGGCGGCGCTCTTCGAGTGCGCCCGGCTCACCCTGACTGCCACGCTCAATGGCCATGCGCCGAATTTCGCTGTCGAAAATGGGCGTCAGGGAATACCGGCCAAGGATAAGCTGACTTTCCAGGAACTGGAGGATTTTATCCGCAACGTGAAAAGAGGGCCGGAACCGACCACTGAGAATATCGAAGCTAAGTTGAAGGGTTTTTATGCGTCGCTTGGTGCAGAGTGACAAGAGGCGGTACACTTCACGATGGCGGGGGATTGTCAGAGGTGGCGGGGGATGCACATCTTTTATAGACCCAAGTTTCTTTAGAGTGATGCCGTCATCAATTTCAACTTCAAACTTGGGAGACATCTATGAATATGCGCTATCTGGTCGCACTGGCAGCAGGACTCAGTATCGTGGGCGTTGCATTCGCGGAAGATGGTGAGGCTCTGGCAAAAAAAGGAGATTGCATGACCTGCCATGCCGTTAACAAAAAGGTCGTCGGCCCGGCATTCTGGGATGTCGCGTTGAAATACAAGGATGATAAGGGCGCGCAATCCACGCTGGAAAAGAAAGTGCGTAGCGGCGGCAGCGGGAACTGGGGGAAGATGCCAATGCCCGCCACAACCAAGGCCGTCAGCGACGAAGACATCAAGAGCATCGTTCAGTGGGTGTTGGGCGGCAAAGCCTCATCGGAATTTGTAAACGAAAAAACAGAAAATGCAGCACAAGCAGCGCGTCAGCGCGCGGCGGAAGATGCACGTCAGCGCGAGGAAGATGCACGTAATCGCAAGGAAGCACAAGACCGCGAAATAAAAGTTGCCGCCTTTAGAAAGTCGATCAAGGAAGGGGACGATACATCCGCCGGTGTGGTTATCGAGGTGAAGGGGAATTTGATCAAGATTCAAACCAATGATTCCCAATGCTCGCAGAGAGATTACGACAATAATTGCAAGAATTGGATAAACACCCCCGTAGAAAAATGGTTCAAACGTAGCGAGGTTTATCCGCAATAAAAAACAAGAAAAATAGGGCCGGAGCCGACTCCTTAAAATATGGAAGCCAGGCTGAAGAAATTCTATGCGTCGATTGGTGCAGAGTGACAAAGGGCGGTACACTTCATGACGGCAATGGCAATTGTTAGGGGTGATTGGTGATGCGCATCTTTTATAGACCTGACCTCAAGTCATTTATGAAAATGTCAGTATGGCTGAACAGGCTTTTCGTGAGGTGATTGCCCGTGATCCCGTCTTCGGTCATACCTACGTGAATCTTGGCCAGTTATTGCACAAAAGCTAAAGGCAATGCCATGGAAGCTCGCTCGGACCGGGAACAATTGATTACTGAAAATCCAATTCATGATGTGGCGGGCAAGGCGCGCGAATTGTTGCGAGAAACTGCGGCGTTGATTAACTAATGAACCAATAAAGGGCGCCTCTATAAATTCAAAATCCTAAGCGAGACAAGGCGCGAAAGAAATTTTAGCGCGCAGCATATGTTTGATATGTAAGCGTTAAAATTTTTTGAGCAACGCAGTATCGCGACGGAGTTTGGATTTATAGAGGTGCCCTAAAGATGAAAAAAAGAAATCCACTTCGTGTTCCGGTTACACATGGCCTGAAGGACATTTACGCGATGGATATGCGTCTTGCTTATCAGGCTGCCTGCGTTGGACAGTTTAACGTTGTGGCTTTTAGCCGTTTGGCGGCAGCTATTTCGGTCATTCTTACTGCACTCGAGCAAAACCAGACAAATATTCCCCTCGCCATTGACACGCTGGACGCAGCCATTAAGACCTTACTGGAGGTGAAAAAAAGAGGTGATGAAACTGATGTATGGGAAATAACCGAGAGTGAGTTCCCCGCTGTTCTCTGCGGAATTGACATGGCAGAGCAGTGTATCGGCACCTTGGATGTTGCACTGCTTGAGCAAACTGCTGATAGATTGCTCCAGGAAATCTGTGGCGGGCAGAGCGCGTGAATTGTTGTGCCATTTATTTTTGGTGGGCATAGCGCACCTCTGCCTGCTCTGATTTTCTAGAAACGCCCTAACGTGCATGGCAGGAATACCGCCCCTGATGATGAACCCATCATGCACGTTTCCCTCTCCCCAACCCTCTGAATGAAACAACTAGCCATTCGACTAAGCTGCCAAAGACCGCAGCTAAGTCGCTGGTTATCCCACAAGCGGGCGAGGGGGCAAACGAATCGCTGCGCGAGTTTCACGTTAATGCATTCAGGAGAGCGGGAAACAAACCATCACGCAGCAAAAAGCCGTTGGGTTGCAGTGCCAATCTTATTAGCCATATTGGCAAGCTTGCTGGTATTCATAACCTGAAAAAGCTCATTAACGTGAAACTCGCGTAGCGACACCTCATCACTCTCCCCCTCTGGGGGAGAGGTAGGAGAGAGGGAACGGCGAGAAGCGATGTCCATAATCCATGGCGGCGCTTCTCGCCATGTTCGTTAGGAATGAACGGCTGAAACCATTATGGAGCGTTGCGTTCAGCAGCCTCCACAGTATTCGCCACCAGCATGGTGATGGTCATGGGGCCGACACCGCCCGGCACGGGCGTGAGATAACCCGCCACTTCCTTTGCGCTGTCGAAATCCACATCACCGACCAGTTTGCCGTTGGGCAGGCGGTTGATGCCGACATCAATCACTGCGGCGCCGGGCTTGATCATATCGCCGGTGATCATCTGTGGCTTGCCGGTCGCCACCACCAGGATGTCGGCATCGCGCGTGTAGCGCGCGAGGTCGCGGGTCTTGGAAGTGCAGATGGTGACCGTGGCATTCTTGTGCAACAGCATCAGCGCCATCGGTTTGCCGACGATGTTGCTGCGCCCGACTACCACGGCATGCCTGCCTTCTATTTCGATCCCCATTTTTTCCAGCAACTTCATCGCGCCGTAAGGGGTGCAGGGCCGGAGCAGGGGGTTGCCGGTGACCAGTGCGCCGACATTCATCGGATGGAAGCCATCCACATCCTTGTTCGGGTCAATAGCCTTCAGCACCTTGTCGCTGTCGATGTGTTTGGGAAGGGGCAATTGCACCAGAACGCCATGAATGGCGGGATTGGCATTCAGTTCGGCAATTTTCGCCAGCAGCGTGGCTTGGGACGTGTCGGCAGGCAGGGCAATATGTTCGGAATGCAATCCAAGTTCGGCACAGGCCTTGACCTTGTTACCGACATATATCCTGGAGGCCGCATCTTCACCGACGATGATGACTGCCAGTCCCGGCGTGATGCCGCGCGTCTTCAATGCATCGGCACGCACTTTCCATTCGGCGCGTACTTCCTGGGCGATGGCCTTGCCATCGATGATCTGTGCGGTCATTACATTTCCTTGCCGGGTGATAATTGAAATTCGGATTCAGGTTGAAGCGGTGGAATTGTAGCATTGGCAGGCGCGAAAATGAGCGCGAAGAGCATAGCAGAATTTGGCGAATAGCAGCTTTCGGGTAGGCAGTTTGCAATTGTGAAGTGCCGCTCCCGACATAGCCTGGGCACAAAGCGGAATTTCACGTTTTCATCTCTCACATCTAAAATATCAACACGATTTGAGAGGGGCTTGGTTTAATCCGTGCTTATCAGCACCCGCGAGGGGTAGGCCATGGTTGTACAGCCGCTAAAGCGGCAACAACCATGCTCTGTTCATCCGCGGCTAATAGTGTTTTCGGTGTTCACCGCATTCCAAACCTTCAACGCATCCACCGTCGCAGCCACGTTATGCACCCGCACTATGCGCGCGCCGCGCTGCACCGCCAGCAACGCCGCCGCCACGCTGGCAGATACGCGGTGATTCACACCCTGTCCGGTAATCGTACCCAACATGGATTTGCGCGACAACCCTGCCAGCACCGGCACACCCAGTTCGCCGAATGCGCCGAGGTCGCGCAACAGGGCGAGATTATGCGCCAGCGTCTTGCCAAAACCAAAGCCCGGATCAACCACGATGCGTTCCCGCGCGATGCCTGCGGCCTGCACGGCTGTCATGCGCTCACGCAGGAACTGCAACACCTCCGCCACTACATTTTGGTATTGCGGTTGCTCCTGCATGGTCTGCGGGCTGCCTTTCATATGCATCAGGCACACCGCCGCATTGCTTGCGGCCACGGCGGCCAGCGCATCCGGTTGTTGCAGTGCGTTGATGTCGTTGACCATGCTTGCTCCCGCCGCCAGCGCTGCACGCATCACTTCAGGCTTGCAGGTATCCACCGAAACGGGAACGGCTGCGCCGCGCAGGCCTTCAATCACCGGCATGATGCGATCCAGCTCTTCCTGCACACTGACCGGCAGCGCGCCGGGGCGCGTGGATTCGCCGCCGATATCGAGGATATCCGCCCCTTCCTGAATCAGTTGATATGCATGCGCCAGCGCGGCATCCCGCTGCAAGTGATGGCCGCCATCAGAGAAGGAATCGGGAGTGACATTGACGATGCCCATGACCAATGGGCGGGTGAGAGTGAAGGAGAAAGAGCCGCAGTTGAGTTGCATTGGAGAAGGGAGAAGGGAGAAGGGAGAAGGGAGAAGGGAGAAGGGAGAAGGGTGAAAACCAGGCGCGCGAAGCGCGCGCCCTTCCCTCTTATCCCTTCCCAGTCTTTCAGGTTTCCTGCGCAGGTTGCGTAGGCGTAGTGGCCGGTGCAGTCGGCGCCGCATCCTGCGGTGGCTTTGGAGTCTGGCTGGGGCTTGGTTTGGGCGGACGCGGCGGCTTGCCGGTCATGACGTCTTCGATCTGCTCGGCATCCAGAGTTTCCCACTCCAGCAGGGCATGCGCCATCGCCTCGATCTTGTCACGGTTTTCCTCGATCAGCTTGCGCGCCAGGGCGTACTGCTGGTCTATGATGCGGCGGATTTCCGCATCCACCTTCTGCATGGTCGCCTCGGAAATATTCTTGTGCGTGGTCACGGAGCGCCCGAGGAACACCTCGCCCTCGTTCTCGCCATAGACCATGGTGCCCAAGGCGTCCGACATGCCCCACTGCGTCACCATGCGGCGTGCCATGTCGGTGGCGCGCTCGAAGTCATTGGTAGCGCCGGTGGTCATCTGGTGCATGAAAATCTCTTCCGCGATACGCCCGCCGAACAGCACGGCGATGGTATCGAGAATGCGGTTCTTGTCCATGCTGTAGCGGTCTTCCGCAGGCAATTGCATGGTCAACCCCAGCGCCCGCCCGCGCGGGATGATGGTTACCTTGTGCACCGGGTCGGTCTTGGGCAACAGCCTGGCCACCACCGTGTGGCCTGACTCGTGGTAAGCAGTGTTTTTGCGTTCCTCCTCCGGCATGATCATGGAACGGCGTTCCGCGCCCATCATGATCTTGTCCTTGGCCATCTCGAAATCATCCATCTCGACAAAACGCTTGCTGCGCCGTGCGGCAAACAATGCCGCCTCGTTCACCAGGTTAGCCAAATCGGCGCCGGAAAATCCCGGCGTGCCGCGCGCCAGAATGTCGGCCTTCACATCGGAAGCTATCGGCACCTTGCGCATGTGCACCATGATAATCTGCTCGCGGCCACGGATATCCGGCAGCGGCACCACCACCTGGCGGTCGAAACGCCCCGGACGCAACAGCGCCGGGTCGAGCACATCGGGGCGGTTGGTCGCGGCGATCACGATCACCCCGCTGGCGCCTTCAAAGCCATCCATTTCCACCAGCAACGCATTCAGCGTCTGCTCGCGCTCGTCATTGCCGCCGCCCAGACCTGCGCCGCGCTGTCTGCCCACTGCATCGATTTCATCGATAAATACGATGCACGGCGCTTGCTTTTTCGCCTGCTCGAACATGTCGCGCACGCGCGCCGCGCCGACGCCGACGAACATTTCCACGAAATCGGAACCGGAGATCGAGAAGAACGGCACCTTGGCTTCGCCGGCAATCGCTTTCGCCAGCAAGGTCTTGCCGGTACCGGGACTGCCCACCAGCAGCACACCGCGCGGGATGCGCCCGCCCAGATTCTGGAACTTGGCGGGTTCGCGCAGGAAGTCCACCAGTTCGGAGACCTCTTCCTTGGCCTCATCGCAACCCGCCACATCGGCAAACGTGAAGCGCTCCTTGCTCTCATCCAGCATGCGCGCGCGCGACTTGCCGAACGAAAACGCACCGCCCTTGCCACCGCCCTGCATCTGGCGCATGAAGAAAACCCACACTCCGATGAGCAGCAACATGGGGAACCATGACACAAAAAGATTCATCAGGAAGGAAGGCTCTTCTTCCGGCTTGGCCTCGATCTTTACGCCATTTTTCAGCAGGTCGGAAACCATCCACAAATCGCTCGGCGCGTAGCTGGTGATGCGCTTGCCATCGGTAGTCGTCGCCTTCAGCGTGCGCCCCTCAATGGTCACCTTGGAGATATGCCCCTGCCTGACCTCGTCCAGAAATTGCGAGTAATCCATCTGCGTATGCGCAGTCTGTTGCTGGCGTGAGTTAAACTGGTTGAATACGGTCATCAGCACCAAGGCTACAACCAGCCAAATCCCGATACTCTTGAATAGATTGTTCAAAATTACTCCTTAAAACTGGCATATGCCAAGCCGCCAAACATGTGCATTAGACACTTTCCAGCTTGATTACTCAAGCCTTTCCAACCCCAAAAGATACACCTCGCTGCTGCGGTCGCGCGAAGCCTTGGGCTTGCGTGTCACCACGCGCGCAAAGTAACCGCGCATCAGTTTGACATAGCCCTCGAACCCCGCGCCTTGAAACAGTTTGACCAGGAATGCACCGCCCGGTTGCAAATGCCGCACGGAAAAATCCAGCGCCAACTCCGCCAAGTGCATGGCGCGCGCCTGATCGGCCATGCCAATGCCGCTAATATTGGGCGACATATCGGAAATCACAAGCCCTGCCTGCCTGCCGCCCAGCCGTTCCTCCAGTTGCGCCAGTACGCTGTCTTCACGGAAATCGCCCTGGATGAACTCCACACCGGATAGCGGATGCAACGGCAACAGGTCGAGCGCAATCACCTTGCCACCCGGCCCCACCTTGGCGGCAGCCACTTGCGACCAGCCGCCTGGAGTTGCCCCCAGATCAACCACCACCATGCCGGGTTTGAGCAGATGGTCGCGTTCGTCTATCTCCAGCAGCTTGTACGCCGCGCGCGAACGGTAGCCATCCTTCTGCGCGCGCTGCACATAAGGATCGTTGACATGCTCATGCATCCACTGTTTGCTGGTTTTGGTTCTCTTCATCGCTTAGAATGCTGCACTGTTTAGCTCGTAGCCTGTAGCTCGTAGCTTGTAGCAAAACCGGGGTTGGCTACCCGCTACAGGCTACCAGCTACCAGCCACCACCCGGAGTCTCTATGCTAACGCTTACCGTATTACAGCGCCAAAACCTCAAGGCGCGCGCGCATCCGCTCAAACCCACCGTCATGATCGGTTCCGCCGGACTGACTCCATCCGTGCTGGAAGAGATTGGCCGCAGCCTGAAAAGCCACGAATTGATCAAGATCCGCGTCATGGATGGCGACCGGAAAGCGCGCGAGGCCATGCTGGAAGAAATTTGCACACAATTGAACGCCGCAGCGGTGCAACACATCGGCAAAACATTGGTGGTGTATCTACCGCAAGAGGATATCCCCGAGAAAAAACCGGCCCAACGCAAAGGAAAACCGCTCAGCAAGAAACAGTTGGGCAGCCGTTAGACTCCAAATAAACTGGAGTAATGCCCTGCCGCTTCGTCAGACCACATGCCATTCCTAGCTGACATCGCTGCCACCGCATCGTCTCGTAAGACGAAGTGCCTTCAGCACATATTTATACTGCAACTCGTTTTGGGTAAAAGAAAAACTTATCGCTTGCGCTATATTTTTATCACTTTCAAAATGAGCGCACAAACAATGTTCGAGCTGTTCAAATGCTTGCGGCAAGGTGGAATAATGATCCCTTGTTCTGATTGCATGCACTATGTTGTTGACCATATCGAACAATTTTTTGTGGCCGGAATCAATCATTGCATTCCCGACACTCAACTCTTCCGACCATGCTAATGTCATCATAAACTCTATTCTGGGCACCTTATTCATTGCGCCGTTTTATTTATTCGTGTTCCCCCCCGGTTTCAACACCCTCTTCCGGCCCATCTTCTTTCGGCTTCGCGCCATGCTCGGCGGAATGGGTCAAATACAGCGCCAGGGCAATCAACGCGATGCTGCCGCCCAGATAGAGCAAATCAATAGGCGAGGACATCTTCATGTTCAACGCCTCTTCGAACAGGGTAACTATCATTATCATGATGATCACCTTGGCCAGGCGCGATTTCAAGTCGTCCAGGCTGTTGATCACCAGTATCTTGCTGGATGCCTTGCTGCCGTGCGCCTGATCAATGTCGCTGATGAACAGCTCATACAGACCGAGCGAGAAAATCAGCATCACGGTTGCCAGCAGGTAACCGTCCACCACTTCGACGATGTGCGTCACGGTGCGGTCGTGCAATAGCTTGCGCGCCTCCTCGGTCATCCCCGGATCGGCGTAATGCAGGGCGTGCATCACCAAGTACACCACATCCACCGTGGCCATATAGAAAATCGCGAAGCCAGCGAATAAGCTACCCAACACTGCCGTCAGAATAACGAACCGGCTGTTCCACAGCGAGCCTTCAAAAAGGCTTTCCAGGAATTTCATGTATCCCTCTCCCAAATAAAATTACTACCGGCGCGCATTAGAGCGCAAAAACGTGCGCCGGGCAATGCGGGCGGGCTACACATGACGATGCGAGGTACGGCCAAATGCAGGGAGCCTCTAAAAATTCAGGCTTCGTCATTCTGGCGGTGTGATAAGTTTTTGGAGGCTCCCTGTATCGAACCGTATTTCTGCCTTATTCAGGGATTCTTCAGCTTCTTCTCAAATGCTTCCAGCGGCACCGGCTTGCTGAACAAATACCCCTGATAGAGCAAACATCCAATCCTCTCAAGGAAATCACGCTGCTCCTGAGTTTCCACGCCTTCGGCAATAACTTCCATGCCCAGATTTTTGGCCATGCCAACAATGGTTTGGACAATCACCGCATCGGTCGACTTTATGCCGATGTTGCGCACGAAAGACTGGTCGATTTTTAGTTGGTCGAGTGGCAGCTGTGTCAGGTAAGCCAGCGACGAATACCCGGTGCCAAAATCATCCATGGAGAAACGCACGCCGATTTGTTTCAGTGCATGCATCTTGGCAATGGTGTCGGCAACATCGTCAAGCACCATGCTCTCGGTCAATTCCAGCTTGAGGCGCGACGGGGTGATGGCCGTTTGCGTGAGCACTTCACTCACCTTATCAACGAAATCCGGCTGGTGGAATTGCCCCGCGCTGACATTGACCGCAAGCTGTAAATCACGGGTGTGCGGGTCAGCCTCCCATGCCTTGATCTGTTTGCAGGCAGTCTCCAATACCCATTGCCCGATGGGGAGAATGAGGCCGTTCTCTTCCGCCAGCGGAATAAATTTTATGGGTGAAACCAGGCCGCGCAGGGGATGTATCCAGCGCAATAAAACCTCCGCGCCGAGAACGTGGCCCTTCTGGTCAACCTGCATCTGGTAGTAAAGTTTGAATTGCTGTTGCTGCAATGCAGCGCGCAGGTCGGCCTCCAGTGCCATACGCTCTTCCAGTTCGGCCTGCATGGTGGGGTCAAAGAAGCGCAGCATATTACGACCGGATTGCTTTGCTTGATGCATCGCCGTATCCGCACGCTTGAGCAGCTCGTCCACGGACATTTCATGTTCGCGGAACAGGCTGACGCCGATACTGGTGGTGGTGTGATATTCATGCCCTTGCAGGGTATATGGCTGGTTGATGGCATCATGAATCTTCTCGGCTACCAGCCTGGCTTGTGCTTCAGCTTGTTCCGCTTCCTCGCCCAGGTTTTCAAGCACCGCCACGAATTCATCTCCGCCCAGGCGGACAATGGTGTCACCCTTTCCAACGCAAGCTTTGAGACGGCTGGCCACTTTTAACAGGATAAAATCGCCAACGCTATGCCCCTTGGCATCGTTGATGGATTTGAAGTTATCGAGGCCGATAAACAAAAGCGCGCCATGCCCGGTGCCGCCGGTGCCGGTGACGAGTGTTTGATACAAATGATCCATCAACATGCGGCGGTTGGGCAATTGGGTGAGCAGGTCGTAGAAGGCGAGGTTGTGGATATCGGCTTCACTCTGTTTGCGCTCCGTGATGTCGATGCAGGAGCCGACATAGTGGGTAATTTCTCCATCTTCGCCGGTGACGGTGGTGATGCTGAGCCACTCGGGGTATGCCTCGCCGTTCTTGCGCCGGTTCCATACTTCACCGCTCCATTTGCCGGTGCCTTTGATCGACTGCCACATTTCGGCATAGAATTTGGCGTCATGACGGCCGGATTGCAACAGGCGCGGGGTCTTGCCCAGCGCTTCCTCACGCGTATAGCCGGTCACCTTGATGAAGGCCGGGTTCACGTCCACGATGCGGCCTGTGGTGTCGGTAATGAGAATACCCTCATGGGCATGTGCAATGATGCTGGCCGACAGTTGCAAGCTGCGTGACTTCTCCCGCAAGCGCAGAAAAGCAAAGGCTGCATAGCCAAGCATGGCTAGTGTCGCCAGCAACAGGAAGAGGCGATACCCTGCCGCACGTTTCTGCTGGCGGTCATAATAATGCCGGTAGGCTTCACTCAGGCGTTCATTCTTGCCGTTGCTGGTCAACTGCCGTACCAGGGCGGGCATGTCCCGCTCGATTCTGTCGGCCTGGCGGATATGGCGCAGCAAGATGTCAAACTTCCTGCGCGTATTGGCGGACAGCTTCGCCGTAACCCTTTCCACGGCGGCAATACTCTCCTCCATGTGGTCATGTTCGGATATCGGCGCATTGATGCGCTTGAACAGCACTTCCTCAACCACGCTGTCAATATCTTCATGAACCGCCGTCCCGGGTGGCAAGTCTTTCTCCAGATCATCCCGCGCATGCGGCAGGTAGGCCAGCGAGTTTTTCAGCACCGCGTTGTTCGACTTGAACCGTTCCAGTGCATCCTGTTCGGCTGAAAGTCGCTGATCGAGCAACTGCGACTGTTGCCGGAATTCAACGTTTTCACGCAGGTCGCGGGCCGCTTCACCACTGCGCAGTTCGCGCGCGGTATCGCGCATGTTTTTGCTGATGGCTGTCACCTGGTCATAATTGTTCGCCATATTAAAATGCAACTGCAGTACGGCCTCACCGAGCCGCGCACCATCCTGCTGCAATTGGCTGAAATAACCCAGCAAGATATTGTGGCGGCGCAAATCGACCGGTTGCGTTAGAGCAAAAACAACTACCAGAAACACCGCCGCCGCAACTGCGGCAGCGATGCGATACAGGTCTGCATGTTCACCCCCGCGCTTAAATGGTTTCATTCGAGCGGCTTCCCCTGATATTCCCCGGTCAGGGTATGGAGGAATGCGACAATCTTTTTCAAATCGTCCGTGTCGAGTTGCTCGCCGAGTTGATAGCGGGCCATTATCCACACTGTTTCCTCCAGGGTTTTTGCCGAACCGTCGTGCAGATAGGGCGGGGTCAAGGCAACATTGTGCAGTGAAGGCACCTTGAAAAAATAGCGATCCTCTTCCCGTTTGGTGATGCTGAACCGCCCGAGATCGGCTTCGCTGATATTGCTTCGTGCCGTGAAATAATCTTCCATGACGCCGAGTTTCTGGTACGCATTGCCGCCGATATTCATGCCATTGTGACAACTGATGCATCCCATCTGTTTGAACAACCGATACCCCGCCTGCTCTTCCTCGTTCAAGGCGGTGCGGTCGCCACGCAGAAAGCGGTCGAAACGGGAGTTTGGCGTAACCAGCGAGCGCTCGAAGGTGGCGATGGCATCCCTGACGTTATGCGGCTGGATGCCATCACGGTAAATGGCCGCAAATTCGGTGCGGTAGGACTGGTCTTTCGACAAGGTGGCGATAGCCTGCGGCCAGGTTGCGCCCATCTCCGCCGGGTGCTGGAGCGGGCCGTCGACCTGCTCTTCCAGCGTCTCCGCCCGGCCATTCCAGAACTGGCGGAAATTGAAACCGCTGTTGAACACCGTCGGCGCATTGATCCCGCCTTCCTTGCCGCCGATACCACGCGAGCGAACCAGCCGGTCCACCCCGCCGCTGGCAAGGCTGTGGCAGTGGGCGCAGGACACCGAGCCATCGCCGGACAGTTTTGCGTCGTGGAACAGGCGGAGGCCAAGCTCAACCTTCCTGTTATCGAGGGCCACTGTCAGGGGCAAGGGCGTGATTGGCTCGGCTTCAAAACTGGCCTGTTGCTGCGGTATGGTAAGTGCCGGTGGCTGCGACGAATCAGTTCGATTAAGGTAAACAAGGCCGCCACCCAAAATGGCTGTGATCAATGCGGCGAACACCCAGCCGCTGGGTTTTACAGTACGAATAATTTCTCCAAATAAGACATTTTCAATCTACCCATTGCGACAAACAATACCCGCCCACGTGTGGCTATGAATGCAACGCATGCGCATTATAGTGCGTAGGTTGGGCAAAGCGTAGCGTGCCCAACATTAGTAATGATACCTTTGTTCGTTGGGCACGCTACGCTTTGCCCAACCTTGTATGATCGAATTTAATGAAATGTTGTTGAGGAGGTCAAGTAAGATTTCACGATTCACAGGGGAGGCCGTCCCAACCTGAGGACTGGTTTTTAACCAG
>Ga0315281_10008059_pt1 | contig 14740 bp, 17 predicted proteins | sample YL17G07_0_MG_FD_204540 | JGI IMG/M metagenome (GOLD analysis project Ga0315281, IMG submission 204540) | Sediment microbial communities from Yellowstone Lake, YNP, Wyoming, USA - YL17G07_0 | ecosystem: Environmental > Aquatic > Freshwater > Lake > Sediment | place: USA: Wyoming | collected...
GGCATGGATAGAAGATAAAAGCATGACAGTATTCAGCCTCTATGACCCGCGGAATCCTTTCTTTCTTCTCGATATTTTTATTGAGACGCCTTTCGATTTCGATGAAGTATACAAAAAGAGAAAGAGAATGAAGTTTGATGAAACAATGATCCCGGTAGTTCCGATGGAAGAATTGATAAGGATGAAAGAAAAATCAAATAGACCTCAGGATAGGGCCGATATTTATTATCTTAAAAAAATAATACAAGGCTGGAAAGATGAAAAGTAAAGACCGTAATAAAAAAATTTTAGACGAGCCCCTTTTGTATTACAAGACAAAAGAAGAAATCGAAGCTTACAGAAAAAAATCGGTAAAACTAAAACTCCAATGGCTTCAAGCACAGATGGAATTCTTCCATAAGGCAATGCCTGCAAAGGCAAAGAGGATAAGGGAGAAGTTGATGAAGGGGGATTTATAAAGAGGTTTTGCATGTGGGGAAAGGGACGGGGTTTGGATTGGGGAAGTACAGAATAGTGACAGGTGTTAGTGAAGAGGTGTAAGTGAAGGAAGTCAAGCATTTCAAGTATCGTATTTCAGATGCAGAAATCGAAAAACGCATTAAGGCTTGGGCGGATGTAACTATGCTCTCGCTTGAGCTGAAACGTGCTGTCATCCGACAGAAACATCCGGAACTCGGTGAAGATGCGATCAATGGATTAGTGAGGAAAGAGCTTTCTATGCTGAAAGTAAGTAATGATGAATAACAATCCTCTCATCCAATCCCTTAAAGAAGTGTGCTCGTTTCTTGACGAGGCGGCAGTTGAGTATATACTCGTGGGCGGACTGGCAGTAGGGATATGGGCAGAGCCCAGGGCGACAGTCGATATAGATTTTCTTGTTTCGATACGCATCAACGATGTTGAAGATCTCAAACAGCGATTGACTGAAAGCAACAGATTCGTCTTTATTTACGACAAACCGATGGTCTTCGGAAAAATAACTTTTCTGAGAGCTACCATCAAAAGCAATACCGATATTTCGGTAGATTTTCTTTTCGCTGATGATGAGTTCAAAAATAGAGCTTTGCAAAGAAAGGAATCTGTAAAAGTAAACGATTTTTCAGTAAATATCTCATCTCCGGAAGACCTGATAATCCTGAAATTAGTGAGCGGCAGAGAACAGGACAGGCTCGATGCAAGGAAGATACTCGATATTCAAAGGGAGAACCTCGACTGGGTCTATTTGCAGACGTGGTCGGAAAAACTCGGAATCGGGATAGGGATAGTGAAAGGTGATAGTGGATAGATGATAGTAAAAAAAACGGGAACATCAATTGAGTAGATGTCAGTGAAGGAAGTCAATATCTCAGCTTATTCAAAACTATTAGCCGGGAAGGGGATGTCAAAACTTTGATACAATTTCTTCCGGTGTATAGATTGAAATTATGTCTTTTATTTTCAAAAAGTGAGAGTCGTAAGTGATAACAGCATCACATAAAACAGCAAACCCCTGGTCATTAAGAAGGCGGTTACTTTCCTCCCTTGCTTGTTGTGTTGCCTTGATGATATCGAGGTTTTTAAGTTTTTCTTCCTGCTTTTTTGAGAGTTTCATATCAAGTGCCTCCTCTGTGATTAGATTAACAAAGAGCAATGACATAGTCAATTGTTGTGATAGACCACTGAAACATAAGAATTTTTCTAAGGAGATAACAGATGGGCGATTTTAACCAAAGAGAATATCAAACTGTTATCTTAGGCGCGCTGCTGCATGATGTTAGATCCCGATTTGTCGGGGATATGGGGAAGATTGCATGACTAAATATTATCCCAAAGAGCATGACATATTAAAACTCTGTGACCGGTATGAAGGCAGTAAAATTCATTATTGCCCTGATTATATTGATAATCAATCGCTATTAGCTAATCTCAAGCAAATTGATGGATTTAGGGCATTAAAGCATCATTGCATTTTTAGATATTATTCTAATAAGCATTGTTGCAAGTTGGACGAGTTATATCCAATCACAAAAGAGGACTTTTTTTTGGCTATAGCAGATACCAAAGCTTCTGTTATTTCAAGAAAGCTGACTATCGGATTTCAAAGAGGGAAAAAACACCAGATCACATGGGAAACATACCGTGTCTGGTTGAATAAAAAAATTGATGAATGTAAGGGCAAGCCGCCAGATGATGTAACAGTTTTAAATCATATTATAGAGTCAAAAAGTTTAAGTTTAGTTTTTACAAATAGAGAAGGACAGATTAAAAAAAGAAGTGAAGATGCGTGGAAATGCCCTTTTGCGTCTTTAATGACACATTCCGAACTCACGGAGAAATGGTTTAATTTTTTCATCAAGAATAATGATTATTTCAATATCCCTCAAAGCATTAAGAGCAGGTCAGATGCCTTAAAAGTCAATTCAGATATACAAGGAAGTAACAGCAAAAAAAATCCTAAGAAGGGATTGCCGATATGTTTTATACGCCTGAAGTTATTAGCCAATCAGAGCCTTTCAAGGATAGCTGATACTGAAATTATAAGTAAAATACCAGAGATTGTTTCTTTAGTGACAGCGCATTTTAAGAATTCCCAAGAGTTATATACATTATACGATGAGATAATTTTTGTTATAGCCGACCCACAACAAGATGTTAAAAAATATATTGAAGAAAATTTGCAGCAGATTGAGCCTTTTACGACAAACTATTACTTTGAAGGAAATTTTTCAAAGGCAAGACTTATCAATAAAAAACTGCTTGTTGGATACGATAAAATTTTTAAAGAGTTCCAATACACATTTTATCCAAAATTAAAGGATAAGATAGCTCCTACATTTGGAGAATTAGGCGAAGACAATGAAGAGGCATATCATGCAAAGCTCTGCGAACTCTGTAATATGGCAGAGGCAGTTAAGACCTTCCGAAAATTTAACGATGAGGAAGAGAAGATACATGAGTGTCTGTGTGAAAAATGCTTTAAGATAAGAGACAGACAGAAGAAAATAAATGAAGCCATTCAACAAGGGAAAGAATTCCCTCATAGTGTAGGCTATAAAATAGCGAAATGGGAACAAGGCAGACCAGACAGTAAAGTCTGTTTTATCAAACTTGATCTGAATTTGTCTCTGTTAAGCGAGATTTTAAAGGCAGTTCTTATTCAAGAATTTCCACTTAAAATACCGACTGATAAATATAATGATGAAAACATCGGTTTTTCAATTATCTATGAATTCTTAAATCACTACAGGGAATTTTTGGCATCTTTCAAGAATGATGTTTTTCAATTAGAAAAGTTTAACAGAGATTTCGTTGATGGAAAAACTAATGTCTCAAATGAATTTGAGATTCTTGATAATTTCATCTGCCTCAGATTTGATGAAATATCAGAGATAAGAGATGTTTTGAAGTTTTTTATCAATACATACTTAAAGTTCTTCCCTCAATTTACAGGACTGCATGACAGCAGGAACAGGGATCAATTTCTTATAACTTTTTCAGCAACAGTTTCACATATTAAATTCCCATTTTTTGAGGCATGGAGATACTTAAATAAGGAGAAACAAAATTTTCTAAATATATTGGCTGTAAGAAAATTTAAACTTGTAATGGATTATCGTGAATATCAACATTTAAGCAGGCTGGATTTTAAAGGCAAGAGAATAAGTAATTTTTTGCACAAATTGGCTGATATTGAAGCAAAGGCGGACTCCAATCTTTTAATAAATACTGAGATATATAATTCCAGATATGCTGTGGTTGAAATATTTCAGGGCATTACGAAAAATCATTTTGATGTTAAGCAATTAATCAATTTTTATAAACTAACGAGGGATTATAAAGGTGATTAGTCTCTCAATCAAGAAAGATAATTCAGCCTTTCATAAGGCTATTGAAGAAAAGGATATTGGCAAGATTATAGGCTACGTTAAAATTTGGTTTGATAAATATTCTGACGCAAATATTGCGGAATATAAAAAGAATTTAGAAACCAAAGATGAAAAAAAAGAGTATGAGCAAGAGATTGTTAATTATGAATCTTTGGTTAGTAAAGGGGTGCCAATTCTCAACCATTATGTTGAGGAAAACTTCAATAATTTTATTAGTCTTGCCGTTGTTAACAAAGAACTATTTTTGAAGGTGGTGGAAACCTTAATTAATACAAATTCACTGAACATGGGTTCTATGGAGATAGAAGCACTCTGCAAGACCCTTCTGCAATTTTTAAGTTCGGCGTTAAAGAAGGATGAAAATATCTTTACGAGAATAAATAGACTACTAACTACAGCAATAGAGATTTCTGATAAAGATGAGAATGGAAATCCAATCAATATTATTTGGGCTGCATCTGCATTGGGAGATATGGAGTTTTTATCTCGGTTATTGAAAAAAACATACGGCAGAAACTATAAGGCATTAAACGATATATTTCTTAGGATTAATAATATTCCTTCTTCAGATGAGATTGATAATAAATTGCATTGCTCTCTTATGGACACAGAATGCGATAAGTTTATCCCTGCTGGGGACTTTTACTTTATTGCATTCCCATTTGATAAACAAGAAATTGAGGATAAAATAAAAGAAGCATTTAAAGAAAAGTTTAACGATTCCTTAAAACCACTGATTGCGAAAGGTGTTTTGGAAAACAGGACTGCCCTCTGTCAAATATGTGAATTTATACTATCGTCAAGATTCGGGGTATATGTCTTAAATAAATACTCCCTTGACAGTTTAAATCGGCACCTTCCTAATCCAAATGTTACACTGGAGTTAGGTCTTGCGCTTGGACATAAAAAACGATACATAATGCTGATTGAAAAAGACACAACAATAATATCGGATTTAGGTGGCTATCTTAGGATTGAATATGACGAGATAAATAACATCCCTGCAAAAATTAAAGAACACGATTTTACTAATTTTTATAATGAGGGCGTGGAATGACAGATAGATTTTTCAAATTTATATTTCAGTCAAATCTTCTTTATATTGGAGAACGAATAAAAAAGGGCACTTTCAAACCGTCCATTTCACACATCTCCTCAAAGTATAGAGTTAAAAAGGGCGCTAAAGAAATATTGCCGCTGCCGTATTCAACAATCACAGGTTCAATAGAATCTTTATTGGGGGAAAACAAAAAAATCTATGCGATCGGCAAGATATTAAGATGTAACAGAGAGTATATGTCCGTTGCCCCCTATGATGTTGCCTTAAACACATCAAAATTGCCGATTACGATTGAATATCTCTCAAACGTTGAAGGTGAAATATTCATTAAAAAAACTGAGGATTTCAATTCGCCAAATTTATTAGGTAATGAATTCTACATGGGAGGATTGAAATCTAAGGGGTTAGGCAGATGTGAAATAATTTCAAGCAATGAAATTATTCCTAAATTAATTGAAGGGGAGGGAGTATTTTTATCAAGAATTTATTATGATGACGAAATACTCAGCCAATTCGGAATAAGCAAAGAAAACATTACAAAGACTTATTTTGGGTATCTTTTTAGAAAGACTACACAATTTGACGGCTATTACCAAAAATCAATCTTTGAGAATACAATAATCAAAAATTGCTATAACTTTTTAGTGGAGGTGATAAAGTGGGTGAGATAAAAACAGTAGATGAAACCATAGAATCTATTGTGAAAAAGGTGAGTTCAGAGGTTAAAAAAAACGAAATACGCCCTGATTGGAGAGGAGACTATTTTAGCAGCAATCAGCTTGATGATTTGAGGAGAGTGTTTGAGAAAAAAGGATTTCAGGCTGCTAAAATCTTTCTGTCAGGGAAAATGAAGCCAAAAGATAATCCACGGGAGTTAATAAAAAATAAAATAATCCTTGAGTTATTGGAGCAATTGAATGCAGCAAAAAATTTAGACACCAGCACAAAATCCTATATCATAGGAAAACTAAACTCTATCCTAACCGTTTATGAAAAAGGAGGTAAAATCAGATGAAAGATTTACTCAAATACCGTATAACATTAACTACACTGGAGCCTTTTAGAATAGGCACATCAAAGGATGTAATGTCAGCGTTTGATAAACCTGTTGCTGAGGTTGGTGGAAGGGTTGTTGTTCAGGGACCTACATTAAAGGGCTTTTTGAGAAACACGATTGAGGAATATCTGATAGATAATTATCAGGCGAGTGCGCTGATGAAACCATGTATCCCCTCCTCTGAAAATACTTTAACCGCTGATGAAAAAATATTAATAAATGACGGTAAGTATAAACTACATGGCGCGTGTCAGTATTCATCTGAAAATACTCTTAAAAGATCTGACTCAATATGCCCTGCTTGTTATTTTTTAGGTGCGAATGGGTTAAATGGTTTTGTAAGGGTGCCGTATCTATATACTGAAAACAGACCTGAAGAGTTATATTCTGTCAGAATTGACAGAGCAAAGGACAGTGTAGTTGAAAGAACAAATAGAAATTATCAGATTATGGCAGATGATGTTGTTTTTACTGGAGTGCTGGAAGTGATTACCCAAAACACTGTGAATGATTGGGAGTTAGGTAAGATGAGAAAAATTCAGGGAAACAATAAATTAGATAACTGGTTAAATGAAACAAGCAAAAAGTATAACAAAAAGTTTATTGACCTAAGCAATGATGAATTAATTGCTGAATTTATCGTTGATAGAATGAACGGCGAAAATATTATCGGTGGTTTTAAATCTAAAGGGTGCGGTAAAGTGAAGATAGAGGTAACAGAATTAAAATAAGAATGTAACCGTTTATAGATTTATAAAATAAAGAATATTTTTAGCAATTTGCTCTTTGACAACTGAAATTATTAGAATACTCTCGTCTCTTTAATCTTGGAAAGTGCCTTGATAAATAAAGGATTGCGACATTCTTATATTCGCACAATCCCATAAATCTCCAGTCGTGTAAGTGAGAACCTAAGACTTGATGAATAAAGGATTGCGACTCCTTTACAGCTAAAATGTACTGGGCATTTCCTGCATTTACGTGAGAACCTAAGACTTGATGAATAAAGGATTGCGACTATTATTACTACCTGCGGATTGTTGGTAGAGTCAATAAGTGAGAACCTAAGACTTGATGAATAAAGGATTGCGACTTTGGCATATCGTAACCGATAAAACCTTTGTTGTTATGCGTGAGAACCTAAGACTTGATGAATAAAGGATGATTAACTGCAGTCATTCGTGTCCGTGCTTCGTGTCCGTAAAAAGAAACACTATGAAAGAAGAGGTTAGTTCTTTAAAAATAACGGACACGGACAACGGTCACGGTTAACGGACTTCCCTGTAATCACCTTTGATCACAATCCGGATTAAATGTGTTATAGTATGTGTATAAGGAGGTGTATATAAGTGAGAACAAATATCGTGCTGGATGATGAAATAGTAAAAACCGCATTCAGGTATTCAAAGGCGAAAACCAAGAAGGAACTTATTAATGAAGCACTGAAGGAATTAATAACTTCACGGCAGAGATTAGACCTGAGAGATTTACGAGGAAAGGTAGAGTTCAGATCAGATTATGATTACAAAAAATTAAGAAGGGGTAACTGATTTGATTCTTGTTGATACTTCGGTAATGATTGATTATCTGAGAGGAAATGCAAATGATACAATCCTGGCATTGCAACACATATTAGATAACAATATCCCTTTTGGTATAAATTCTTTCATTTATCAAGAAGTTCTGCAGGGTGTTGCAACTGAGAAGGACTTCATAAAAGTTAAAAAATATTTGGATACTCAAAGGTTTTATGAATTGAAAGATAAGAGAGAATCATATGCATCTGCAGCAAAAATATACTTTCGGTGTAGAAAAAAAGGCATTACGATAAACAGTACCATAAACTGTCTTATTGCCCAGACCGCGATTGAGAATAATTTATATCTGCTGCACAACGATTCAGATTTTGACAATATAGCCAAAGTTGTTGATTTGAAGATGTTCAACCTGTAAATCGCTGCTTTGGCACTTTAAAATTGCCCGGCGGGTCTTCGGGTCTTATTTAAACATGATTGAAAAAGTCATGCAGTTCAACTCCCTCTCCGCCGCCTTCCTTCAGGTAAAAGAGAACAAAGGTTGTGTGGGAGTGGATGGGGTGACAATTGAGGCGTTTGAAGAAGAGCTGAACAAAAACCTTTCGATACTTGATGAATAAAGGATGGTTAACGACCGTGATTCGTGTCCGCAATCCGTGTCCGTGGAAAGGAAAGAAGCATGAAAGTAGAAGATCTTGATGTTTTTAAACTTGCACATAATCTGACGTTAAAGGTATACGAAATTACGGCGTCATATCCCGAGAGTGAACGCTTTGGCTTGACATCACAAATGAGGAGGGCATCCACATCCGTCTGCATGAACTTAATGGAAGGAGCTCACCGAATCAGCAAGAATGAATATAAACATTTTGTTAGCATATCAAGGGGGTCTTGTGGAGAGGTGAAATATCAGCTTATGCTATCCAAAGATTTGGGATATTTAGATGAAGGCACTTTTAAAGAGATGGCGGAGGCATATGAAAGAGTAAGCATGATGCTTACAAAATTGCACAGTTCTTTGAAATAACGGACACGGACAACGGTCACGGTGCACGGATAGCCCTTGATGAATAAAGGATTGCGACCACCTGAAGAGGATAAACACAAATCAACTCGGCTACAAATTTCTAACAGAGGATTTGACAATATTTAGAGGGTATGACATAGTAGCTATAAATGTAGCTACATGGAGGTAATAAGAATGAAGTTTGCAAATGTGAGAGAGCTTAAGAATAAAACATCCGAAATTCTGAGAAAGGCTGAGAAGGAAGCGGTGATTATTACGTCAAAAGGCAAGCCCAGAGCAATAGTGACAGCGATTTCCGAAGAAGATTTTGAAGACTATCTCCTTGAACACAGTCCTGCACTCCTTGATGTTCTAAAAGAGGCAAGAGAAGAATATGTCGCTGAAGGTGGTATAACGCTGAAGGAATACCTTTCTAAAAGGAAGAAGAGACGTGGGTGAGTTTTCGCTTATCCTGCCGCCAAAGGCAGTGAAGGATCTCGATACTTTCAGTGACAGTATCTGCATGAAAATTGCAAATTCTATGAAGGAGCTGGGAGAAAATCCATTCCCAAGAGGCAAGTTAATTAGGAAGATTAAAGGGACGAGATCAGCCTTTTACAGGCTCAGGACAGATAAATACAGAGTGTTTTACATGATAGAAGCTGACAAAGTCGTCATTTTGAGGGTTCTCAGTAAAAAAGATGCTGAAAAATTCATTCGAGCCCTGAATTAGATAGCCGTGCAGCTTGTGATAAACACATACGGGTCATATCTAAGAAAAAAAGGGAGAGACCTCTATGGCAGAGTATGGCATTCAGTCTCAGAGAGCATTCCATTAAAACATAAATTAAAACTGTACAATCTTTGTCAATAACACTGCCACAATTTGTCCTGGAGATATTACTGTTAAAACAAGAATTGAAAATAGAATCAATGTTTATAAAGTTATAGGTATATAAATTAATTGCACTGGATACCAGGCATGAAGCGTGCATTAAAGTTTATCTAATAATTAAGCGCCACCGAAAAGGTAAAGCACAAGTAATTGGGCGGCACAAAGCTACCTATCTCAAATACTGGAGATAGAGGGGCTGCCGAAGTGGCAAATGGGATTTAAAGAGCCTACCCTTTTCGGGGTAGGCTCTTTTATCTGGTAAAACATCGTTGCAGAGACGATATTTAAATATCGTCAATATGGGGGGGCCAGATTAATGAAGTTTATTATCAAAAGAATATTCATATTCGCTTTTCTCCTTTCCTTCTTACTAATTATAAAAAATCCTGGCTTCTCTAAAATCGACATCTCAGGCTTGCCTCTTGATTCAAATCCTCGTGGTATAACAATTAATCCAATCACAAATATTGCAGTTATCACCAATGATAAGTCTAATTTAGTGTCAATTGTAGACCTTAAAACCCAGACACTGCTTTCAACAATTCCAGTTGGCAGAGTACCAAGAGGTGTTGCAATTGACAAAGGGCTAAATATGGCGGTTATTGGAAACAGCTATGACAATACACTTTCTGTTGTAGACATGGATAATTATCAGATAATTGCAACAATACCTGTTGGCAAAGAACCCGAAGGAATAATGATAGATTCTCTTAGCCATAATGCCTACGTAGCTAATCGAAAAGACAACACCGTATCCGTTATCGATCTTATGACATATAAAGTAACGGATACAATCCCTGTAGGAAAAGAACCAGAGGATGTTACAATAGATTCTGAACTTAATATTGCTCTTGTTGTAAATAAAAAAGACCACAATGTGTCGGTCATAGACCTGAATACCTACCAAGTTGTTAGAGTTGTTCAGGTGGGGCAGGAACCTCTGTCAATTGACATAAATTCGGAGACCCATCTCGCAGCAGTTGCAAATAAAAAAGATAACTCAATAACAATCATAGATCTCCAGACATGGTCTACAAACACTCTCCCTTTAGGGAAACGCCCAATAGATATAGCCATAAATCAATTGGACAACCGAATCCTTGTAATCTGTGATAACGACAGAAGGCTTCTACTCATAGACCTCAATACAAATACAATTCTTAAGAAATATGCACTAAAGAAACTCCCAAAAGGAGTAGCGGTAAATAATTTTAGCAATATAGCAGGAGTAGTTGATGAGAGTACAGACAGCCTAATGCTTATTCAGCTTCTAAATCCAGTTCCAGAGATAGCATCAATCACACCTAATGATGCTCAGAGAGAAAGCAGTGAGATTACAATACATATTGATGGCAACAAATTCATAACTTCGTCAATTATCTACTTCAATATCCTACCCTTAAATACAGTATTCATAGATAACAAACACATCCAAGCGACTATTCCAAAGGAAATGCTTTCGAAGGCAAATATCTTCACCGTAATCACAACAAATCCCCAACCCGAAGGAGGAGTGTCAAACAGCATAGACTTTACGGTAAATAACCCCATACCTTCAATCACGGTTCTTGAACCTGCAATAGCGATGACCGGGACTCAGAACCTTGTCCTTAATATTTATGGCACAGGATTTTTTAATGACACAGAAATCTACTTTGGCAGATTAAGGAAATTAGCAACGTACATAAGTAACACAAAACTACAGATAGAGCTTACATCAGAAGACCTGAACACTATCGGGTATTATGAGATAATGGCTTACAATTTACCACCCGGTGGAGGAAATTCAAATAAGGTCATGTTCGCCATAAATGCACCACTTGAGATAACCATAACATCACCTTCAAATGGAGTAATTCTCAATAGGGCAAGGACAATGGTCAAGGGAATAATAAAGGCAGGGACACCAGATGTTGGAGTAAAAGTCAATGGAATCATTGCAGAAATAAAAGGGAATGAATGGATAGCCAATAATGTTCCATTGACAGAAGGGGAAAACATCATAAAAGCAGTTGCAACAGACTCTTATGGAAATACAGATACAGCAACTATAACTATTCAAACCAATGATATAAAACAAGCTGTAGAACTTTCAGCAAGTATAACAAGTGGAATCGCACCTCTAACAGCATATTTTTCAGTATCAACAGACATACCTAACCCAGTTGTCAGCTATCAAATTGACTATGAAGGTGATGGAACAATTGATTACACAGGAACTACCTTTGAGGATATAAACCATACATATATGTCAGAAGGAATATATTTTCCAACATTGACAACCACCGATAATCAGGGAAATACCTTTTCAGATACAATCGCAGTAACAGTTCTCTCGAAAACAGAGATAGATACTATGCTTAAAGGAAAGTGGGAGAGAATGATGGAGTCACTGATAAAAAAAGATATTGAAGAAGCAGTAAGCTATTTTCTCAATACAGCACAAGAGAGATATCGATATCTATTCACAAACCTTTTTAATTTACTACCTGATATCGCATCCAATATGCAGACTATAGAATTAATTTCAGTTGAGGAGGGTGTAGCAGAATACAGGATGAAGAGGACGGAGGATGTGGGTGAAGTAACATATTACCTATACTTTGTACTTGATGGAAATGGATTATGGAAAATACAGCAGTTTTGAGGTAAAGTGAATTGTCAAGTAAAGTTATACATTTAGTAATCATGGAGGCTATAAAATGATGAAATTAGCAGCACTTTTATTATTTCTCATTATTATCCCGTCATCTGCAGGATGTGCCATAACCCACACATATGGGCCTTATTATGGCAAGGTGGTTGATACCGAAACAAACGAACCAATAGAAGGAGCAGCAGTATTGGCAGTATTTTACACTGAGGAATATGGTCCCGCCGGTGCAATAACACGATATGCAGATGCAACAGAAACCGTAACAGATAAGAATGGCGAATTCAAAATACCTGCTTACAGAGTAACGGTATTTAGACCATTACAAGGATGGGATCCGTATGGTTATTTTACTATCTTTAAACCTGGGTATGGATGCTATCCAAGGCATAAAAATATTAGGCCAATGTTCGTACCTAATGGGACATTGCCCACTAATAAGCTCGTTACAATAGAATTGCCAAGGTTGAAGTCAAAAGAGGAAAGAATTGAGAGTACACACTGTTCACCGCCGTCTTATATTCAATATCCAAAAGCTAAGAAATTTATTGATTTAATTAATGAAGAAAATAAATCTCTTGGATTAGGAATTGAACAGTATAAATAGGAAATGAATTATGAAAAAGTTATTTTTATCGATATTCTCTATTGTTTTTATCATATCAACTGCTCACGGTTATGATAATGATATTGTCCATCAGGCTATAAATGAGAATGCTGCAAAACAATCTATCAATTTATTAAATACTTTAGAAAAGTTAGGCTTCGATTATCATTTAGAAAATGTAGTGCATGGTAAGAAAATATATAAATGGTTTGATGAAGGTGCACGACTCGAAGACGAGACCAATTGCCGTTCACGGAATCATTTTCATGATCCATTAAAGCCGTGGGACAATGCAGGACTCAATAATGCAGCGGTAAATACCTATTGCATGCTTTCAGGTGAAAAGTACTCAGTTAGTTCTTCTTTGATATGGTCACAAAATCCTTTCTCTGACAATCTTTGGTCATGGACAAAGGCAAGAAATTATTACTATAAGGCTCTTACTTCAACCATAAAGGATGAAAGGGATCAAAACTTCGCCTATACCTTTAGATCACTGGGTCAGGTAATGCATCTGATTGCAGACTCATCAGTTCCTGCCCATGTAAGGAATGACATTCATGTGTTTCCATTAACCATACCGGGGATTGGTATTGAAGTAGGAAGGCAGACCTATGAGAGCTGGGCAAAGAAAAATTTTTCTACATTGAATTACACAGCTAAAAAGGTAGATCAATCAATATTCAACCAAGCCGTTTTTCATTCATCGGCTCCAGTTCCCATAGCTGCATTATGGGATCAAGATAAATACAATGGTACAAATCCATCAATAACATGGACAACGAATCCATCTATTTCAGATTTTGGCCTTACAGAATATACAAATGCCAATTTTTTCAGCGAAGATACAATTTTTAAAGACTATCCGCATCCTTCAAAAGAAAATACCAATGTAAAACTTATTGAGCAGAGGGCAAAGGATGGAAAGACAGATAAGGTCTGGTATATACAAGGATATACATCCCAACGGCTTGCTGCTTACTCGTATTTATGGAATTACAGCAATATTATTCCAAAAAAAGGATGGCTCTATAATCTTGACAATTATGTCTACGAAGATTATGCGAGTAATTTAATTCCCCGATCCGTAGGCTATTCAGCAGGCCTTTTGAATTATTTCTTCAGGGGAGAGATGGACATAATACCCGATGATGCTATCGGTTCTGGCTATGTAATTGTAAATAATACTGATGAAAATATGAACGGAATATTTGAATTATGGTATGACAATAAAAATGATCAAAGGATTAGAGCATGGAGTAGTTCTTTGAGCATAGATAAAAAAAGTTTAGGCAATAACAAGAGCACAAATATTAAATTAATCCCGCCATCTGATACAAAAGAAGACAGTAAATATATGCTTGTTTTTAGAGGGAGACTTGGAAGTGAAGAAGATGCTGTCGTAGGAAGAAATATTGAACTTAAAGAGGAAGAGTATCTTTTTTTGTTAAATGCTGATTATGAAATATCAACATTTAGAATTGGAACCAGTAATGGGCAATATCAATTGACACCTAAATCTAAAAACATAAATATTAATATACATTTTGATTCATTCAATCTAACCATACAATCTAATCCAGCAAAAACCGAACATTATGCAGCAATGCCAGCACACTACCAAGATTTTATTACCCAGTACGGACTCTATAGATATGGGTATACAGATAGGCTTGGATACGATCATTCTTTGAGCATTGGTTCTCCGTATTGTTATAGACCCAAAGATTTTGCCGAAGGTAGTCCCTATATTTTAGGTTCTGAAAGTGCAACAGCAGTTACAGGATATGAAGATGGCATCTATGCTTCCGGAAGGAAAAATTATACGTTAGATATAAATGGTAAGATGACATCTTATTGGAATAGTATCTGGAGGAAATATATAGCAGGTTATGTTCCTCAATATTATTTTAAGTATAAGGAAAAAATTGGTAGCGAATGGATTGATGGAAGTATATTAGCGACAAACGAGACTCCTATAGCCTTTATAGGCAAAGACAAAGCATTATTAACAACGAAGGCGGGTGATGTTACAAACCTTAAATTAGGTGATGTTTTATT
>Ga0315281_10008060_pt1 | contig 14736 bp, 12 predicted proteins | sample YL17G07_0_MG_FD_204540 | JGI IMG/M metagenome (GOLD analysis project Ga0315281, IMG submission 204540) | Sediment microbial communities from Yellowstone Lake, YNP, Wyoming, USA - YL17G07_0 | ecosystem: Environmental > Aquatic > Freshwater > Lake > Sediment | place: USA: Wyoming | collected...
AGAGCAATTCTGCAACATTGTTAGACATGGAGTTGCTCATCTCTTCCTTTGTGATGAGTGAGATGCTTCTCCCCACATCGTCCGGGTTCCTTTCATAACGAGTGGCAGTGATGACTATTTCACCCAGTCGATACACTCTCACCGTATCCAGAATCGTTGAATCCTTGGCCGCCAAGGTTGCGCCTCCTGGGCGAAGTCCGGACACGTCTTGCGCTCCCAAATGAGCTGGAATCAGCCCCATAACAGACAACAGAACAATGTTCTTCATAATTACTTCTTGTCTGAAAAAACTCGAAATCATCTACTTACGGTGCTTTGGCTGATGAATGCTCCAGTGTTCTTTGAAACAAAAAACCCCAACCTTCGGAAAGATTGGGGTTTCAAAAAAGCCGCCTCGAACTATGCGCTGCTCTCGTGACCACCTTCCCTCGAAGGCTTCATGCGTTCTCGACTTGGCAGGTCTCCTGGCTTTCTCGGACTTTGACTGTCTTCCCTCAGCACGTTTTGCACTGAAGTGACGTTTTTCGCCAAAGTTGCATCTCGCGTTTTGCGAGATCGAGATTACAGTTGCGGGGCAGCTTCCGAGTGTTCTTCAAACGAAGAAGAACTACGGAATTCCCTTTTCATCCCGGGCATTGCTGCCGGGACACCAAATCATTTTGTGGAAAAGAACAGGTGCATCAAATCATTCTGAGTATAGACAAGTTTTTAACAACTGTCAAGCAGTGTGGAGTTGAGTATCAATTACCGGCCACCGTGGCGGCGCTTGAAACTGACCATCGATTTGGCTACTTTACGTTTCCAAAAGTTATCGGAAGGAAATATCATGAAACATCTTCTTGCTTGCACCATGCTCACCTGTCTGCTCGTAGCGTCCAAGATCGAAGCCCAGCTATATTTGAAGGCTGGGGCGGGATACGCTGCAAGCCTCGGTGGAATCCAGATCGATAGGGACAGGACAGAGACCGCTACTGATAACAATTTCAAGTATCGCTATGGGTCCTTCGGATCTGGGATTGAAGTCGGCGGAACGATCGGATACGTCCTGGCACCAAGTGTTGCTGCGGAACTGGGCGTTTGGTACAATCTTGGCTCGAAGTATGAGGCGACCGATACGCGCCTCAACCCAGCCCAGAATAAAACCGTGACATACACCAGTTCCCTCGTGGGACTTTCGCCAGCCTTCGTCGTGTCTGGAGAAGGCTCCCGTGTGAAGGCATATGCTAGATTTGGAGTCGTTGTGGGCATTCCGAAGTATCAGGTCGTCGATGCTCGGCCTAATGCAACGACGACAGACAAGTATTCGGGCGGCATCTTGTTTGGCTTTCAGGGCGGATTCGGCCTGGTCGTCCCATTAGACAACAAACTATCTATTTTCGGAGAGCTCTCACTCCAAGGGGGCTCATGGTCTCCGACTAAACTTGAGGAAACAAGCGGCGCGACCACAACAACGTTCACGTTGAAGGATACCTTTAGTAGCTCTGAGCAATTTGTGGCCGCTCAACCATCCATCCCTTATGGGAATATTGGCTTTCGCGGGGGAGTGAAGTTAGACCTCTAGGAGCAAAGCCTCCCGAATATTTTCCTCTTTTCTCAGGAGATTTGCCGGAAGGCAAGTGCGGCGGCCAATGTACTTCTCTTGAATAAAAAAAGCCCGTCCAAACATCAGACGGGCTTTTGTCTACGGCCAGTGAGTTCTGTCATGCGTTTTCCTCAGGCAGCCTTTGCAGGGGCCTGCTGAACCGCGGCAGGAATCACGTTCGCAGCCTCATGGCGGTGCCGGATACCGGCATTCTTCACCATCCGGGCCTCGAAGTACCCATCGTAGAACTGGGGGTCGCCTTCTCGCAGGAGCTCGGCGTACTTGTCGATCTTCTCGCTGAGGATTGCATCCGCCTCTGCGATAAGCTCTTCCGCGCTCTTACGCGCTGCCTTCCGCACAGCCGCGCCGCTCTCGGCCTTCTCGATCGCCTTCTTGAAGCCCTCAATACTGGCTTCTAGCCGGTCGATCGATTCGGCCCCGACGCCGTGGTCGGCAAGGTTCTGAGCGTTCTCCCTTGCGAGCGTGAGGACTCCACTTGCAACATCGGCAAGTTTCACGTCACGCATCAAGAAGAGCCGGCTCGGCGCCGTTGACGCCTTGGCCTTCAGCTGGCCGTCTTTCTGTGCCTCTGCAAACGCATAGACCGCCGCTTGCACGGGCACCAGGATCGCCATCAGTTTGTTTTGTGCCTCCCTTCTTGCGATGGCTTTCCCCGTCGAGGCAAACTGCACCTCAACGTCTTTTGACTCTATCGCGAGCACGACGTCCTTGAAGCTTTGGACCGACTCTGCGATTCCTTGGAATGACGATGCGCTCGTGTTGTTGGTCTCGACGAGACCCAGCACGGACTGATACATCGTCCGTTTGTTAAATTGACGTTTTGTCATTGCTACTGCGCTCCTTTCTGAGCGTTTAACCCGCCGTCGCAACGCCTGCGTAGGCGGGGTGTTGCTGATGGATCCCGGGATGGGCTGGTGGCCCTTAGGTCCCGTGAGCCATTTTCTTGTTCGATTCTCGATTTTTTCCTGATTTGTGAATCTCGATGCCTTTTTGCTTGTCATTCCCGCACGTCTTAAGCGGGAATCCAGAACCTAGCTTAATCTGGTCACTTGCCTGAAATCCGCAAGTGCGGCATGCTGTTTTTTCTTAGTTTTTCAAGGAATCCACCTGAAGCATACACCACAGCGCTAAGGTGGCTACGGTAGCAAGGGTTCTTTTGAGTTGGGGTTGAGGTTAGAACTGGAGGTGCGAACTAGAGGAGTGAAACTGACACTTGGGAGAAACTTACGGCTCTATCGCTCTCAGGATTTTTACCGACCTGTCCGCCGATCTCTATGGCGGGTCCCCGGGTGACTCTACTCATACATCCTTTCTCGTTAGTTGAACATTTGTTATTTAGTACCTCTATTCCATATACAATCGAAGTCCAAAAAAGTTGCATTGGGTGTGTGTTGCGAATCACCGGTTGCGCGAGAAGATCTTTGTTTGACTTTGACTATCCCGTCCACCTTCTTCACTCCCTCGATTATCTAGCCAGTCCAATTGCTCTTCTTTTTCGTTAGAAAAAAACATGCAAGCGCATAGATTATTCCCCAATCGAAAAGAACGTAACCCCATTCGAAGAAATGGGTGAGCATTTTTGAATATTGATGAATGATGAGTTGATCCTCAAAGAGAGTTTTGAGCAATGTTACAGCACTAAAAAACACCCAAAGAAGTTGCTTTTCCCTTTTTCCTCTGATCAACCAGATCGCAACTGCAAAAGGTACTGTTCCCCAAAGCAAGACGTTGCTCATTGTCAGCATGAGATCGGGTTGCACGGCGACGAATGCGTGAAGTGCATACTCCATCATGGGACCGATGTCATACCCTCGGCGAGAATCGAAATAGAACGACAGCAGTACCGCCGCTAACACGAACGTCATGATTGAAAGAACCAGCAGATTCTCTCTCACTTTCCTCATTTGCCAAAAGGATATTGCTGCGCCAGCCACACTTACGCAGAGATAGACTATTTTGAAGGTTTCGGGAGGCATCTGCGTGATGGTTTAAGGAGGAAGCACCAATTCGGTTTTCGGCTGACCGCGTTGCTGCTCGATCTGAATTGTCGAATGTTCGATGCCGAAGTTCTTTTCAAGCACGTCTCGTATTCCTGAGAGCGTGTTTTGTGCCTCGGCTATTGTTTCGCAATTTGCGCTCACATGAGCGCTAATGCTTTCGAAACCAGAAGTGACTGTCCAGATGTGAAGGTCATGCACTTGAACAACGCCCTTCACAGTCTTTATCGCTGTCTCGATGTCTCTCGGATTGATGTGAGACGGCGTCCCTTCCATCAACACGGTCACTGATTCCTTGAGCAACCGCCACGAACTGAAAAGAATCAACATGGCGATGAGAACGCTGATGAGGGGGTCGGCAAGAAACCAACCCGTGGTCAGCATGATGACGCCGGCAGAGATTGCGCCGACAGAGCCGAGCGTATCGGCAAGAACATGCAAGAATGCGCCGCGCACGTTCAGGCTCTCGCCCTTCTTTCGGGAAAGAATAAAAGCACTAAAGAGGTTAAGCAATAACCCCACTATTGCGACTGCAAGCATCGGGACGCTTTGCACTTCCGGGGGTGACTTGAATCGCGTGATGGCTTCGTAGAAGATGAAAATCGAAATAACCACAAGAGTTACTCCGTTGACCAACGCTGCGAGGATTTCTGCACGATAATACCCGTACGTCATTTGCGGAGTGCGCGCCTTTGCGGCGAATCGCATTGCGATAAGAGAAAGCGCAAGCGAGCCGACGTCGGAGAGCATGTGACCTGCATCTGCAAGGAGGGCAAGGCTGTGGGTCAGATATCCGCCGATGGCTTCTGCAAACATGTAGATTGCGGTAATTCCGAGGGCAATTCTTAGTTCACGCGAACCTTCTCGTTGACTGTGTGTGTGGTTATGTTCCATCAGTGTCTCCCATTAAGTACAACATTTGTCACAGCAGAATGAGCACTCCGGCTATTCCGAGCAAAATGAGAACCGTGCCAGTAATTGCACGCTCATGGTGCTCAAGGGTGTGCGAAGAGACTTTCTCAATCCCTTTGCGTCCCAACCACGTCAGCATCACCATACCGGCAACCGTGACAACAGTGTAGACAATCGACACAGTCCAAATTCCGATCCAGCCAAGACCACTTGCGGTAAAGTAGTATGCTTCAATCTCAATACAAGGAGTAAAGAACATTGCGACGGAAAGAGAAATGAGAATCCCCAGGGTCATTTTCTTGTTTGGTTCGTCAACATGGATGTGTTCGTGATGTTGATGATGTTGCTTGTTCGATCGAATGTCAAGCACGAGATATGCCGCACCAAGTGCAATGAGAACTAGCGGTGCAACAATGCGGGTGACGAACTGGTATTCCCGTGAAAGCTGTACACCAATCACACCGACGATGATGCCAACCATCACTGTGCTCACCGTATGTGCAAAACCGGCGATGGCAGTATAGACGGCAAGTTGTCGTGCGGTCCATTTCTCCGTTTTCCCCAAGACCACAAGCGGAGCCCAATGGTTTGGTATTGCTGCGTGGATGACGCTGAGAAGCAGACTGCCCAGGAAAATTGTCCAATATGTATTCATGAACCGTAGTGTCCCTTGTTCGCAACGTATGCGTACTTCAGATTACCATCCTTATCATAGAACTCGATGACGATCTCGGCTGCGGAAATTCGGATTCTATTGAACCCCATATTCGTTGCGGCATACAAGGCATCATCTTTCCACGTGACGCTTCGATGCGTTCCACCGGCTCCGCTGACGACGTGGAGGATGCCCTTGATGGGCTTCTTCATTTCAAGATGATGATCATGCGCAGCAAGGTAGACATCGACTTTGTATTTCAGGAAGTCCGGTTCCAACAAGGCGATCAAGCCTGTGTTGTCTCCATGGATCCCGCCCGAGTACAACGCATGATGCCCGGCCACAATCTTCCATCGCGCGGTCGATTGTTGAAGTTTCTGTTCGAGCCAACCAAGCTGGAGCGAGTCGCGAACAGCGTCAATATCCTGACCCTCTTCTTTTTCTTCAGCCCTGTCTGCATCAAGTGGCGTGGTATCGAGGCAGAAGAATTCGACGCTGGTCGTATCATCGATGTTCTGCGTAAACGCGTAATAAGACGATGGCATCCGCCATCGCTTGCTGACCTTTGTGTATTCGACCTGAGCCAGAGGGTTCGAATAGTAATCATGGTTGCCGAGAACGGCGTAAAAGGGGACCTGCAGGCTTGGTGCTGAATACATGCGTTCAAATTTTTCCTCCCACTGTTCGTCCGTGACGGACTTGACGCCGCTCGGGTAGAAGTTATCGCCTAACACGAGTGCGCACGAGATCGAATCCTGAGCCGCGATCTTGCCCATTGCAAGGGCCACATCACGCTGTCCGCTGCGTCCTGTGCCCGGATCCCCCATGAGGAGAAATTGCAAATACGAAGTTCCAGGAGTTTTCGCCGGAATGGTGAATGCCGGGATAGGTTTCGGATTTTTGACGCTGCTCGTCAGAACGACATCCTGGAACCAGACGCCGGCTGCGAGACCCCACCCGCAATCGACAACAAGAAAAGAACCGACGACAACGATAACGAGTGTAATCACCTTACTTGCGTATTTCTTCATCGGAGACTCCTCCATTATTGTCTGGTGGCTCATCATGAACTTCTTGGCGCGTACATGATTACTGCAATTCCTATAATACAGACAGTTGAGCCAATAAGATCATACGCATCCGGTGTTTTCCCTTCGATTTTCCAACCCCAGAGCATGGACATCACGACGAAGACGCCGCCGTATGCTGCATAGATGCGGCCAAAGTTCGCAGATGGCTGGTACGTCGGTACAACTCCGTATAACGCGAGGACACACGCACCAAGGAGCGCCAGCCAGATGCTCTTCCCTTCGCGAAGACAGAGCCAAACCAGGTATCCCCCGGCAATTTCGCAAAGTCCTGCTAACATGAACAAGGTGATCGATTGGATCATTTGAGAAACCCTTTCTCAAGTTTCATTTTTCTGTATTCAAGTTCCCTTTTCCTCAACGCGCCGTCGTCAGAGGTCGCTGCACTTGGCGAGTTGAATGCGCCCTTGAGATGAAGCCGAGATTTACGACGAGCGCTGCTCTCATCTTTCGATTTTCATCCTTCGCTTTTCCACCCACTGATAGATAGTCGGCAGGACAAACAGGGTCAAAAGCGTTGATGTTATCAAGCCTCCAATCACAACCGTGGCGAGGGGGCGCTGCACCTCTGCTCCAGTTCCGTGGGATAATGCCATTGGAATAAATCCGAGACTTGCAACAAGAGCTGTCATCAAAACGGGGCGCAAACGATCCGACGCACCTCTCACAATGGCAAATTCCAATTCGTGCCCTTCCTTTAACAACTGATTGATATACGAGATAAGAACAACGCCATTCAGAACTGCCACACCGAAGAGGGCAATGAACCCGATGGACGCAGAGACACTAAGATGCAACTCACGAATGAACAGAGCAAACACACCACCGCTCAGAGCAAAAGGGAGGTTCATGAGAATCAGGATCGAATGCCGCAAGTTCCCGAACGTTGTGAAGAGCAAAACAAAAATAATAAAGATCGACAGAGGGAGGACGATCATCAATCGGCCCATTGCGCTCTGCTGGTGTTCGAACTGTCCTCCCCACGTGATGTAGTAACCAAGCGGCAGGGTGACAGTTTCTTCGATTCTTTTCCTGGCTTCGGCAACAAAACCTCCAATATCCCGCCCCCGAACGTTGCACTCTACCACAATTCGCCGCTGACCGTACTCCCGGCTCACTTGCACGGGTCCTTCCTCATCGACAATGCGAGCGACCTGACTGAGTGGAATAGTACCACCGTGTGGTAAGTTCACAAATGTATTCTGAATCGCCTGTATATCTCCTCGCTTACTCTCGGGATACCGGACAACTACAGCAATCCTTTTTTGTCCCTCAAAAACTTCCGTTGCCACCTTACCGCCAATGGCGATCTCAATCACTTGCTGAACGTCTGCAACGTTTAAGCCGTAGCGGGCAATTGCATTGCGATCAATGTAAATGTTCAAGTATGTTTGACCTGCCGTCTGCTCAACGAACACGTCCGCAGTGCCTTGAACAGAACGAATAGCCTCCGCAATTTGTTCGGCTTTGCTTTTCAACACCTTCAAATCGGTGCCAAAGAGTTTCACAGCGATATCGGACTTAACCCCGGAAACAAGTTCGTCCACTCGGTCGGCAATTGGTTGAGTGAACTGAAATTGTTGCCCCGGAAGCTTTGAGATGGCTTGACTCATCTTTTCGACGAGCGCATCTTTCGTTTTTGCTGTTTTCCATTCCGATTTCGGTTTGAGCATCACAAACATATCTCCGGTGTTCGGCCCCATCGGATCGGTTGCAATATCGGGGCGGCCGAGACGAGTGAGTACCAGATCAACTTCTGGAAATTGCTTGATAATATCTTGCACCTTCTTTTCCATCTCAACGGATTCTGTTAATGAGATGCTGGGAAGTCTCCAGGGTCGAATAAGAATCGAGCCTTCATCCAGCTCAGGAATAAATTCAGTACCCAGAAAAGGCACAACCCCCATCGAGATCGTGAAAACGACCAGGGCGATACCGAGCGTTACCCATTTCCGTTTCATTGCTCTCTCAAGGAGAGGCGTGTAAAGCCTTCTGATCCAGTGGATCAACTTTGGCTCCCGGTGGTTCTTCTTCTCTTTGAGGAACAATGAACTGATGACGGGAATCAGAGTTAGTGCCAGAAGCAACGAACCCATCAGGGCAAACCCGATAGTGAACGCCATGGGTGTAAACATCTTGCCTTCAATTCCCTGAAGGGTAAGGATCGGCAAGTACACTGCAACGATAATAAGAATACCGAAAAGGATCGGCCGCCCGACTTCTTTTGCGGCTCCTTCGATGACTTGAAGTTTGGTCAGCTCGGGATTTTTGTGCGAGAGCTTTCGGACGAAATTTTCAACCATCACCACGGAACCATCGACGATCATCCCGAAGTCGATTGCTCCAAGACTCATCAAGTTCGCCGAAATACCAAGCCATTCCATTCCAATGAATGCAAAGAGCATGGAAACCGGAATAGACAGCGCCACGATGAAGGCAGCTCGAACATCGCCAAGGAAAACGAGCAGCACTGCAATGACCAGCAGACCACCTTCAATGAGGTTGGTTTTGACCGTCGTGATTGTCTTCTCGACGAGATCGGTTTGGTCATAGTATGGATGAACCTTGACAGATTGCGGAAACGTCTTGTTGATCTCTTCGATCTTTGCCTTCACTCGTTGAATGACCTTGCGGCTGTTCTCACCTTTCAGCATCATCACAATTGCTGCGGCGACTTCACCTCGACCTTGCATTATGACTGCACCTTGACGGACCTCAGGCCCAACGGTTACTCTGCCAATGTTTTTTACATACACCGGTGTGCCGCCTTCGGTTTTCACAATGATGTTTTCCAAATCCTGCTCTGTCTGCACCAAGCCGATTCCTCGAATGATATATTGTTCCGAAGCATGTTCCAGAAAATTCGCACCAGTTACAGAATTGTTTTTCTCAACCGCCTCGAAGACATCATCCAGACTGAGGTTGTAACTTAACAGCCGATTCGGATCAACAAGGATGTGGTATTGTCTAACAAGTCCACCGAAGCTATTAACCTCCGTGACGCCGGGAACAGTACGAAGCTGCGGCCTGACAACCCAGTCCTGGATCGTTCGCAAGCTCATGAGGTCGAGGCTGTCGCTTTCAAGAAAATACTGGTATATCTCGCCCATGCCTGTCGTGATTGGTCCCATCTCGGGTTCAGGGACAGTAGGTGGAAGAGATTTTCGTGCATTTTGGAGACGCTCTAGCACAAGTTGTCGAGCAAAGTAAATATCGACACCATCTTCAAACACGACCGTTACGACAGCAAGACCGAATTTGGAGATTGATCGAACTTCCGTCAGTCGTGGTAAGCCATTCATCGCTACTTCGATTGGGAACGTTACCAGCTTCTCAACCTCAAGCGGTGAAAGCGCGGGTGCTTCTGCCAGTACTTGCACTTGAATGTTGGTGACGTCTGGAAAGGCATCTATTGGAATATTATTCAGAGCATAGAAGCCAATCGCAGCAATGAGGATTGTAAATGCAATGACGAGCAGGCGCTGTTCGAGAGCGAACTCGATTAGTCTGTTAACCATGAAGTTCCTTTTTGTTTCCTATATCGCTTTCTCACCCAGTTCACCAGTTAAGATACTAATCGATTCTTCAAGATTGGAAATGAAAATCTTTCCATCCCCTTTCCTTCCCGTGTGAGCATTCTTCAGAATCGCATCGACAATCTTCTCAACGTCTTGATCAAAGCAGACAACCTCGATCTTCATTTTGGGTGTAAACTGGATGGTGTCATCCACATAATGATGAGCATAACTCTGGTCCTTTTCTCGACCGAATCCCTTTGCTTCAATAACGCTCATTCCATGAACATGAATCGCCTTCAGAGCTGCAACAACCTTATCAATCATGAAGGGTTGAATGTACGCTTGAATTTGTTTCATAGAGATCATCTCCAATCATGAAGTTTAGAATTCTACCTATTCCTTTTCAAACCAGCCATACAACGCAGGCAACACAATCAGCGTCAGCAGCGTGGATGAAATCAATCCCCCAATCACAACAATCGCAAGTGGTTTTTGAATTTCAGCGCCGATGCCGGAGGCGAATACCATTGGCAACAAGCCAAGCGCTGCCACGAGCGCTGTCATGAGCACCGGACGGAGGCGGAGCTCCGCTCCCTTGCGGATTGCTTCGTTGAGCTCCATTCCTTCCTGACGCAGTTTGTTGAAGTACGATACCATCACTATTCCGTTCAGCACAGCCACACCGAAGAGGGCAATGAAACCGACCGATGCAGAGACGCTTAAGTTGAATCCCGAAAAATAGAGCGCCACAATCCCTCCAATCATTGAGAAGGGAATGTTGAGAATAATCAACGAAGCGTTACGGAGAGAATTGAAGGAGCTGAAGAGCAGCACGAAAATCAGGAGGATTACGAGCGGCACAACTATGTAAAGTCGCGCCATCGCACGTTGCTGATTCTCGAACTGTCCGCCCCAGATAAGGTAGTATCCTGTGGGAATCTTCACGTTCCCTGCAATCATTTTCTGTGCCTCAGCAACGAAACCTCCGATATCCCGACCAACAACATTACACTCGACAACGATACGACGGGAGGCATTCTCTCGACTGATCTGCGCAGGTCCCTCTTCGATACGAATTGACGCAAGCTGACTCAACGGCACGCGTGCCCCATCGGGTGTTGAGACGAAAATATTTCCAACCGCATCCACGGTTCGTTTCTGTTCCGGAAGTCGAAGAACGACAGCAAAGCGCCTCTGACCTTCGAACACCTCGGTGGCAACTTTGCCGCCGATCGCTGCCTCAACAATCTCCTGGACATCAGCAACGTTGATGCCATAGCAGAGAGTTTTTGCCTGTCAATTTCAATTTGAAAATACCCAAGCCCGGAGACCTGCTCTACCTTGAGATCGGCAACGCCGCGAACCTTGCTCATGACAGCATTAATTTCATCGGCTTTCGTTTTCAAGACGGTCATGTCTTCGCCAAACAACTTCACTGCAATTTGAGAGCGCACTCCGGAAACCAGCTCATCGACACGCATCTGTATCGGCTGCGTGAAGCCGAACACGACACCCGGAATTGTCGACAATTTCGTTCTCATCATGTCCACCAATTCTTCCTTCGAGCTTGTTGTCGTCCACTCTTCACGGGGCTTCAGGCTTACGAGGATATCACTTACTTCCGGGCCTTCGGGGTCGGAGGCAATCTCGGCTCTTCCCGTTTTTGAAACGACAGTTATTACTTCAGGAAAGGACTTGAGAATACTTTCAATGTGCCCATTGATTTCCAGCGACTGTGTAAGCGAGATGGCGGGTAATCGGATGGCTTTGACCGCAATGGAGCCTTCGTCGAGCTGAGGAAGAAACTCTGTTCCAATGAAGGGAAATAAGACCAGGCTGATTGCCAGTAAGATAATCGCAAGCGAGATTACAATCGCACGATGCTTCAACGCCCTGTTTAGAACCGGTAGATATACTTTCTTGACGAGCGATAGAATAATATTCTCTTTTTCCGAAACCTTCCCCCTAAGGAGATAGGTGCACATGACGGGCACAAAGGTTAAGGCAAGAATCAACGAGCCTAGAAGTGCAAAGCTGATGGTGTACGCCATCGGGGCAAACATCTTTCCCTCAAAGCCCTGAAGTGTAAACAGTGGCAAGAACACCACAATGATGATGGAAATACCAAACACGATCGGTCGCCCTACTTCTTTGCCTGCCTCGAGAACGACCGATGCAATCGGTTCATCGGGTTTCTCTGATCGAAGGCGATAAATGTTTTCCACCATCACCACTGCGCCGTCGACCATCATCCCGATGCCGATAGCGAGTCCGCCGAGCGACATAAGGTTCGCCGAGAGGTTGACCTGGATCATCATGATAAACGCCACCAATGCCGCAATCGGAAGAACGAGCGTAACGATCAGAGCACTGCGAACATTACCAAGCAATAGCAGCAACACGATTACCACGAACACCGCTCCTTCTGCCAGCGCCTTTGTCACAGTGGCGATAGCTTTTTCGACAAGCTCGGTTCGGTCGTAGAACGGTTTCATGGTAACACCGGGAGGGAGGGCAGACTTGATATCTTGGACCTTATCTTTTACCCGGGCAACAACGTCACGGCCGCTTGCTCCTCGCAACATCAGCGCGATTCCTGCCACGGTCTCGCCTTCGCCGTTCATCGTCACAGCACCTTGCCGTACTTCCGGCCCGATGACAACATCAGCCACGTCCCGAATGTAATGCGCTGTCCCTTCATGCGTATCGATGACGATACTCTTGATGTCATCGATTGTTTTTACAAGTCCAACACCCCTCACGACGTACTGCTCCGAAACGTGTTCAATATAGTTGCCGCCTGCGTTGGCGTTATTCCGTTCAAGAGCTTCAAACACCTGGCGAAATGTGATGTTGTAGTTGATCAGTTTATCGGGGTCGACGAGCACCTGGTACTGCTTGACAAAGCCGCCGAAGCTGTTCACATCCGTTACTCCCTTGACCGTGCGCAAGATGGGCCGGATACTCCAATCCTGGATCGTTCGAAGTTCCATCGGCGTGTAGTCTTTTCCTTCGAGCGTGTACTGGTAGATCTCGCCCAGTCCGGTCGAAATAGGCCCCATCGCCGCCTCGACACCGGCGGGCAGGTTCTCTTTTGCTGCCTGAAGTCGCTCGAAGACCAGTTGTCTGGCGAAATAGATATCGACATTATCTTCAAACACAATCGTAATCAATGACAGTCCAAATTTCGAGACCGACCGAACTTGGCTCACGCCGGGAAGCCCTCCCATCGTCACCTCAATCGGAAATGTGACGAGACGTTCTACCTCGACCGGTGAGAGGCCGGGGGCGTTCGAGATGACCTGCACTTGGATGTTTGTAACATCGGGAAATGCATCGATGGGAATCTTCAGGATGGCAAAGACTCCCACTCCAACCACAAGGGCTGTAAATAAAAGCACAAGGAACCGTTGGCGTACGGCAAATGTGATGAGCTTGTCGATCATGGCTATTCTTTTCCGAATGCTGATTTGGCAAGCTCGGACTTCAAGAAAAATCCACCCTGAACGACGACGCGGTCCCCTTCGTTTAATCCGGAGATAACTTCCGCATAGTCTTTCGTCGCCGCTCTAAGGCGCACAGGTCGCTGTTCAAACGTTGTATCGTTCTTCGCTACGAACACATAATGGTTATCGGTCTCTCCCAATAATCCATTGGAAGGAATAATCAATCTTGCTTTGTCACTGACGGAGAGAATATCCACCGTTGCGAACATCTCTGGTTTGAGGAGTCCTAATGCGTTGTTGACCTCGATTCGAGCTTTGACCGTCCTTGTCTTTTCGTCCACAACATCATAGAGGGTCGTAAGCTTTCCGTGAAAATTCATGCTGGGATATGCACTGACCGTAACGGTCGTGGCCATTGCGGGGTGGACGAATTGGAGATCCTTCTCATAGACATCTGCAAGCACCCACAGGGTCCTGAGGTCGGCAACAGTATACAATTCCGTACCGACCTGGGTAAACTCGCCTGCGCGGGCGTTTGCATTCAAGATCGTCCCTGAAAAGGGTGCACGCACCAGAAGATATGTTTGTGGCGTGTGCTCGTTTTCTAATCGATCGATCTCTTCGATTGTGCTGCCAACAACCAGAAGCTTGCTTCGAACTGATTTGTAGATGGCTTGTGCAGTTCCATGGTCCGGTGTCCCCTGTGCGGTTCGCTTGAGACGTTCTTCCGCTTGAATGTATTCCGACTGCATCGTGAGGAATTCCTGGCTGTAGATTTCAATCAGAACGTCTTCTCGTCGTACCCGATCGCCGACGAAGGCATTTACCTTCTCGATCCTCCCATTCACCCGCGCCGAGATATGAGCCACGCTTCGATCGTTGAGCATCACCTTGGCAGGGAACGTCAGGGGAATGAGGAGTGGCTTTAAGGCAACGGCCTCAATTCTGAGATCAATCTGTGCGAGCTGGTCTCTTGAAAGCGTGAGCGTCTTGCTCTCTACCTTTTTGTCTTCATCCGGCTGCATGTTTTGCCCTTCCGTTTTTTTCTCCCCGCACCCAACAAACAGGAAGACGCAGAAGAGGATTGTGGTTACGATACCTTGTTTCATTCTCGATTCTCCTAACATTGGTAATAACTGATGATTATTTATTCTGGGACCTCTGCCGACGCTTCAAGCTCAGCCTTTGCGGCGGGCACAATGTACAACGAACGAGCATACCCGATCTTCGTGGCTCGACACGTTCTGTAAAGATCAACCAAGTTCAGCGCGTCCACTTGATTGTTTTGAAATGTTGAAATGCCTGCACGTAGCTCGTCCTCCGCGTCGCGCAACAGCGATGTATCAAACACTAACAACTTTTAGCTACCGCTGCCTGCGTTTTCTTGAATGACATACAGACGATTATCTTCAGTGCGATACAACAACGGGGCCACGAGAATCCTCGGATATCTCAAACGTAGTCGCCTTGCTTCGCACAACACGAAGTTAACTTCATTGCCAATCTCAAACATCGGG
>Ga0315281_10008061_pt1 | contig 14736 bp, 15 predicted proteins | sample YL17G07_0_MG_FD_204540 | JGI IMG/M metagenome (GOLD analysis project Ga0315281, IMG submission 204540) | Sediment microbial communities from Yellowstone Lake, YNP, Wyoming, USA - YL17G07_0 | ecosystem: Environmental > Aquatic > Freshwater > Lake > Sediment | place: USA: Wyoming | collected...
GACTTGGGCCGCGTGCTGCCGTGGCAGCGGGGCAAGGTCGCCGGCAGCGGGGCGCGCCGCGTCGTCGACGGCGTCTCGTTCGAGATCCGGCGCGGCGAGATCTTCGGCGTCATCGGCGCCAACGGCTCGGGCAAGTCGACGCTGATCCGGATGATCAGCACGCTGCTGCTGCCCGACGGCGGCGACATCCGCATCTTCGGCCTCGACGTCGTGCGCGACGCGATGAAGGTGCGGGCGCTGATCAACCGCGTGTCGGCGGACCCGTCGTTCTTCCGCAACATGACGGCGATGGAGAACCTGCTCTTCTTCGGCCGCGTCTACGGCGTATCGCCGAAGGAGATCCGGGAGCGGCTGCCCGGCATCCTGCGCCGCCTGGGCTTCGAGTGGGAGAGGGCGCTGGAGCCGATGAGCCACCTCTCGCGCGGGCAGCAGCAGAAGGTCGCGGTGGCGCGGGCATTCCTGACGTCGCCGACGCTGATGCTGCTCGACGAGCCGACCACCGGCCTCGACCCGCGCAGCAAGCGCGACGTGCAGTCGTTCATCCGCCAGGTGCAGCGTGACCACGACGCGTCCATCCTGCTGACGACGCACGACATGGACGAGGCCGAGCTGCTCTGCGACCGCATCTCGTTCATCTCCGGTGGCAGGATCGTCGCCGAGGGCACGCCGCTGGAGCTGCGGCAGATGGTGGCCGACGGGCGGCCGATCGGCAGCATCAATATGGAGACGGTGTTCATGGAATTGACCGGCCGCAGCGTCGAGGAAGACGAAGTGCCGGAGGAGGAACTGGTCCATGGTTAGCATTGCGGAACAACTGCGCATGCCCGCGCGGCCGGGCCGCCCGACCCTCGCGTGGGCGTTCATCGAGCGGCAGAAGAACCTCTGGAAGCGCTACTGGGCGTGGGAGCTGGTGTGGCTGGTGTACGGCGTGGTGAACACGCTGGCCGTGACGCTGATCGCCAACCAGATCGGCGACAGCGGCATCGCCAACAAGGCCGACGTGTCGCGGCTGGTGCTCTTCCTGCTGATCGGCACGCTGGTGTGGGCGTACCTGTCGGCGGTGCTCGACGACATCAGCCTGGTGATCTCGTGGGAGCGCTGGGAGGGCACGATCGAGCACACGCTGATGGCGCCGGTGGAGCGCTGGCTGCACCTGACTGGCATGGTGCTGTTCGGGATCATCCACGCCGTGCTGCGGACGCTGCTGATCTTCGCCATCGCTGTGCCGTTCTTCACGGTGGACCTCGGCCACGCCGACTGGTTCGCCGCGGCGGTGGTGCTGCTGATCGGCAGCTTCAGCGTCGCCGGGCTGGCGATCCTCGCCGGCATCCTGCCGATGCTCTACCCGGAGCGCGGGCAGCAGATGTCGATGATGATCCAGGCGTTCGTGCTGCTGGTGTCGGGCGTGTACTACCAGGTCGACGTGCTGCCGGCGTGGCTGAGGGTGTTCTCGGTGATCTCGCCGGCGACGTACATCCTCGACGGCATCCGCGGCGCGATCATCGACGGCAAGAGCGTCGTTGACGTGTGGCGGGAGATCGCCGCGCTGGCGGGCTTCGGCGTAGTGCTGATCCCCGGCGGCATGATGATGTTCGCGATCGCGGAGCGCTGGGCGAAGAAGACCGGCCGGCTGAAGCGGCAGGGGTGATCGAAATGCAGCGGGGCGGCGGGGGGAGAGCCCCCGCCCCGCTGGTACAATAGGGACTGCCATGACGATACGAAAACCAGCCTCGAGCAAGCCGCCACGCGAGCGGCGCGCAAAGCAAACTCCAACCAACATTTGGGAGGAGATTGCCGAACTCGGGAAGTCGATCCCGAAGGCAGACCGGGCGCGGATGCCTCGCGACGGTGCCCGCAACTTTGACCACTATCTCGATGGCTCACCCAAGCAGGATTAGGTGCGGCAAGACTGAACGAGAGGCATATTGTGGCTACCGAAAAGCCGTCAACCCGCAAAGCGCCACCTCGAACTGGGAAGCCTCATCGGAGGCCATCCGGCGAAGAGGCCTCGATTTGGGAGCGGCTCGCCGCGATCGGCGACTCCGTAGCGGACGAGGAGTGGGCCAAACTACCGAACGACCTCGCGCGCAACTTTGACCACTATCTGCACGGCTCTCCACGGCAAGATTAGTTGCCGTCGGTATTCGTCGATACTGCATTTCACGTTGCCGTGATCGATCGGCGTGATGACCGTCATCTCGACGCCCTTCGCGTCGCGGCGGCTCTCCGGCTGAAGAATACGGGTTTCGTTACTACCGACGCCGTGCTCGTCGAGTTTCTGACATACTTCTCGGCGCATGGCACGTCGATTCGCCGCGCGGCGTCGGACTACATCAGCGTGCTGAAGACTGATCCGCTTCTCATCGTCGTGCCGCAGACACCGGCGCTGTTCGGCGCCGGACTCGACCTCTATCGGCGGCGGCCGGACAAGAGCTACAGCATGTGCGACTGCATGTCGATGGTGGTCTGCACCGAGCGCGGCATCAGCGACGTGCTGAGCGCCGACCGTGACTTCGAGCAGGAAGGGCTGACGCTCCTCCTCTGAGCCCGCCCGCACCGCTACCGGCCGCACGGCGGCTGCACTACGCTGTCGGCGAATCGCGCAGCCACAGGAGGATCCGGATGCCACTCAAGTTCCTGCCCGACGGGATCGAAGCCTACGCCGAGCGCCACACGTCGCCGCTGCCGCCGCTGCTCGACGAGCTGGTCGCCGAGACGGGGCGGAGGATGGGCCTCCGCGCAGGCATGCTCTCGGGCCAGCTCGAGGGCACCTTCTTGCAGATCCTCATCGCCGCCACCGGCGCCCGGCGCGTGCTGGAGATCGGCATGTTCACCGGCTTCAGCGCGCTGATGATGGCGGCGGCGCTGCCCGATGACGGCAGCGTCATCACCTGCGACGTCGACGCCGACGCGATCGCCTTCGCGCGCGGCTTCTTCGACCGCAGCCCGCACGGGCGGAAGATCGACGTGCGCCACGGGCCCGCGCTCGACACGCTGAAGACGCTGGAGCCGGGCTTCGACTTCGTCTTCATCGACGCCGACAAGGGCAACTACCTGCACTACTACGAAGCCGCGCTGCCGCTGCTCGCGCCGGACGGGCTGATCGCCGTCGACAACACGCTGTGGGACGGCAGGGTGCTGGACCCGCAGGACGGCGACTCCAAGGCCATCGCCGCGTTCAACGCCCACGTGCAGGCCGACGCGCGCGTGCAAAACGTCATCCTCACCGTCCGCGACGGGCTGACGCTGATCCGCCGCGCGTAGCGTTGTGCGAGCATCGGGGACGCCCCGCCGGGCGGCGTAGCGAAGAGGGGTCGACAGAATGGAACTCGGACTGAAGTACACCATCGGACCGGACGGCGCGAAAACGATCACGATCCCCGACGACCGCAGGGCAGCGGTGATCGCGTTCGTGCGCGAAGGCGCATCCGGCCCGGTGGGCGAGATCGAGTCGATCGCGCAGGAGGGCCACGACGCGCTGCTCGCCGCGCTGGCGGGCGTGTCGGAACCTCAGGCCGCATTCAAACCGGCGGCGGGCGACTGGTCGATCCTGGAGCTGATGGCGCACGTCGTGACGACGAAGCAGATCGTCGCCACCCTCTGCCGCAACCTCGGCGAGGGCCACCTGCCGCCGGGCTTCGGGCCGCAGTTCGAGGAGCAGGCGGCGCAGGACGGCGTCACCATCACGCGCTTCGCGACGCTCGCCGAATCGCTCTTGGCCGCCGAAGCCGCGCACGCCGACCTGCTCACAACCGTCCGCCGATTGAGCGGCGCGGCCGACGGCGACGTCCGGTTCCGGCACTTCCTCTTCGGCGCGCTGAACTGCCGGGAGTGGGCCGTCTTCCAGCGCATTCACGACGGCGATCACACACCGCAGATCGCCAGCATCAAGGCCGCGCCGGCGTACCCGTCGGCGTGATCGCATCGGACACCAGCGCGCGTCAGCCTCTCGGCCCGCGACTTGATCCGCCGCGCTTAGCCGCGCCCGGCTGCGGATCGAGCCGCGGCAGCAGCCACGCCGCCGCCAGCGCGCCCGCTATCGAGCCGATCGTGTCAGCGGCGAGGTCGTCGAGCGCGGGGTCGCGGCCGGGTGTGTAGCGCTGGTGGAACTCGTCGCTGGCGCCGTACATCGCCCCCAGCACGATGCACCCGGCGACGAGCAGCGCGCTGATGCGGCCGCCGCGCACGTGGCGTCGCGCGACGCCGACGAAGAGGAACGCCAGCACGGAGTACTCGCCGAAGTGCGCCACCTTGTCGAAGGGGATCGGCGGCGGCGTGGTCGCCACCTCCATGGGGACCGATGACCCGGCGAAGATCAGCGCCATCCACGCCAGCGCGAAGGGCCAGCGGAGGACACGCGGCAGCATGCGGCGGAGCAGATCCATCGGGTCATCTCAGCGGATCGGCCGCGCGGGGGCAAACGATGTGCCAAACATCGACGGCCGCGGTGATCCGAGCACCTCACCCCGGCCGTCGGCCACCCCTCTCCACGCCGTGGAGAGGGGCTCGCCCGACTGACCGGCGCTGGATTCGCCGCAGATGCTAAGGTTCCGGCATGACGCAGGAGATCGATCCCGTCGCGCACAATCGCGCGGCGTGGGACAAGCAAGTGGAGGGCGGGAACGAGTGGACGCGGCCGGTCGGCCCGGATGTGATCGCGCGCGCCCGGGCGGGCGACTGGTCGGTCGTGCTCATCGGCTACGAGCCGGTGCCGCGGGGGTGGTTCCCGGAGCTGCACGGCGCCGACGTGCTCTGCCTGGCGTCGGGCGGCGGGCAGCAGGCGCCGGTGCTGGCGGCGGCCGGGGCGAACGTCACCGTGTTCGACAACTCGCCGCGGCAGCTCGATCAGGACCGGCTCGTCGCCGACCGCGAGGGGCTGGCGCTGCGCACGGTGCTCGGCGACATGCGCGACCTGGGCGCGTTCGCCGACGGTAGCTTCGACCTGGTGTTCCATCCGGTCTCGAACCTCTTCTGCCCGGACCTGACGCCGGTCTGGCGCGAGTGCGCGCGCGTGCTGCGGCCGGGCGGCGTGCTGCTCGCCGGCTTCATGAACCCCGATATCTTCATCTTCGACCGCGAAGCGGAGGAGCGCGGTGAACTGGTCGTCCGCCACCGCCTGCCGTACGCCGACCTCACGCACATGACCGCCGACGAGCGCGCGCGGTTCGTGGGCGACGGGCCGCTGGAGTACAGCCACACGCTGGGCGAGCAGATCGGCGGGCAGCTGGCGGCCGGATTCGTGCTGACGGCGTTCGCCGAAGCGCCGCACCACGCCGGCATCACGGCGCAGTACATGTCCGGCTACTTCGCCACGCGCGCGGTGAAGCCTGCGCGCGCTCGACCGTCCACCACCGACTAATCACTACCCACTAACCACTACCCTCCACCCCCAACCGCCTGCTGCTCTTCCAGCCAGCGGCGGAACTCGGCCTCGGGGTCCTCGACGCCGAGGTTGTCGGCGGCGCGGCGGCGGCTGTGGATGCCGCTGCTCACCAGCACGCGCTCGTCCTCGACGAGGCGGCTGCGGTCCATCGGCAGCACGCTGCCCCAGACGATGCGCGAGCGGAACGGTGCGAAGGCCACTCCGCTGCCGGCGGGCGCGTACTGCTCCAGGATGCGCAGGATCATCTCGTTGCGGCGGCGGTAGGCCGCGGCGCGGATCAGCCGCTTGCGCTGCACCTTCTTCAGCAGCGGGTCCAGCTCGACGTTCAGCGCGACGCCGCTGAGGCCGCTGCGGTTGTCGCCGAAGGCGGTCCGCGGCGACTCGCCGAGGTCGTGCAGCGCGCGGTAGATCAGGTCGACGTAGTCCGCGTGCAGCTTGACGCCGCCGCCCTGCAGCAGGTCCAGCAGATACGCCCGCGCCCGCTCCGGCAGCTCCCACACGGCGCCCGGCATCACGGCGATGTCGGTCGACTCGCTGACGTTCTCCAGCACGGCGATGGGGTTGCCCGACAGCTCCAGGATCATCGAGAGCTGCGTCAACGCGCGGTTCAACTCGCGCACCGGCTCCTTCACGGCGGGCAGGTCGCTCTGCCCCCAGAACTGCTTCGGCTCGCGGATGTTCGGGTAGATGACGATCGGGATGAAGCCGTACGGGTTGTCGCGCTGGTCGATGCGCGCGCCGTCGGCCCACAGCTCGAAGCGCTCCGCCGTCCACACCTCGACGATCTCGACGCCGGGCTGCTTCGCCGCGGCGGAGAGACGCGCGCCCTTCGGCGGCGCGACGCCGTACATCGCACGCGCCGACTCCGCATCGATGCGATAGCGGCTTACGACGCGCCAGACGCGCGAGACGTCGTCGCCGGCCCACCAGGCGAAGAGGCCCTGCACGTCGGGCGCGGAGACGCGGACGCGCTGCTCGGCGGCGTCCCAGGTCACCTTGTAGGCGCCGTCGCCCAAGATCGCCGCATCGATCTCGGTGTCGAAGTCGAGCTGATCGAGCTGGTTCGCGTCGTACACCTCGGCCAGCGCGCGCTCCGACGCGCGGGCGCGGGCCGCCGCCTCGGGCGTGTCGTCCGCGGGATCGACGGCGAAGGTGAGGCCGGAGACGAGGTACGAGGTCGTCTTGTCGACGATCGCCTTCGCGTAGTTGAAGACGAGGCGCCGGTGCTGCCGCCGCGTCATCGATGGCGGCCACTGGTCGCCGCCGTAGAACGCCAGGTTCTCGGCGTAGCGGCGGAGGCGCTCGGCGTCCATCTGCCGGATCTGCTGGGGGAGGGTCATGGTGTCGGGCATAGGGCACCTCAGTTGGTAGTGGGTAGCAGGTGGTTTGTAGTTCTCAGTTCTCAGTTATCAGTTCACAGTTCGTCGACGCGCTTCTGCTTTCTGCTCTCTGATCTCTGCGCTGCACCGGCCTTTGCTGTTTGCTGCTTGCTGTTTGTTCTGCGCAGCTTGCTGCTCGCTGAGGATGCGGAAGATGGTGCGGGGCGTGACGCCGTACGCGTCGGCGAGCATGCTGATCGGCATGGCGTGGCGGTGGCGCAGCAGCGCGATCTCGCGGTCGCGCGCGGCCAGCGATGCGCGGCGCGGCCGCGGCGGGTCGTCGTGCTTGCAGCGGTCGGTGGAGCAGCCCAGGCAGCTCGGCGACAGCTCGCAGCCGGTGTCGCGGTAGTCCGTGTGCTCCGGCAGCGTGTCGCGCCTCACCAGCGGCAACACCTGCGGCCGGACGATGCGCAGGTGGCGGCGGCGGCGGCCGGCGGTGCTGCGTCGATCGTCCTCGTGTCGTAGCGCTACCATCGCGGGTCCTCCTCATCCGGGGGCTATTGGCTATTGGCTATTGGCTCTTGGCTCGGCCGGGCACCTCACCCCGGCCTTCGGCCACCCCTCTCCACGCCGTGGAGAGGGGCTCACCCGGCTGTCCAGGCGCTCGTTCGAGGCAGATCTGTGTTCTGCTGTCTGCTCTCTGCTCTCTGCTCCGCGCAGCTTTGCCGTTTGCTGTTTGCTGTTTGTTCTGCGCAGCTCTGCTCTCTGCTTCCTGCTCTCTGCTCTCTGCTCTGCGGAGCTTTACTGTTTGCTGTTTGCTGTTTGCTGTTTGCTGTGCGCGCCCCTGCGCGCCTCACACGCGCACCCGCCCCGTCGCCGCGCGCCGCTGCTGCGACTGCGAGGCGCGCACGAGCAGCGCCGCGCTGATCAGGTAGTCGTCGTGGCCCTCGGCGGGGTCGACGTAGAAGTTCATCGTGCGGTTGGCGCGGTAGGCGACGCGCGCGCGTTCCGCCTGGCGCCAGAACTCTCGATGCTCCGGCGAGCCGTCGGCGGCGTACGCCTTGAGCCGCCCGCCGTTGACCGCGGCGAGCAGCCCGAAGCCGAGCTTCGACTTGCTCTCGGACGTGAACTTCACGGCGTCGACGCGCGTCTCGCCGAGCGCCGACGCGAGCAGCCGCGCCGTCGTCTCGCCGATGCCGGTGGCGTCGACGGCGACGTTCCGCACGCGCCAGACGTCGCGCAGCAGGTCCACCAGGCGCGGCAGCAGCGTCTCGTGCGGCTCGCCGGTCCAGGCGCAGTGCTCCACGATCTCGACGCGCGGCTCGGTGACGAGCGCCGCGCTCTCGGCGTAGACAAGGCGGCCGATCGTCAGCACCGTCGCGTCGCGGCCCGACGCCGCCGCGCGCGACGCGCCTTCGCCGTCGCCGCCCGCGATGTCCAGGCCGGCGACGTACGCCTCGCCCGCGGCCGGCGACTGACGGCGCGAGTGCCGGCCTTCGAGCTGCGCGCGCTGCGAGGGCGAGAGCAGGCGGCCGCCGCCGGCGATCGGCTTCAGGCAGTACTGCGTGAGGAAGAGCGGGTGCGTCTCGCCCAGGCGCTGCCGCTCCGATTCGACGAAGCCGGCGTACGCGGGGTTGTGCCGCGCGACGGCCTGCCAGTCGTACTCGAAGTGGCGGCGCACGCCGTCGCGGCGCTCGGCTTCGAGGTTGGCCTGCTTCGCGCGCTCCAGCAGCGTGGCGTCGTCCCAGGCGGTGCCGTAGTAGACCGTCGTCGCGTTCGCCGTCGCCGCCATCGGACGGAACTCGCGGTCGAACTTGTCGATGTCGACGTCCTGCGCCTCGTCCACCTCCAGCAGCAGCGACGCCGTGTGGCCGACGACGCTGGCGCCGCGCTCGGCCGAGAGGAACAGCACCCGCGCCCGGCCGATGGCAATCATGTTCGCCCCCTTCGACGCCAGCGGCGCCAGCCCGCCCTGCGCGATGCGGCTCCAGAGCCGCCGCATACTCACCGCCAGCTGAGGCCGGAACGTCGGCGCGCACTTCACGGCGTCCGCGTCGCGGCCATGCGATGCCGCGAGCAGCAGCAGCTCGACCTGCGCCGACAGCTCGTTCTTGCCGCCCTGCCGCGCGATCTCGACCGTGATCGAATCGCCGCGCCGTTCTCGCACGGACCGCAGCACGGCGCGCGCGGCCTCGCACTGGTACGGGCGGAGGGTGGGGAGGGGGGAGTTGGTAGACATGAGTTTTCAGTTCACAGTTCACAGTTGTCAGTCGTCGGTCGTCGGTGGTTGCGCGGACCTCTGCTCTCTGGTTTCTGCTCTGCGCAGCTTTGCTGTTTGCTGTTTGCTGTTTGCTGTGCGCGCCGATGCGTCCGCCCCCTGCTATGCGCTCCGCGCGCGTCAGCCCGCCAGCCGCAGCACGAGCTGCGTGATGACGGCGCCGGCGACGACGAAGAGGACGCCGTTGACGCGCGACCGCACCTCCGCGACGTCCCGCTCCAGCGTGCGCAGGCGCTCCGCCACCAGCACCCGAAACGCCGGCGCCGTCATCGACGCGATCGGCAGCTCGGCGAGCGGCTGCGTCTCCCGCCGGCGGCGAATGAGGCGGCTGATCGCCCGTTCGATCTCGTACATGGGTGTGCTCCGTTGGCTGTTCGCTGTTGGCCGAGCACCTCACCCCGGCCTTCGGCCACCCCTCTCACGGCGTGGAGAGGGGCTCATCCGGCCGTTCCGGTGCTCGTTCGAAGCAGAACTGTCGTCTGCTTCCTGCGCCCTGCCGTGCGCGCCTCTGCTCTCTGCTCCCTGCTTCCTGCTCTCTGCTCTGCGTCGCTTTGCTGTTTGCTGTTTGCTGTGCGCAGCCTGCTGTTTGTTCTGCGCGCCTCTGCTCTCTGCTCTCTGCTCTCTGCTCTTGCCGGCACTTTGCTGTTTGCTGTTTGCTGTTTGCTGTGCGCGCCTCTGCTCTCTGCTTCCTGTTCTCTGCTCTTGCCGGCGCTTTGCTGTTTGCTGTTTGCTGTTTGCTGTGCGCGCCTCTGTTCCCCGTTCGTGCTTAGCCCTCCTCCACATCGACCGGCAGCAGGACATCCGTCATGCGGGCCAGCACGTCGGCGACGCTGCCGGCGAGGTCCTCGGTGCGCTTCTTGCTCATCCGGTAGCGCGCCGACACCACCTTCGCGATCGTGTCGATGCTCTTGAGCAGCAGCGCGTGGTCCGGCGGGCCGTCCAGCAGCTCCCTGCGCAGCCGCACGCGCAGCAGCGCCAGCTCGCGGTCGAGGCCCTGCACCTCGTCCGCCTCCAGCAGCTCCGCCGCGTCATCGACGACGGAGCGGTAGAACTGCGCCACCAGTGCGGGCGGCGGCGCGTCAGGCGCGGGGTGCGTCATCACGCGCCTCCTCGCCCGACAGCAGCGCCAGCAGGTCGTCGATCGTGCCGGGCGACGCCTCGCGCGCGGCCGCGGCGAGCGCGATCAGCAGCGCCAGCGCGACGCGCTCCCAGTCGTTGCGCCGCACGGCGCGGTCGAGCGCGCTGGCGGCGGCGGTCATCGCGCCCTCCGGATGATCAGCAGCGAGAGCAGCAGCGTGCCGGCGAGCAGCGGCAGCCGCGCCGCCAGCCACGGCGTCGCGCCGAAGAGCGGCTCCTGCGGCAGCCCGAGGCGATGCGCCGAGAAGAGCGCCTGCGCGTACACGGCCTGCACCGCCACGCCGCCGTTGGCGATGGCGAGCGAGATGGCGGCCAGCCGCCGTCCGCGCGCGGCGGTGCGCAGCCAGTGCGCCGCCAGCCAGGCGGCGTTGAAGGCGCCGGCGGCGGCGGTGGCCGCATCGGCGGCGAAGACGAGGGCGGGAGCGGGGGACATGGGGGGCCTTTCGTGGGCCGCGGCGGCGGACGATGGATGGTGGAAGATGGACGATGGAATGGCGGCCCGCCGAGAACGGCGAGGGGGCTGATGCGAGGCAGAATAGAACAGATGTTCGATTCCTGCAAGCGCCGCGTGTCACATCGCCGGCACGGCCGCCCTCAATAGCATCCTGACGGCACTCGGGGGCACGCCGCTGGCGGGGGACCGCGCCATGCACCTTGCCGGGCACCGGCGGCTCGAGCGACGCCTGCCCCGACGGCACGGCGGCGATGGGCGGCATCCAGACCGCCATGCTCGCTTGTGTACCGCAGGTGTCCGGGTGGTGCTTCCGATCCAGCTTCAGTTCAAGCGCGGCGGCGTGTGGCCCTCACCCCGGCCTTCTCTCCACTCGCCACGGCGAGTCTTCGACGGCGAGTCTTCGACGGCCACCCCTTGTATCCCACAAGGGGAGAGAGGCGCGCGCGGAGCGCGGTTTCGCGAGCCAGGCGGGCGGTGTCAGGGCGGGTCTGCGACGACGGCCGAGGCTTCGCGCCTCGCATCCTCCTGGTCGAGCTCCCCTTCCCTCGCAGGGAAGGGGCCGTCGAAGACTCGCCGTGGCGAGGGGGTTAGGTCCGGGGCGGAGCGGGGCGGCTGCGGTTGACTGTGGCGGCGGACATCGTTAGGGGGAACGGGAGTGCGTAGGACGGCCGCCCCCGGCCGTCGCGCTTACGCACCGACGCCGTCCGCCCCGATCGCGAACGGATCCCCACATCATCCCCTCGCCCCTTATGGGGTGGCGTCGAAGACTCGCCGTGGCGAGTGGAGAGAAGGCCGGGGTGAGGGTCGCACGCCGCCGTGCTTGAACCAACGCGAGTTCGGAAGCACTACACTGGCACGCAGCCCGCGAGCGTGAGACAATCCGGGGCTGACCGCGCCCGGCGCGCGACACAGGCCGCAGTCACAGGAGGATGTTCATGGTCACCGTCGAACGCGCGCTCACAGAACGTGTCCGCGGCCTCGTGGAGAAGCAGATCGCCGAGGGGCAGCAGGCCGGCGTGCAGGTCGCGGCGTATCGCAACGGCGAGCCGATCATCGAACTGGCGGCCGGCGTGATGGGCGCGGATGATCCGCGGCCCGTGGCCGCCGACACCCTCTTCAACTGCTTCTCGACGACCAAGGGCGTGGCCGCGCTGGCGCTGCACATGCTCGCCGACCGCGCCCTCATCGACTACGGCGCGCCGGTCGCGAAGTACTGGCCAGCGTTCGCCGCCAACGGCAAGGAGCGCGTCACCGTCGAGCAGGCGATGAGCCACCAGGCGGGGCTGCACGCAATGCCGGTGCCGACGACGGTCGACTTCATCTGCGACTGGGAGGCCGGGCTCGCGCACGTGGCGAACGGCACGCCGGCGTGGGAGCCGGGCACGGCCACGGGCTACCACGCGCTCACCTACGCGTGGGTGGTGGGCGGCATCGTGCAGGGGGCATCGGGCCGGCACATCAAGGACGTGATCGCCGAGGACATAGCGGCGCCGCTGGGCATCGGCAGCGAGATGTACGTCGGGATCCCGGACGGCGTCGAGCAGCGGCTGGCGACGCTGATCGAAATGGAGCCGAACCCCGAGATGGAGGCGCTGATCCCGCCAGACCACGACTTCTTCAAGGCGATGCCGCGGGATTCCGACGCGAGCTTCAACGACATGCGGATCCGCAAGGCCTGCATTCCCTCCGCGAACGGGCACTTCAGCGCGCGGGCGCTGGCGCGCATGTACGGCGCGCTGGCCAACGGCGGCGAGATCGATGGCGTGCGCCTCGTCTCGAAGGAGCGCATCGCCGCGATGCAGCGGGTGCTGACCGACGCGCCGGACCGCGTGCTGATGGGGATGCCGCTCGCCAAGGGCGTCGGCTTCATGATGGGCGGCGACATGAACGGCGTCCGGTCGGTGTCCGGGCCGCGACGCACCGCCTTCGGCCACAGCGGCGCCGGCGGCTCGACCGCATTCGCCGACCCGGAGGCGGGGCTGGCCGTCGCGGTGACCATCAACAAGATGCAGAACACGCTGCAGGCCGAAGGCCCGACCTTCGAGATTTGCGAACTGATCCGCCACGAGCTGGGCGCGGGCTGACGCGCCGCCCGGTCATGGTCGTGGAGTGCGTCTAACGCTTCTCTCGTTGGCGCTGCGAACGGAGCGGGAGTGCAGAGAGCGCAGCGCCCTCTGCCGGGGGTCCGGGGGCGTCCCCCGGAAATCTCTTCTCTTCTCTCTGTTGCAGGGTACGCGCCAGCGGACACTGCCGTATGGGCGCCGAGCGACGAGACGCAGCCGACGCTGCAGCCGGCAGGCCGTCGGCACGAAATGTGCTTGTAACATCGATCTTGTACATTCATGGCGAACACGGGTAGCGGGTAGTCTGGCGGTCGTGCCGCCACGAATGTTTGGAGTCAGGGGACATGCCATACAAAGCGGAATACATCTGGATCGACGGCACGAAGCCGACGGCCAAGCTGCGGTCGAAGACCAAGATCGTCCACGACGGGCAGGAGCCGCCGATCTGGGGCTTCGACGGGTCGAGCACCAACCAGGCGCCGGGCTCGAACTCGGACTGCGTGCTGAAGCCGGTCTTCATCTGCCCGGACCCGATCCGCGGCGGCGACCACAAGCTGGTGATGACGGAAGTGCTGCTGACCGACATGAAGCCGCACCCGTCGAACACGCGCGCCGCGTGCGTGAAGACGGCGAAGAAGTTCGCCAAGCACGATATGTGGTTCGGCATCGAGCAGGAGTACACCTTCTTCGAGGGCGCGAAGCCGCTTGGCTGGCCCGACAACGGCTTCCCCGCGCCGCAGGGCGGCTACTACTGCGGCGTTGGCGCCGATGAGGTCTTCGGGCGCGAGATCGTCGAGGCGCACACCGATGCTTGCCTGGCCGCTGGCCTGGCGATCGGCGGCACCAACGGCGAAGTGATGCCCGGCCAGTGGGAGTTCCAGATCGGCCCCGTCGGCCCGGTCGAGTGCTCGGACCACCTGTGGGTGGCGCGCTGGCTGCTCTACCGGATCGCCGAGGACTTCGGCGCGACGGCAACGCTCTATCCGAAGCCCGTGAAGGGCGACTGGAACGGCGCCGGCGCGCACACCAACTTCTCGACGAAGGCGATGCGCACGTCGTACGCGCCGTGCGACAAGGCGGCGCAGGCGCTCGCCAAGAAGCACGATCTGCACATCGCCAACTACGGCTACGCGATCGAGGAGCGCCTGACGGGCCTGCACGAGACCTGCTCGTACAAGGAGTTCCGCTACGGCGTCAGCGACCGCGGCGCGTCGGTGCGCATCCCGTGGCAGGTGGCGATCGACCGCAAGGGCTACATCGAGGACCGTCGGCCGAACGCCAACATGGACCCGTACGTCGTCACCCGGCTGATCACCGACACGGTCTGCTCGGCCGCCGAACGCTAGAGTTCCGGAGCGTGGCATGACGGAAGCGCCGCTGGTACGCCAGCGGCGCTTCTGCGTGCGGCGGGCGAGGTTGTAGGTTGTAGGGGGTAGGTTGTAGGGTTTCGGGGCGCGATCGGCGCGCTCTCGATGCCGCATTCACAACCTCCTCGCCTGCGAGGCCGAAAGGACCATCCAGCCATGACCTACCGTGACCTGCTCTTCGATATCTCCGACAACGTCGCCACCATCACGCTCAACCGGCCGGACCGCCTGAACGCCATCAGCGGCGGCATGCTGGCGTCGTTCTCGGAGGCGTTCCGCGAGGCGGACCACGACCGCAACGTCCGCGTCATCATCCTGACGGGCGCGGGCAAGGGGTTCTGCGCCGGGCTCGACCTCAAGGAGCAGGGCGACAACGCCAACGCCAACAGCATCAACGGCAGCGGCGGGCTGCCCGCGAAGTTCGACCTGGCGAACTCGCCGCCGATCGTCCTGCACGAGACCGACAAGCCCGTCATCTGCGCGCTCAACGGCGCAGCCGCCGGCTACGGCCTCGACATCGCGCTCGGCTGCGACATCCGCATCGCGGCCGAGGGCGCGAAACTGGCCGCCGTCTTCGCGAAGCGCGGCGTGCTGCCGGAGAGCGGCGGCACGTGGCTGCTGCCGCGGCTGGTGGGCTGGTCGAAGGCGGCGGAGATCGCCTTCGCGGGGCGCGTGCTGAGCGCGCAGGAGTCGCTGGAACTCGGGCTCGTCAGCAAGGTCGTGCCGGCGGAGAAG
>Ga0315281_10008062_pt1 | contig 14735 bp, 13 predicted proteins | sample YL17G07_0_MG_FD_204540 | JGI IMG/M metagenome (GOLD analysis project Ga0315281, IMG submission 204540) | Sediment microbial communities from Yellowstone Lake, YNP, Wyoming, USA - YL17G07_0 | ecosystem: Environmental > Aquatic > Freshwater > Lake > Sediment | place: USA: Wyoming | collected...
CAAGTGAAATAAGCAGCAGAGATGCAATAATAATATAGGTAAGTAAAATCTTTCTGAAGAGAATCCGTTTCATTATTTGCCATTGAAGAAATACCCTATACCGCGCAGGGTCTTGATATATCCCGGGTTAGCAGTATCCTGTTCAATCTGAGCCCTTAATCTCCTTATGTGCACATCAACGGTCCTTGGTTCAACAAAAGCCTCATCGCGCCATATTGCATCAAGAAGCTGTCCACGGCTGAAGACTTTCCCCTTTCGTTCAGCAAGATACAGAAGGAGCTTAAACTCGGTTGCACTCAGCTTTATCGGGTTCCCCTTCATCGTGACAGTATACCGTTCCCTGTCTATTTCAAGTTCTCCTATTTTCAATATCTTTTCAGTAACAGGTTTTTCAATAAATCTTCTCAGGACAGCCTTAACCCTTGCTACGAGTTCTCTCGGGCTGAATGGCTTTGCAATATAGTCGTCAGCTCCCATTTCAAGACCAAGAATCCTGTCCACTTCTTCACCCTTTGCGGTAAGCATAATTATTGGTAGGTTCACATGCTGAGGGTCATTTCTCAATATCCGGCAGAGTTCAATGCCCTGAATCCCCGGAAGCATGAGGTCGAGTATCAGAAGGTCATATCTACCTTTCCTGATCTTTCTGAGGGCCGTCTCGCCATCAGAAGCTGAGTCCACAATGAAGCCTTCTTTTTTTAAATTATATGAGACAAGCTCAATAAGGTCAGCCTCATCATCAACAATTAGGATATGTTTTGGTGTATCCACATAATACTTATAGCATTATCTTTTATTCTTATGCAATAAGAGTTCATTTATTGACTTTAGATTCATTATTTTTATATTCTAATTCACCTTCAGGAGAAAAATATGAAAATTTTTCCAAAAGAAACCGACTTTTTTGTGATTTTCGAAAAGGCTGCAGCAAATGTCACACACGCAGCCACGCTTTTAGTTGGTATCGTGGAACACTTTACTACCTTAGATGCCTGGGCAAGAGAAGTGCATGAGTTAGAACAGGAAGGCGATGTATATACCCATGATATTATGAGGAAACTGAATAAAACCTTTGTTACCCCCATAGACAGGGAAGATATCCATGCCCTTGCTTCAAATCTGGATGACATCATTGACCTCATCTGGGCTGCTGTTGACAGACTCACCGTATTCAAATTAAAAGAATCTACCAGCTGGGCAGTTACCATGTCAAAAGACCTTCTTATAACTGTGGAATTTGTAGAAAAAGCAATAAAGCAACTTAAAGAAAAGAATTATGCCCATATCCAGGAATACTGTATCGAGATTAATAAGCTTGAAAACAGGATAGACAGGGGGTTTAGAGATGCTCTCGGAAGCTTATTTGAAGAAATAAAAGACCCGATATTAGTTATAAAGTGGAAAGAGATCTACGAGCATCTCGAGGATGCATCTGATAAATGTGAGGATGTAGCTAATATACTGGAAGCCATAGTCCTCAAAAATGCATGAGACTTTCTTTTTACTTCTCTGCGTTATAGTCCTTGCTTTTATTTTTGACTTCGTAAACGGTTTTCACGACACAGCAAACGCAATCGCAACATCAGTATCAACGAGGGTTTTATCACCAAAAGTAGCTGTTTTAATGGCAGCGATCTTAAATATGGTCGGTGCACTATCAGGGACTGCGGTTGCTAAAACTGTTGGGGCTGGCCTTGTGCAGGCTGCTTCTATAACACAGATCACAGTTATTTCTGCATTGATAGCTGCGATACTCTGGGATTTAATAACGTGGTATCTCGGTCTTCCGACATCCTCAAGCCATGCTATACTTTCGGGTATAGTTGGTGCAGCAATAGCAACATCTGGCTTAGGTGTTATTATTCAAAAGGGAGTTTACAAGGTTCTCATGGGATTAATCCTCTCTCCTATCATCGGTTTTGTCCTAAGCCTTTTTTTAATGACATTCCTCATGTGGTTATTCAGGAAATCCACACCAACGCTTGTCAGTAATCTCTTTGGCAGGCTTCAGATTTTATCAGCAGCCTATATGGCATTCAGCCACGGGAGCAATGACGCCCAGAAAACGATGGGTATTATAACGATGGCACTTGTCAGTTACTATCAGCTTTCAGATTTCCATGTGCCGCTATGGGTTATTGTTATGTGCGCAACTGCAATGGCATTAGGAACGGCTACAGGCGGGTGGAGAATCATTAAGACCCTTGGTATGCGTCTTGTTCATCTCAGACCTATCCATGGGTTCGCTGCTGAAACAGCAGCAGCTACAGTCATAGAGGTTGCATCAAGGATAGGTCTTCCCCTTTCAACAACTCACGTGATTTCATCTACAATAATGGGTGTCGGTGCATCAAAGAGACTTTCAGCTGTTAGATGGGGGATAGGTGGGAATATCGTTCTTGCCTGGATTCTAACAATCCCTGCATGCACTATCCTTGCTTGGATTATATGTAAGATATTGCATCTATTTCTAAGATAGGTTATGGAATCAGGATTCGAACAACTTTCTTAAGGACTTTTCGGTAACCCCTTTATATATCCTCACCCACCCGATCTTTTCAGGCAGGATGAATTTCAGCTCACCGGCTACTGCCTTTTTATCAAGCTGCATTGATGAAAGGATACTGTTCATATCTATATCTGCCGGCATTTCTGATGGAAGTCCGTAAGAGTCAATAATAGCCTTTATCTTAGATACCCGATCCTTATCAATTAGATTAATCATCTGAGAAAGCCTTGCCTCAAGGCACATTCCTATTGCAACAGCTTCTCCATGAAGGAATCTTGTATACCCTGTTACAGTCTCTATTGCATGGCCTATTGTATGTCCGTAATTCAAAATAGATCTTAAACCAGATTCTCGTTCATCTTTTGATACTACATCTGCTTTTATCTCGCATGAACGTTTAATAATATGAGTTAGTGCATTGCTATCAAGATTTAATATCTTTTCTCTGTTGACCTCAAGAAACTCAAATAGTTTTTCATCATAAATAATTCCGTATTTGATTACCTCGGCAAGACCAGCCAATAATTCTCTCCTGGGTAGGGTTTTCAGTGTTGCTATATCAATCCACACAAGTCTTGGTTGCCAGAAAGTCCCTATCATATTTTTACCAAGCTTATGGTTTACACCTGTCTTTCCTCCGACAGAACTATCTACTTGGGCAAGAAGTGTTGTAGGGACCTGGATGCAGGAGATTCCTCTCATATAGGTAGATGCAGCAAATCCTGTAATATCCCCTATTACTCCACCTCCAAGAGCGATAAGTGCCGAAGATCTGTCAAGCTTATGTTTGAGAAGCTCATCGTATATATGCTCCACCCAGAGAAGATCTTTATATTCTTCACCATCCGGGATAGTTACAGTAAGTAAATCAAAACCTGCCTTTTTTACTGACGCTGATAAATATTCACCATATAGTGAAAAAACAGTCGGATTGCTCACGATGGCAATCTTCGGGCTCAGGCCAAATAACTTTACGTTATCCCCAATCCCTTCAAGGATATTACTTCCTATTGAGATATCGTAGCTTCTCTCAGCAAGTTCAACCCTTATCTTTTCCATAATTTAATCCTCAAGGATTCTTAAGAATCGTTTTTGCTATTTGCATATCCTACCTATATTATCCGCTTAAATGTCTCTGATTGTACTTCCCTAAAAAAGCTCCCTTTCTCACCAAAACTGGTAAGGGGGTTACCAATATGAAAGTCTAATAGGTGAATTAGCTTAGGCATGAGTTGTTATTGCTAAGATTCGTACATTTTTATTGATTAGCGGAATTTTTTCTATTTCTCTTTCGACACCAAAATAAACTTCATCCCCCTCCTTTTACACCAATTCTCAGCCGCTTCCCTTTTTCTCAACGTATCAGGGTTTTCCAGAAAATGGCGCCCTTTAACCTCGTGTATTTCCTTCGTTCCATCGATACGCTCAACCAAAAAGTCAGGACGATATTTTCTTATATTTCCGCTTTCAGTTACATATGGTATCTCAATCCCATGATTCTTTGTCCATTTTGCAATTGTCTTGTCTTTTTCAAGAAACCTCATATGTTCCAGTTCCCAGCCATAATCATATCTTTCAATAGAATAAGGGCTTTTCTTAGGGTCTTCAAAATCTCCATAGTGTGTATTAACCGGCATCTCTATACCTCACAATGCTTTCAACAAGCCCGGGCAGACTGCTAAAATTTCTACTAATCTCTGGCAATTTTAAGAGGGCTAATTTCAAGTCCTCTTTAGATGCAAAGCCTGCTGATTCTCCATTGAACATTTTATCTCTGATATGATCCATAAGCACATTATACATATAACCCCTTTCATGAGAACCAATCCCTGCCTCATAAAGAAGCGCTATACCCGTATCAAGAACGTTTTGTTTGAGTTTCTCTATAAGATTTCCGTTATCTTCTTCGCCAATGTCCTTAGAAGAAGTAACTTCGGGAGGGGTATGTATTTCGAGCCTCCTCGTTTCATCAAGAGCTACTCCTTTTATTCCACTCAGGTTAACCCGTGTTATCTCTATCTCACTTCTGTCATAACTAAATCCAGCTATGACCTCTTTCCAGTTAGGATAATCAGTAGTAGTGTCCTCCATAGCCTCAATATCGCTGAAGTCGACATCTTCTTCTCCTTCGGGATTGGGAATATCAATAAGGTTTTCTGGTTTAACTAAAATTTGGGGTTTTCTTTTTGGCGGCAGATCCTCATCCCCAAAAAGCTCTGTCTGCCCTACATCGCTTCTAACTTTTGCCCTGACCAATTCCCAGAGCCAATCATGTTTTAACTTGGGATGATCAATTACAGAGCAGATTTCAGGTTCATCTGTTCCCCTTAAGTTTCTTCTTAACCCCCTGCCAATTACCTGCTGACCATAAACAGCAGATGAGAATTTTCTTAACAGCAGAATTGCAGATACTTCAGGCACGTCCCATCCTTCCCTCAGCATTAAAACGCTTACTACCACTTCATAAGGACTGTTAAACGAACCGATCTCCTTAGCAGCTTCTCTTGCGGTCAATGACTGACCATTTGCCTTTTTGCCAACAATTGTATCTGCCGAGTCTTCTGTTACAAGCAACACCTTGCCTTTCAAATCAAAATCATCTTCAAGAACCTTTACAGCCCTCTCAGCATCTTTTATACAAATGGCAACAACAAAGAGAATCGGTTTATATTTATTCTCTCCAACTGCCTTTGCTCTTCTCTTTTGGTCCTCAAGTCTGTTCAGAGCAACGGCTATCTGCTTTTTCATGGGGTCGTAATCAGTAACCCACTGTGTAGCGGTTAAGCCCCTTTCAATCTTTTCAAACTCCTCGTCCATCTCATCAATAGTTCTCTTCTCTCCTGTATCAGGATTTGAATAGGTCAACTGGACGGATGATATTTCAGGCTGGTAGACAACCACCGACTTTATAATCGGCGGCGCTTCAGCAAGGGCATCCTGTATGTCATATTCAAATATCATTTCCGTATCAGGCGATTGTCCATCCGCCCTGTCAGGAGTTGCGGTTGTGTCAAGCCTGAATTTTGCCTTTCCTGATAGATGGGCAAGGATATTCGTATATTCATCTGCAGGTGTATTATGTGCCTCATCATTAAATATAGCTAAATTGTCTATATAACGCTTTATATAAGCAAGGTTTCTCTGGCCAGTGATGTGATGCTGATAAAACTGCTGAATATTGCCGAGAATAATACCGGATTCAAGCATCCCCTGAGGGCCGCTTCTTTCTCCAAGCATGTGAAGGTCAACAGTATTTATAAGGTGCTCTTGCCCAGGTGGAAAGAGTTTAAACTTCCGAAAAACACTTTTATCCTTAAAGTCAGTCTCAAGCCTATCTCTCACAATCAGGTTTGGAACCATTATAAGAAAAGATTGAATGTTATGGCAGGAACGGAGCCATGCAATTACCGCTGCAATTATGGCGGTCTTCCCACCGCCTGTAACGATGTTCAGAAGGAGATTTTTTCTGCCAAGGATTTCATAACTATAAACAGTTCTTAAAAAAGCCTCCTCCTGATGTTTCCAGAGGCGGTTTTTTCTATCCTGCTCCAAGAGATTAGCGATAAAATCCTGAGTAAAGATATTGGTCTCAGGATAACCGCCCTGAATCCAGTCTATATATTCTTTTTCATATTGTCTGAAGACATTAAACATTATTTTTCTTCCATTATTTCGTGAAGGTATTTACCAATCCTATCCTTATTTGAAGCCAGCGTAGAGAATTGCTTGTCGCATATATCGCTGAACCTTGCTAATACTTTCCGATTTATGGATTCTTGATCTTCAAAAATAGCCATTGACCTGAAAGGCACATTGAATTTCTCAAATTGAAGACAGGTTATGGTTACATCCCTACACTTGTCGTCATGTGGGATTCCAAACAAAAATAATGGCCGTTTAATGCCGTTTACCCTATAATCCGCAATATACTTCCCATCAGGGTCATGCTGTTTATCATAATAATTAAATATTCGTCTGTCTGAAGGAACGGTTTCTTCAATAAGCGCTCTGAAATCTTCCATGAAAGTTGATCTGACGCGTTCTCTTGTCAGGTAATTAATATCGGTTATTTTTATCAACCCCTGTAAATAGCTGTACAATGCGTCGCCAAAGTGATTGTCCGGTATTTCAGCTATTAGTTCTCCCTCCTGATTTTTTATGCCATAACCCAAAAGAACATTGTCGATAATCTTCTTTCTTGTTCCCTTGTCAATATCAATATCATCGTAACTAACATGCATAAATGTATGTCCTTCATCGGTGAAAAGCCATTTTCCTTCCACACCTTTCAGCAAAACAACGAGATGATCTCCGTCATCAAACATAAAAGGGTTAAAGACGATAAACCTGTTGAGTCCTTCCTGTGCAAGATTTACCTCATCGCAGATTTTAGCCTTAAATTCTTTTTCTATAAGCTCCAAATTCATGAAATATCACCTCCTTCAAACAAAGAGGGCTGCCCCTCATCTGCCCTCTTGAAATTACATTCTAACAAGAATTGATTAAGCGCTGAATGAAAAGCCGAATAGTGTGTAGTTACCTCGGCATAGCCATCGATCTTATAGCCGCTCTCCTGATATCGCTGAGTTGCCTTGTGAATATGGAAAGACGGTCCAAAGGTATGGGCAGAGACTCCTTTCTCTTTTTCCCATTTATTGGTGTGTTTTGACGGATGTTTCCCATTATATCGGAGCAGGTTATACTCTACATTTGAATCTCTTTCTCTCAATGTGAGGATGATTGAAAAGTCCAATACATTAAGTTTATTCTCTCTTATGATTACTCTGAAAAGATTCCCATTGCTGCCTTCAACATCAATCTCTTTTTCTTTATGCTGATAGTGAGCTTTGTCTTTTGCTTCAAGTCTTGAGAACCAATTATCAGGGACAACCTTCGGCTCAGAAATTAAATCAGCTATTTCTTGGTCTGTAAGGATTCTCATAGCTATTGGTCAAAAAGAGATTGTTCTTTTTTATTTTTGATTTTTTTAGATTTCATTAACCCTGTATATTTAACCCAATTAATTAGGATTTTTGTAACTGTCTTTGCTGTTTCAACACTCCAGCGATTTCCTAATTTGCTATTAAGTTCCTGAGCAAGCATCTTTACTTCTTTTCTTTGTTCTGTATTCAGCATTTCTATAAAAACCTTGAAAACTTCAAGTTCCGTTGCCGAATTTTTAAATATTTCAGCCCTTCTATCAGGATAATTTATAAAATCGAATCCAGTGGGAGTTACCTTAAAAATTCCTTGGTTAAACGTTACGAAACCAAGCGCGATAGCATCTGATAGTGCTTTTCTATCTCGACTTCTATTAATAAGAACTGATTTTTTCTCTCTCATTGAGACAGAAATATGCTCCATGAATTCTTGTATTGGTTTATTCTGTATAGAGGGAACATAGATATCTCGTTTTTTGGGTTTATATATAAATCTGTCCGAACTTCTAATATCCGAAGATGGATCAAACTTTCTTAAGGTATCACCCATATAAACAGCATAATCAGTAAAATCCATCCACATAGAAAGAATTCTTGCATAAGTATTCCATGTTTTTATATCAGCTTTAATATATGGAAATGCTCCTTGTAGTATATTTGAAACGTTTTCAATCGGAATGGAATCAAATTCCAAAAGGCGATTTTGTAATAATCTGATAACCTTATGTTTTGATAATTTTTCTTTTACTACTGCCTTAATCTCACTTCTAAGAGCTTCGTCTGAAAGGTTGCTATTAAAACATACTACTATTTTGTCTTCTTCAGCCTTCAGAAGACCAAGCAACCGTGCATCTTTTATGAGATTGTAAAAACTTTTTTCGGAGCTATATTTCGATTTTAATTCATCAACAAGTATTGATTCCTTTTTAATAAAGTGTTTTAAGATGCCCAACATGGTAGTAGGCATGATCCTCAAAATGTATGCTTCTTCGGATGGTATTTTCCCAGTATTCAGATAATCTCTAAAAATATCCCAGTAGATATCAAACTTTGGTCCTACTCTAACAATAAGTCTTTTATCAACTAATGATTGCAGAATTCCTTCAGGATAGGTTTCTCCAATTTCACTTATTGATATAGGTACTTTTTGTGCAACATAACGTAAAGCCTCTTCCTGGATGGGCGAAAGGTCTTTAATATCCTCATCAAATAGTTCCTGAATGTTTAAAAAACGTTCTACTAATTCTTGCTGTTTAATTCCACGTTCTTTCTGCTTAATTACATGGGCACATAATTTTTTAAGTAACCATGGAAATCCTTGAGAATATTCACTTAATTGGAACCTAAGATCCTGTCTAAGTCGCGACCGTATTTCTCTTTCTAATATTTGAAGAATTGCTTGCGTTTCTATCTCACCAAACTTTTGAAGGTGAAATATTCTTGCACCTCCTTCGATATCCGCCAGCATGCGATAAGGATAATCTTCATGTATCCCTATCAAATCACTTTTCCATGCAAATCCTGCAATAATATGATGTTGTCTATCAAATAACTTAAAAACAAAGTTTCTCACCTTTTCCAATAGACTTGCCTGGTAAAAAATATTTTCAAATTGGTCGAAGAAAATGATTAAAAGTTTGTTTTCACTTTTTAACTTTTCGTTTATTTTTTCTAAGATGTCACCGATAGAGTCATAACCACCTAACCTCAATTGATTTATATCAATAGAGATAAATCCAGCCTTTTCAATTTCTTTAATTACAAAATTCAAAACATGCAATAAAAATTTAACATTCGATGCAGTACGGGTATCTATTGAAACAACAAAAATATTTCTTAGTTCATTTAGTTCATTGGATAATTTTAATATCAAAGAACTTTTACCCCACCCCGAATTTGCTTTTATGATTAATATTCTATTCTGTGTTTCTTCTTTTATTACAGATTCAATTTCGTTTTTAAATTCACCAATAACATCAAACCGCCCTACAAAATATTCTGGTGAAGCTGGAAATTGATATTCAAAATAACTACTGCTACCACGAACAGGAACAACTTCTTCATGCTCTGCTTCTTTTAACTCAGGTTTCATTTTTTGGATTTGAGGAAGTAATGGCTTGTAGGAAAGAAAATCCTCATTCAAAGAGTTCAGTTCATCTATAACATTTTTTTCTGATATAAAATTACCGTTGGAATCTATAAAGCATATATAATTAGGTACATCATCATTTTCAGATGTCATATACTGGAACCAAAAATAACCTTTTTCGGTGTATAAAAGCTCGGCATCACCAATTTTAAATGCTGGGAAATTGGTCTGACAATTTTTCTGAACTACTTCAAGTTTTATCAGTAAATTTTGCTCATATAAATAATCAAGAATTTTCGGTTCCTCTAAGAGAATCAATTCATTTCTACCAGCAAAATACTCTTGATAAAATCCTTTAGCACTCGAATTCAATCTGGATAAAGTTAAGAAGATTCCGAATATTTGGGGATTTTTCTTTTGTTTGGCACTTAGTTTTCCTGCAAAAGCTTGAAATTCTTTAGACCCGACTTCAGCTTTCTGTCCCTTACACTCACAGATAAACGGAATTTTTTCGAGAGTTCTCTCGCCTTCAAGGTCAATTTCCATCCCTGCATAAATAGGATTTCTGTTAGTAATTTTGTAGCCTAAAGAATTTAATAATTCCCCGCACAACCGTTCAAAAAGTTTTCCTTTCTTTTCACTTTTATCTTGTGGAGAGATTCCTTTTGTTTCTATTCTTAACATAGTTAAACCTCTTGCAAATATTATAACCGCCTATTTACCTTACCTCTAATTCCCCAATCCATGTGCTTTCACCACCCTGATCATCCTGTACACGACAGGCGATTTTCTTCTTACCTGCTTTTTCAAACTTAAAGGGAACGGCGAGGACTGGCTCTTTGTTTTTCCCTCTTATGAAGGAAAAGCCGGGAGTTGAACTAAAGCGGCTTCTATAATCAAAGTCCCACTGGACGTTGATTATCTTTCCTTCGGGGTTAAGGCTCAGGGATTCAGCGACATCAAACTGATAGGTAAGCGGCACAAGGCGTTTTATGCCGACCCTTATCTCCGGAGGCTGAACAAAGGTTAAGAGATTATCATAATCAGGATGTTTTTCCGCCACATGCTTTCTGAATTCGGGCGACTCTATATTGACCATCTCAAGCCTGACAAAATCAAGCCTTACATTCTCTCTTGCCGCAAGCCTCTCAGCCGCCTGCTTTGCAAGCCTTGAGAAATTCCATGCGAGCATAATCCCATGATTTCTTTTTCTCTCAGTCAGAATCGCCTTTGCAAATTCAACAACCTCGTCCTTATCAAGTTTTGATCTATAGTCAGGACTTCCCACATGAATAGGCACGCCGCCCTTAATGCCGTGAATGTATTTGCTTCCAGTGTTGTCCACTCTGCCGTTATATGCCTTCACAACAAACTCCCTGAACTGTTCAGGTTTCAGACTCCCAAGCCCCGGCACTTCATAAATACCCCAATGCTCAATGATAAAATCCGGCACCGGGAAAAGCTTGCCGATTTTTTCTTCTATGAGTCTTGTGATTCTATCGGCTGTAATGGCAACTGCGATCCTTGACTGGTCAGAGCCGATCCATCGGCGGTTAAGCCTCTATGCAACGGCAAGGGTTGTCCCTCCGCCGCAGAAGAAATCTGCAACCACATCACCTTCATTACTACTTGCCTTTATTATACGTTCAAGAATCGCCTCAGGTTTCTGCGTAGGATAACCGATACGCTCTTTTGCAGCCTGATTAACAATATCTATTTGCCAATAATCCTCAGGAGCATATCCTTCTCTTAAATAATCTCTTACAACTAATTCAGGGTTAGTTTTCTCCCATTCCGGATCAACATCCTTAGCTGAGCGGATCGGACTTCCTTGAATCCCTCTGCCACATAATCTATATTTTCCTATCTCGTCTTCATATTTATATTTTTTAATTGTAACTTCCGAATAAGAGCTTAATACTTCTTTCCAGTTAAATGTATGTTTGTTTCCTTTTCGGTAAACCAAGATGTCGTCATGTTTTTTATTCCAGTATTGCTTAGAAAATTGTCTTGTCTTGTAACACCAAACAATATTGTTAAGAAAATTATCATATCCAAATATCTTATCCATCTCGACCTTTACATAATGGACAGCATGCCAATCAAGATGAACATAGATTGAACCCGTCGGTTTTAGAAGCCGTTTCATCTCATAAAGTCTTGCGTTAAGCCAGATGAGATAACCAGGCATTCCTCCTTCCCAGATGTCGGTAAAAGAACGAATCTCGTTCTTATCGCCAAAGAGGATATTGTAATTTCTGCCAGAAAAAAACGGCGGGTCTATGTAGATTAAATCAATAGAGTTTGAAGGCAACTGCCTCATCACATGGAGATTATCTCCCAAAAAAAGCCTGTTTGCGCCCTTTGGGAATAAGTCAGGATGATGTTTTTCAGTATCGAGTAGTAAATCTGAATAGCCAAAAGAAACCCTATCCACTTCCTGAAATGGCAAAGAAATCCTCGGATAGACATTCTCAAACTTTGTGACCTTGACTTCGGCAGGCTTTACAACCGTCTCCCATCCAAGAGGCGCCTCATCCACAGGCACACTTCCAAACCTGCGGGGAAGCTTATAAAATTCCTCTTGTTTAGGAATCTCTGCTTCAAAAGGCTGAAAACCAAAGTCTTGGCTTTCTTCTTTATTCATCCTTCTATCCTCTTCCCCTGTCAGTAAAGACCTGTTGGGATGTTATTGCTTTCTTTCGGCATCCTATTTGTCACTCTGAATTTATTTCAGAGTCTCATAAGCACCATTTTTATTAGATGCTAAAACAAGTTTAGCATGACAATTTTTAAATTTTGGCTTGCTTCAAGCGTTATCTTATGCAACCTGAAGAGTTAACCCTTCAATCCGTGAAGCCCTTAATTTCTCAACCCTGACATATACTATTGTCTGCCCTTCCTCTTTGTTCGCCTCTGCAAGCTCCTTATTCTTAGTTGCAAGTTCCTTGTCATACTCGGGGAGTAAAACAATCATGGCATTATCAGGTATCTTTTCTTCTATCTCCGGATGTTCAAGAAGATATAATTCAAACTCTGTAGAAAGCTGCTGGTTTTTTCTGAATAATTCTTCTCTTGTCATCTCTTTATCCTCCTTAAATATCTCTCTTTATATCTTTCCCAGTTTTCATTTATATCGATATCAGCTAAAGTTAATGCCTCATTGAGATCTACTACTCCCAAAAATATCTTTTCTTTACTGCCATCCGGATTTTTTCATCATATCGTATTGTCCATCATAATTTATCTAATTTTGTGCATATTTAATACATGCAAAAATATCATCTCGCTTAAGTGACGGATATTCTTTAAGCAATTCTTCGATAGTATCGCCGTTTGCCAGCATATGCAGAATTTGATAGACAGGGATTCGCGTTCCCTTTATACAAGCCTGTCCATGACAAATCCTTGGATCAACTGATATCCTCTCAATCATTGTTATCCACCTCCTTTAAATTGTCTTAGTCTATATCAAAATAACCACTTTTTCTATAACTATAAAACCCGTCATCGGATATGATGATGTGTTCCTGAAGGGTGATACATTTTCAAGTTCTTTTGTGAGCCAAGGTATAGTGTCGATTCCTGCGAAAGCAGGAATCCAGAAATGCAAGAACGCTGGATTCCGCATCAAGTGCGGAATGACGGACTTGTGACTAAGTTTTTCAGCATATCTGCCTCACTTTTTATGCAACATTTAGATACACTAATAACATAGGTTAATTTTTAACTTTCACCTTCTCTATAATCTCCTCTGCAATCCATAAAGGAGTTTTCCCTTCAGTATCTATCATGACATCTGCTTTCTGATAAAAAGGTTTCCTGAAATTTAAAAGTTCATTTATCTTTTTGAGAGGGTTTTCTACTTGAAGCAATGGCCTGTCGTTATTAGTGCTTGTCCTTTGAAGAATTGTTTCGGGTGATGCTGTAAGACAGACAATAACCCCGTTTTTCCTCAGAATATCCATATTCTCCTGCTTTAGCACTGCGCCACCGCCGGTCGAGATAATAGTATTCTTACTTTCTGAAAGTTTTCTTATCATATCAGTCTCAATCTCCCTGAACCTCGGCTCGCCAAAATGCTTAAATATCTCATTAATAGTAATCTTTTCAGACTTCTCTATCTCTGTATCTACATCAATTAACTTCATGTCAAGGATTCTTGAGAGCTCCCTGCCAACTGCGGTTTTCCCTGTTCCCATAAAGCCAGTAAGAATAATATTTTTCATAATGGAGATATTGTAGTAGTTATAAGACAAGAGGTCAATCTGTTATATTTAAATATGCCAAAGGTTATAGTTGGAATGAGCGGAGGGGTTGACTCTTCTGTTACAGCATATCTATTGAAAGAAAAAGGATATGAGGTGGAAGGAGTTTCCTTTATTTTATGGGAAGATAGAAGCCAAGCTGATCTTACAACGTGCTGTTCACTCGAGGCGATTGAAGAGGTATCGAAGACCGCGTACCGTATCGGAATATCACATAGTACAATTGATGCGAGAGATGACTTTACAGTGAAGGTGATCGAGCCTTTTATCCATACATATACTGCAGGCTCGACTCCTAATCCTTGTGTGCTATGTAATCGATTTATCAAGTTCCCTTTCCTTATGAAAGAAGCAGAAAAAAGAGGAGCTGAATATATTTCGACTGGACACTATGCGAGGGTTGAAAGTGAGGATTCAAGGATCCAAGGATCCAGAGGTTCAAGCATAACTTCAGACTTCAGACTTCAGACTCCAAAATTCTTGAAGAAGGGTGTTGATCAAAAAAAAGATCAATCATATGTCTTATATATCTTAAGACAGGAAGAACTCAAAAGGCTCATCCTGCCTCTTGGGTATTACAGGAAGGAGGAAGTCAGGAGGATCGCATTTGGGCTTAACCTTTTAGCTGCAGAAAGGACTGAAAGCCAGGAGATATGTTTTATTGAAGGCAGAAATTATTTTAAATTCGTCGATAGACTTTCTCCTGTTGCAGGGAAACCTGGTCCTGTAGTTGATATGAACGGAAAGGTAATAGGGACACATAAGGGAATTCATGGGTATACTATTGGCCAGAGGAAGGGCCTGGGTATATCTTCTCCAGAACCTCTTTATGTTGTCAAAATAGATGCCCTGAAGAATACGGTATATATAGGTTCGCAGGAGAATGCAAAGAGAAGGGAGTTTTTTGTTGATGACCTGAACTGGATTAA
>Ga0315281_10008063_pt1 | contig 14734 bp, 12 predicted proteins | sample YL17G07_0_MG_FD_204540 | JGI IMG/M metagenome (GOLD analysis project Ga0315281, IMG submission 204540) | Sediment microbial communities from Yellowstone Lake, YNP, Wyoming, USA - YL17G07_0 | ecosystem: Environmental > Aquatic > Freshwater > Lake > Sediment | place: USA: Wyoming | collected...
CTTACAGAATGAGGGGATCTCTTAGGGACGAGGGTGATCGCGCTTCGGAAGGCCCCCGGGCACCTGGGACTGCTGTCCAAAGACGCGGCGCCCGCGAGAAGCAGCGCAGACAGGACCGAGATAGCAGGACGACCGGCGTCCACTCTCAGACTCACAAAGACTGATGACCGACTGATGAATCTGCGAGAATTCGTGTGAATCTGTGGATCGGTATTCCGCAGATTCACGCAGAGGTACCGGTCCGCAGATTGACGCAGATTCACGCAGATTGGCAACTGAGCAATCTGCGAGAATTCGTGTGAATCTGTGGATCGGTATTCCGCAGATTCACGCAGAGGTACCGGTCCGCAGATTGACGCAGATTCACGCAGATTGGCAACTGAGTAATCTGCGAGAATTCGTGTGAATCTGTGGATCGGTAATATCTGCGTGAATCTGTGGATACGTCATGTCCGAATCTGCGGACGCAGAACGGATTCGAGCGCCGCACGAATCTGCGGGTACCGAAAACGGAACCCGAGGTCCAGCGCCCGCGCGGGCGTCACGCGCTGGCCACCCAGCACCAGCGCATCGGCCATCTCCCCGAGCAGCGCGCGCAGCGCGAAGGCGGGTGCGGGCAACCAGGCCGGACGACCGAGGACCGTTCCCACCGCCTGCGCAAACTCGCGATTGGTCACCGGATTCGGCGCGGTCGCGTTGAGCGGACCGTTGACCGGCGCACCGGCGATCGCCCAGCTCGCCAGCGCGACCCAGTCGTCGATGTGGATCCAGGAGATGTACTGCGACCCGGATCCCATCGGCCCGCCGGCAAACAGCTTGAACGGGGCGATCATGCGGGGCAGCGCCCCCCCTTCACGATCGAGCACCAGGCCGGTTCTCACCAGCACGACGCGCGACGAGTACGCGGCCGCACGGCGCGCGGCCGCTTCCCATTCCACGCACAGTTGCGCGAGGAAATCGGTCCCTGGCGGCGAGTCTTCCCTCAGCGGCTCGTCGGCGCGCGAGCCGTAGTACCCGACCGCCGAACCGCTGACGAACACGCCGGCCGGCGATGCGCAGGCGGCAAGCGCGGCCACCAGGCTTCGCGTCGCGTCCAACCGGCTGTTGCGCAGGCGGTCCTTCTGGGCCGCGGACCAGCGGCCGGCCGCGAGCGACTCGCCCGGCAGGTTGACGATGGCGGCGGCGCCGTCGAGGAACGCGGCCCAGGGCCCCGCGGTGCCGTCGGGCGTCCAGTGCGCGAGGCGGACGCCGGCGTGCGTCGTCGCCGCATGTTCGGGGTCGACGGTGACCGACGAGGGCTGGCGCGTGAGCACGATGACGTCGTGGCCGTCCGCCGCCAGCTGGTCGGAGAGGGTGCGGCCCAGGAGTCCGGTGCCGCCGGCGACGATGATGCGCGTGGGAGGCATAAGCGAGGTTTCGGGGACGGCCGCTGCGCCGGGCCCGGCCGTGCTTCAGCGAGGTTACGCCGATCGCGGGGATTGTTCCAGCGGGAACAGGCGCTTGACATCCGCCCCGTGCCGATATTAACTAACCAGTTAGTTATGAGAGCCACCCGACCGGGCCGGCCGCGCGGCCGCGCCCCGGGCGCCACCCGCGACACGATCGTCGCCGCCGCGACCCGCGAGTTCGCCGCCCGCGGCTACGCGGGCGCCGGCGTCGACCGCATCGCGCGCCGGGCCGGCGTGAACAAGGCGATGATCTACTACCACTTCGCCAGCAAGGCCGGCCTCTACGCCGCCATCCTCCGCGGGCTGTTCGAGCCCGCCGGCGAGCAGGCGCGTGCGATTGTCGCCGCCGACCGGCCGCCCGAGGAGAAACTGGACGCGCTGGCGGCGGCGATCGCCGGCCGCGTCTTCGCCCATCCCGACCTGCCGCCGATCATGATGCGCGAAATCGCCGAAGGCGCCCGGCACCTGGATCCCCAGATGCTGCGGGCCATGAGCGGCCTCTACCACTCCCTCGCGTCGGTCGTGGACGAGGGCCAGCGAAGCGGGCGGTTCGATCGCGTCGATCCCCTGCTCGTGTACTTCACCTTCATCGGTCCGCTGATCCTGTTTCTGGGCGGCGCGCCGGTGCGCCAGGCGATGACCCGGCTGAAGGTGGCCGGCAACTGGAACTGCGAGCCGGCCGCGCTGCTCGCGCACCTGCAGCACGTGTTGCGTCGGCTGCTGGCGCCGGCCGATGCCAGCCGTCCGTGCCGTACCCGCCTGCGACGAGCGCCTCAACCGCGGAGAAGAGCATGATCAGACGCCTCAGCCTGCCCGGCGAAACCATCCTCGTCGCCCTCGGCCTGGTCACTGCGGCCGCGTGCCGATCCGCGCCGCCGGCCACCTCCGTGCGCGCCTCCGGCTATGTCGAGGCCACCGAGGTGCAGGTGTCGCCGCAGGTCGGCGGGCGAATCGTTGCGATTCACTTTGCCGAAGGCGACCGCGTGACGATCGGGCAGCCGCTCGCCGAACTCGACACCACCGACGCCGGGCTCGCGCTGCGGCGCGCGCGCGCCGACCGCGACCAGGCGGACGCGCAACTGCGGCTGCTGCTTGCCGGCTCTCGTCCCGAAGACGTCCGGCAGGCCGAGGCCCAGGTGGCGGGCGCCGACGCGGATGCGGCGGCGTCGCGCGACGACCTGGCTTCCGCGGAGACGGACCTGAAGCGGTTCGACGCGCTCCTCCGGTCGAACTCGGGCACCGAGAAGCAGCGCGACGACGCGGCGAGCCGTCGTGACGTGGCCCGGGCCAGGCTCCGTTCGGCCGAAGAGCGCACGCGGGCCGCCCGCGAGGTGCTCGCGCGGCTGCGGGCCGGCGCGCGTCCCGAGGAGATCCAGGCGGCGCGGGCGCGGCTGGCCGCCAGCGATGCCCAGATCGCGACGCTGGAGCAGAACCTGGCCGACGCGGCGTTGACGTCGCCCGTCGCGGGCGTCGTCACCCAGAAGCTGGCGGACGCCGGCGAGACGATCGCGCCGCGCACGCCCGTCGTCGCCATCGCCGACCTCGACCATCCCTGGGCCAACGTCTACATCGACGAGCCGATGGTGCCGCGCATCCGTCTCGGCCAGGCGGCGACGCTGCGGACCGACGCCGGCGGCGCCGCGATTCCCGGCACCATCACCTTCATCTCGCCCAAGGCGGAGTTCACGCCGCGCAACGTGCAGACCGCCGAGGAGCGCTCGAAGCTCGTGTACCGGGTGAAGGTGAGCGTCGACAACCGGCAGGGGACGTTGAAGCAGGGGATGCCGGTGGAGGCGGAGATACCGGTCAAATGAACGTGCTTGGTGCTTGGTGCCTCGTGCTTAGTGCTTGGTGCTCATGACGAGCGTTGACGATCCCGTCGTCCTGTCGGCCCGCAGCGTCACGAAGCGCTTCGGCGCCACCGTTGCCGTGCGCGAGCTGACGCTGGAGGTGCGCCGCGGCGAGATGTTCGGCCTGATCGGGCCCGACGGCGCGGGCAAGACGACGACGATTCGTCTGGCGTGCGGGCTGCTGGCGGCCGACGCGGGCGACGTGCGCGTGCTCGGACACGATCCGGTGCGCGAGCACCCGGCGATCACGCAATCGGTCGGCTACTTCTCGCAGCGCTTCAGCCTCTACGGCGACCTCAGCATCGATGAGAACATCGCCTTCTTCGCGCAGATTCACGGCGTGAGACGGTACGAGGCGCGGCGCACGCGGCTGCTCGAGATGATGCAGCTCACGCCGTTTCGCGGCCGCCTCGCCGAACGGCTCTCGGGTGGCATGAAGCAGAAGCTGGCGCTGGCGTGCACCTTGATCCACGAGCCCCAGGTCATCCTCCTCGACGAGCCGACCACCGGGGTCGATCCGGTCTCGCGGCGCGAGTTCTGGAAGCTGCTCTCCGAGTTCCTGTCAGCGCGCATCACGATCGTGATGACGACCCCGTACCTGGACGAAGCCGAGCGTTGCTCGCGCGTCGGCCTGATGCACGAAGGACGACTGCTCGCACTCGACACGCCGGGGAACCTGCGCGCCGCGTATCCGGGCCAGGTCGTGGAGGTCGTCGCGGAACCGCAGGCGCGTGCCGCGCAGCTCGTCCGCACGATGGACGGCGTCGCCGACGTGCACGCATTCGGCGAACGGTTGCATGTTCGTCTCGACGACACGGGGTCAAGCACCGTTTCTGCCGTCTTGCCTGCGGAAACGGCGCCTGACGCCGGTTCGCGCATTCGTTCGGCGCTCGAACGCGCCGGCGTCACCGTCGCCGCTTCACGCGCCGTTCCTCCGTCGCTCGAAGACGTCTTCATCAACCAGGTGCTCCACGCATGAAGATCTTCCCGATTCTCGCCACATGCCTCGTTTCGATCGCGGTCGTTCCCGTGGGCGCACGAGCGCAGCAGGAAGCCGGGGCCGTGCACCTCACGCTGGACGCCGCGATTGCCCGCGCGCTCGACGCCAGCCACCGCGTTCGCGAGCTCAACGCGCGCCAGGAAGCGGCCCGCGCCACCTGGGACGCACGCCAGGCGGCCGATCGGCCGCAGCTCTCGGTCCAGGCCGGCTACACGCGGACGAACCACGTCGATGAGTTCGGCGTCGGGTTGCCCGGCCAGTCGTTCAAAGTCATCTACCCGGACATCCCGGACAACTACCGCACCCGCCTCGACCTGCAGTGGCCGATCTATTCGTTCGGGCGCACGGCGGCTCTCGAGCGGCTCGCCCAGGCCGAAGCCGAGGCGAGCAGCAAGGACGTCGACGTCGCCCGGGCGGACCTGCGCCTGGAGGTCACGCGCGCCTTCTGGGCGCTGGTGACCGCACGCGAGTCGGTGCACGTGCTCGAGGAGTCGGTCAAACGGATGGATGCATCGCTGCAGGACGTGCAGAACCGGCTGAAGGTCGGCCTGGTGCCGCCCAACGACGTGTCGTCCGTGCAGGCGCAGCGATCGCGCCAGCAGATGCTCGTCATCCAGGCGCGCAACCAGGTGGACCTCGTCACGGCCGATCTCGCCCGCCTGGTCGGGCTGCCGCCCGACGCGCGCATCGAGCCGGATGCGACGCTGCAGGAGCCGCCGCCGCCGGCGGCGGATCTTGGCGCGCTCGTCGCCGAAGCGCGCCAGGCGCGGCCCGAGCGTCAGGCGCTCGCCAGGCGGGTGGCCGAGGCGGGGCAGCGCCGCGAGGCCGCGCTGGCGGGCCGGCGGCCGATTCTCGCGGTGGGTGCCGGTGTCGACTATGCGCGGCCGAACCCGCGCATTTTTCCGCGCCTGGGCGAGTTCCGCGAGTCGTGGGATGCCAGCGTCAACCTCAGCTGGCTGCTCTGGGACGGCGGTCGCACCGGCGCGGACATCGCCGAGGCGACGGCCAGCCAGCGCGCGATCGCCGAGCGGCTCGCCGATCTCGACAGCGCGCTCGACGTGGAGGTGCGCCAGCGCTGGCTCGATGTCGCGTCGAGCCGGGCGGCCGTCGCCGCCGCCGCAGATGCCGTGAGCGCGGCGACCGAGGCGCGGCGGGTCGTTGGCGAGCGCTTCGCGAGCGGCGTGGCGACGAGCACCGATGTGCTGGACGCGCAGGTGGCGCTCCTGCAGGCGGAGCTCGATCGCACACAGGTGCTGGCAAACGTACGCCTCGCCGAAGCGCGATTGAACAGGGCTGTCGGGAGATAGACGAGTGCTAAGTGCTGGGTGCTGAGTGCTGAGTGCGGTGCTGGGTGCCAAGTGCTGAGTGAGGTGCTGGGTGCTGAGTGCGGTGCTGGGTGCCAAGTGCCGGCCGCCGCTCGTCAGCACCGGGTACGCGGCACCAGGCGCGTTGCGCACCAAGCACCAGCACCAAGCACCGCACATAGCACCAAGCACTATGCACCTGGCACCGCACATAGCACATAGCACCAAGGACCAGGCACTCGTGATGAGCCGTGCACCCGTGATGAACCCCATCGTCGTTCGCGACCTCACCCGGCGGTTCGGCCAGTTCGTGGCCGTGGACCACGTGTCGTTCGACGTGCACGCGGGCGAGATATTCGGGTTCCTCGGCAGCAACGGCGCCGGCAAATCGACGACCATCCGGATGCTGTGCGGATTGTTGCGCCCGACGTCCGGATCCGCGACGGTGGGAGGTCTCGACGTCGCGGTCGATCCCGAGGGCGTGAAGCGGCGCATCGGGTACATGTCGCAGAAGTTCTCGCTCTACGAGATGCTGACCGTCGGCCAGAACATCCGGTTCTACGCCGGCCTCTACGGCCTGCCGCGCGACCGCTACGCCGAGCGCCGCCGCTTCGTGCTCGACATGGCCGGCCTCGTCGGCCGCGAAAACGTGCGTGCGCGCGATCTCCCCGGCGGCTGGCGGCAACGGCTCGCGCTCGGCTGCGCGATCCTGCACGAGCCGCCCATCCTGTTCCTCGACGAACCGACTGGCGGCGTCGATCCCCTGTCGCGCCGGCAGTTCTGGGATCTCATCAACCAGCTGTCGGCGTCCGGCGTCACCGTCCTCGTGACGACGCACTACCTGGACGAGGCGGAGTACTGCCATCGCCTGGCGCTCATTCACGCCGGCCGGTTGGCGGCGCTGGGGACGACGGCGGAGCTGAAGCAGGTGTTCACCAGCCGGCCGATCGTCGAGATCCGGTCGGGCGACGCGGTCGCCGCGATGCGCGCGCTCGACGCGATGCCGGAGGTGGAGAAGACGAGCCTGTTTGGCACGGCGGTGCACGCGGTGCTGCAATCGGCGCGGGTGCAGCCGGCGGCCGTTGCCGATCGCCTGCGCGCCGACGGCTTCGACGTGCGCAGCGCCGTTGAGGTGCCGCCGTCGCTCGAGGACGTTTTTCTCGACGTGGTCGAGAAGGCGGGACGCGCATGAGGAAAGCGCTCGCGGTCGGCCGCAAGGAACTGCACCAGATCATCCGCGATCGGCGCACGCTGTCGATCCTGCTGCTGGCGCCCGTCCTGTTCCTCCTGCTCTACGGCTACGCGTTGAATTTCGACATCAAGCACGTGACGCTCGCCGTCGAGGATCGGGACGCGACGCCCGAGAGCCGCGCGCTCATCGCCGCGTTCGTCAACTCCGGCTACTTCGATCTGGTCGCGTCGGTGAACGACGACCGGGCGATCGACCATCTGATGGACCGCAACCAGATTCGGGCCGCGCTGGTCATTCCCGAGCGGACCGGTCGCGCCATCGCCAACGGCCGGGCGGCGAGCGTGCAGGTGCTCGTCAACGGCGACAACGCGAACACCGCGAGCGCGGTGATGGGGTACGCACTGACGATCGTGCAGAGCGCGTCCGCGTCGCTGCTGGTCGAACAACGCGGCCTTCGCATCGCCCCGCCTGTATCGGCCGAACCGCGGATCTGGTACAACCCGCAACTCGAGAGCACCCTGTTCCTGGTGCCCGGCCTCATCGCCTTCATCGGCATGATTACCGGCGCGGTGTCCACCGCGCTGTCGATCGTGCGCGAGAAGGAACGCGGCACGTGGGAGCAGGTGCGGATGGCGCCGATCAGCACGCCGGCCTACGTGGTCGGCAAGACGATCCCGTACCTGGCGATCTCGATCGCCTCGGCGATGGCCATCATGGTTGCGGCCATGGCGCTCTTCGGTCTCCCGATGCGCGGCTCCTGGCTGGACCTCCTGCTGGCGGTGTCGCTGTTTCTCGTCGGCGCCGTCGGCACCGGGATGCTCATCTCCACCCTCTCCGATTCACAGCTGGTCGCCTTCCAGGTGGTGCTGATCGTCGCGTTCCTGCCGACGTTCATCCTCTCGGGCTTCATCTTCCCGATCGCCAGCATGCCTGTTCCGATCCAGATGGTCACGCTCATCGTGCCCGCGCGCTACTTTCTGGTGGCGTTGCGGGGAATCGTGCTGAAAGGCATCAGCGTCGTCATGGTGTGGCAGGAACTTCTGGCGCTCGTCGTCTACGCGGTCGCGATGCTCGGTCTGGCCTCGATGAGGCTGGCCAGGGAGCGAGGGTGACCCGATGCGACGAACGCTGTTCATGATCTGGAAGGAGCTGCTGGAACTGAGGGCCGACCCGAAGCTGTTGCGCATGCTGCTGGTTGCCCCGATCCTTCAGCTTGGCGTCCTCGGCTATGCGGCGACTACCGACGTGAAGAACGTGCCGGTCGTCGTCGCGGACGCGGATCGGACGCCCGCCAGCCGCGATCTGATCGAGCGGTTCGACGCGTCGCCCTACTTCTCGATCGTCGACATCGTCACGACCGTGGATCAGATCGATCCCTACCTCGAACGTGGCCGGGCCTGGATGGCACTGTCGATTCCCACCGGGTACGGACAGGCGGTTGGATCGCGGGCGCCCGCAACCGTGCAGCTGGTGGCCGACGGCACCGACGCCAATTCGACGACGGTCGCGCTCGGCTACGCGACCAACCTGGTCGCGACCTACGCCCAGACGCTCCTTGCCTCGAGCAGTCCGGGGTCCGGGGTCCGGGGTCCGATGTCGACCTCGGACTTCGGACTTCGGACTCCGGACTCGGGAACCTTCGATCCCCAGGTCCGCGTCTGGTTCAACCCGCAGCTCGAGAGCAAGGACTTCATGATCCCGGGTGTCCTTGCGCTGCTGCTGCTCGTGATGACCGCGGTGCTCGGATCGATGGGAATCGTGCGCGAGAAGGAACTCGGCACGCTGGAACAGCTGAACGTCACGCCGCTGGGCCGCTGGCAGCTCATTGTCGGCAAACTGCTGCCCTACGGCCTCATCGGCGCCATCGACGTCTTCCTGGTCGTCGCCGTCGCCGTGTTCTGGTTCGAGATCCCGCTTCGCGGCAGCTTCCTGCTGCTGTTCGCGATGAGCCTGGTCTACCTGCTCAGCACGCTCGGCCTGGGACTGTTCGTCTCGACAATCTCGAACACGCAGCAGCAGGCGATGATGACCGCCGCGTTCTTCGTGGTCGTGCCGATGATCTACCTGTCCGGGTTCGTCTTCCCGATCGAGAACATGCCGGCGGTCATCCAGCCCCTCACGTACCTGATCCCGCTTCGCTATTACCTGGTGATCGTGCGCGGCATCTTCCTGAAAGGCGTCGGGCTGGAGACGTTCTGGAAGGAGGCGCTGGAGCTGTTCGCCTTCGGCGTGGCGATTCTGAGCCTCGCGGCCGCCCGCGCCCGCAAGCGCGCCGCATAGCAGCAGCACCGGGTAGTTCCGCCGGAAGCATGGGGTCGGGACTCATCCCGTCACTTACAGATCTGTCTTACAAAACCGTCAGATCGGGAATGAGTCCCGACCCCCTTAGAACACGCCATACACCAGGCCGAAGGTCAGGACCGTGCACGCCGCGTCGAGCGGAATGTTGCGCGTGCCGACATCGCTCGTGATTCTCAGCGTTGGTCGAACGCCGATGTAGGCGATTGAGGCGGTCAGGCCGACGCGCGGCGCGGCGTCGTACCACACCCCAAGCTGCGGGCGCCAGACCAGGCTGTTGACCGCGTCGAAGGAAAGGACGCTTGCGCCGAGACTCGAGCGGAACGCCGGACGCGCCTGTTCGTTGATGTGAAGGCCTGCGAAGGCGTAGCCACCGACGACGGAAGCCGACAGCCAGTACTTGCCGCGGTTCCAGTTGTAGGCGATGCCCGCCATCACCGGCTTGACGCTCACTCTTCCGACGTACACAGGCTGGTCGCCCGCCATCGCCTTCACCCCGACCGCGTACCAGTCGAAGCCAATCGTCGGGCCGAGCCCGGTGCCCAGCTTGATGCGAAGGAGGGGACCGATGCTCGTTGCGCTCTGACCGAGCTGCGTCGTCGGATCGTTGCTCGTGACGGCCAGGCCAAGGCCGATCGCCGCCTGGCTCTGCGCGCGCGCGTCGCCGGCCAGCGCGATGACCGCAAAGACGGACAGGATCAGGATTCGGCGCATAGGGAGCCATCCGCCAACCATATCAACTATCACATCACGCCCCGACCGGGACACGTGCTCGCCGCACCTGCCATTAGCCGGTGCCTCCCTTCGAGCGGCCAACAACCCGCGTGACACGCCGGCCCGCAATACGGATGAGCTGCACGGATTATCTCTGGCGCCCTGACACACTTTGCCCTCCCGACCGTCTCTAGTAGAGCGAGTGCGCGGTCTCGACAAGCACCACGCTTTTCACGCCCCCCCGATGGACTTCGTCCGTAGCAGCGCAGAACCACTTCGGGGGCGTTGAACCTGATGCGCGTCCACAATATCGCCAGCCGGGTCGCCTGCAACGCCGTCACCTATACCGTGGTGCTCGCGGGTGCCAATCCGCTTGCACTCGACCGCCTCCAGCAGCTCGCAGCGGGCGCTGGCGAGGTGTCCTGCTGCAAGACCATCTCATCTCTCGCCGCCATCCGCGCTCATTTCCGCAATCCTCTCATCGTCGTGATCGACGCCGGCTCGCTCGGACCCGCCGCCGTATGCTGGTTCGACGCTGTTATGCGCGCCATGCCCTCGGCAAGAATACTCGCCGTCGGCGGCCCCGCCGACACGTGCCCCCTCTCCCACCTCTTCGCGCTCGGAGCGCACGGGTTTGTCGCTTACGAGGACACGGAAAACAACCTCGCCGGTTCGCTCCGCCGCCTCGTCGCGGGAGATCTCGTCTTTCCTCTTCAGGTGATCGAGCGCGCGGCAGTGGCGGCTCGGGCCGGGTGCCGCCCGTTGCGCACCGGGCGGCGGCTGACTCGTCGCGAAGTCCAGATCCTCGAGCTCGTGAGGGGCAGCCTCTCGAACAAGGAGATCGGATCCGCGCTGGGTCTGACCGAGAGGACCGTCCGGTTTCATCTCGGCAACGCATTCCAGAAGCTCGCGGTCGATAACCGCATGGCCGCAGCCAATGCCTTCGCCCGGCTCGTTGCCTGGTCGCCCATCCAGCCGGCACCGCACCCGTCCTTCCCCCTGTCGCACACGACAGGGGTTTCCCTGTCGTTCAGGACAGCTGCAAGCGCACACCGAAATCGGTGAGGATCAGCCGCCCGACCTGGAGGGGACGGCCATGATCCGAACACGAGTGCATTGGTCGACCAGCTGGACGAACCCGGCGGCGACATGGCGCGTGGCGGTCTGCTGTGCGCTTATCGAGGTCCTCGTTCTGCTGTGTGCCCCGACCGCGGCGCAGCAAGGAAACGCGACCGGGGACGAGCCGGTGTGCGGTCACGCCCTGCAAGGCTTCGTCCGGCTGAAGGACGGCCCGCCGCTGCGGCACGCCGTCGTCGAGGAAGTGCTGGAGCCGCACCTGACGATTGTGCTGCGGACCGTGACCGACGGGAGTGGCCGGTTCCAGTTGCCGTACGGGCGGCGCAAGCGCGGGAGCCACGTGCTGCTGCGGATCTCCTCTCCGGGCGTCGCGACGACGCTGGTGAAGATCAGGATCGACCCCACGTGTCGCGACCCGTTGATCACACTCCCTGCAGGGTCCGCGTCCCCGGGGGGAGGTGTGCGATGAGCGCCCGGGACGCGCGCGCACTTTCAGCCCGCGAAATCGGCCTCTGCAGAGCAGCCGTCGCCGGCGCGCCAGGGCGGGCGACTCTGCGGCGCGCGTTCGTGCGCGTCCTGCTCGCTGTGGCGATCGGGGTCGTGGCGTCCTCGTTCGCCGCCGGACAGACCGACGACCCGATACAGGCGCTGGGCAACGTGCCGCGCCACGGTTCCTTCGGCCTCGTGCCCTAGGAGCACATCGACACCTACACGGGTAACGCCGTCCTGTCCTTTGCCGACCTCGCGCTGCCCGGCAACGCCGGCTTCACGCTGGTGGTGCATCGGGTGTTCAACACGAAGGACGCAACCTGGCGATGGCTCGTGGCGCCGCAGTTGCTGTACGTGGGCTCGTACCCCTATCTGGTCGATACGAACGGCAATACCCAAGACCTTCTCAGCACGGGCACCAGCAACGTGTACCTGACGACGTCGCTGTCGCGCGTCACCGTGGGCGCCTCGCAAAGCACGCTCGAGCTGCCCGACGGCACCGTGTGGTATTTCCCGGGCAACTGGGGCTACGCGACGCGGATGGAAGATCCGTTCGGGAACAGCGCCGAGGTCTTCTACCGCGACGACTTTCCGTGGGCCGTGTCGCACCTGGTGCAGCACGTGGGGGCGCAAACGCGCGACGTGTACTTCGACTACGACGGCGACGCCAATCCCACGGCGCTGCGTTACGGATCGCGCGTGTGGCAGTACCGATGGGCCACGTTCTCGCACGGCGCCGGCGGGGAGTTCATCAACCTCGCGGAAGTCACTCCCCCGGCCGGTGCCTCGTGGACCTTCGAGTACACGGCAAACACCACCTGGCGGGACGCGTCCCCTGTCGGGTCCCCGTGGTTCGAGGGCTCGATCACGGTCCACACGCCGGGCGGCGGGTGGGTGCGGTACTACTCGGCCAACGGCGTGCTGGCGCCGGGCGCGGAGGGAGCCAATCGAGACGACGAGTTCCTGTTGCGCCAACGCGAATCGGGCGGCGGCGGCACCACCGGAGGCGTGTGGACGTTCTCGTACCAGGATGCGGGCAACGATACCACGTGGCCCGACCCGGGCATGCAGACGTCGGTGACTGGACCGTCCGGTTACAGCGCGACCTACCTCCACAAGAAGGTGTTCGGCGGTCCCAATTGCTTGAACCAGGACGCCCCGGTTTGCCAGATCACGGTCGGCAGCGAAACGACGACGCTCGAGTGGCAGTGGAGTGTCACCCTCGGTGACGCGCAGCCGGACACCTTCCATCCGACCGCTTTCGAGCTGCCCGCGAGCGTCACGACCGCGCGGGACGGCCACACGTTCCAACGCGCGTTCACCTATGCAAACGACTTCTACAATCATTTCGGCCGGCCGACCGCCATCGCCGACACCGGCGACTTCTCCCGGACCACGACGTTCACGTATCACCACTTCACAGGGGCGCGGTGGCTGGGCGATCGGGTGGAAACCCAGACGATCGACGGGACGCCATTTACATCCTCCTATCAGTACGCCGGCGACACCGGCTTCCTCACGTCTCAGACCGTTCTCGGCACGACGGCCACCTTCGCGGCCGACGCCGCCGGCAACGTGGTGAGCCGGACCGACGCCAACAACCACACGACGACATTCGATTACTCCTGGGGCGTGGTGAGCGCCGTTCACACGCCGGCCTACACCATCGAGTACGGGCTCAATGAGGATGGAACGACCGCCTGGGCGCGCCAGCGCGGCCAGACCACCAGCTTCGAGTACGACGCGCTGGGCCGGCAGACGCGCGTGCACCCGCCCGCTGGAAATGACACCGTCACGAGCTACGCGGCCGACGGGACGTCGGTGACCGTCACGCGGGGACCGTCGTCAACCACCACCTACGTCGACGGTCTCGGGCGTGTGACCGGCACCCTTGACAGTCAGGGCGTGTGCACGCGGATTGGGTTGGACGCCTGGGGACGGTCTACCTACTCCAGCTATCCCTACACGAGCACGGACACCGGCACCTCCTTCGAATACGACGTGTTGGGACGCGTGACCAGGACGACGAACCCGGACGGCTCGTCGGCGACCTACACCTACGATGGCATCTCTGTCACGATCACCGACGAGGAGGGCCGCCAGACGACGCAGGCATGGGAAGCGTCGGGCAATCCCTCGAACGGGCGCCTGAAATCGGTGCGGGACGCGAACGGTGACACGACGAGCTACAGCTACAACGCGTTGAGCAGCCTCACGCAGGTCGCGTCTCCGGGAGGCATAACGCGATCGTGGGCGTACAACGAGAAGAACCAGGTTGCGTCGCAAACCCAGCCCGAGAGCGGCACGGTCACCTACGGCTACGACGCCGCCGGGAACCTCACCTCGCAGACGGACGCGAACAACCGCACGACGACGTACGGCTACGATGCCAACAACCGCCTGACGCACATCAGCTCCCCGGACCAGGCCTACTCGACCGACCTCACCTACGACGACTCGAACAACCGCACGCACGTGGCGAACGCCTACGTGACGAGCGACTTCGTCTACGACGCGGCGGACCGGCTGACGAGGCGCACCGACGTCATCAACGGCCGGACGTTCGTGACCGAGTTCACGCCGGACGGCAACGGCAACGTCACCGACGTGAAGTATCCGTCGAACAACCACGTGCAGTACGGCTACGACAGCGAGAACCGCATCACGTCGGTGGCCGACACGGGCCGCGGCGTCACCTTCGCGACCGGCATCACGTATCACCCGTCGGGTGGCATCGCCTCCTACTCCTCCGGCGGCGTGGGCCACACCATCGAGTACGACGCCCGGTATCGGCCCTCGCGGATTGCCGCCGACGGCGTGCTGGACCTCAGGTATGCGGAGTACGACCGCGTGGGCAACCTGGAGACGCTGACCGACGCTCTGCGGCCTTCGATGAGCGCCACCTTCGGGTATGACACGCTGGACCGCCTGACGGCGGCAACCGGCGGCGGGTGGGGCGCGCTCGGCTACTCCTACGACCCGATCGGCAACCGGCTGTCGAAGACGGCCAACGGCGCGACGACGAGCTATGCCTACAGTGCCCAGAACCGCCTGGCCTCGACGTCGGGCGCCGAGGCGGGATCATTCGCCCACGACAGCAACGGCAACCTGACCAGCGACGCGACGGGCCAGTACACCTACACCCCCACCAACCTGCTGGAGACGGCCACGCTGCCGGGCGTGGTCTACACGTACCGGTACGACGGCGACAACCAGCGGGCCATCAAGATGCGGGGCAGCGGGACCAGCATCACCTACTACGTCCATGGCCTCGGCGAGGTGCTGAGCGAATTCGCGGACGTGAACAACACCGCACAGTGGACCGTGGACTACGTGTATCTCGGCTCGCGGCTGCTGGCGGC
>Ga0315281_10008064_pt1 | contig 14733 bp, 16 predicted proteins | sample YL17G07_0_MG_FD_204540 | JGI IMG/M metagenome (GOLD analysis project Ga0315281, IMG submission 204540) | Sediment microbial communities from Yellowstone Lake, YNP, Wyoming, USA - YL17G07_0 | ecosystem: Environmental > Aquatic > Freshwater > Lake > Sediment | place: USA: Wyoming | collected...
CCCTCGTGCAACGGTGTGGCGCCACAGCGCTCGCCGGTCTTGGTACTCGCTGAACAGGCCCGGAACCCTACCATTCCCTACCTCTGCTAGGCACGAGCGTTGCTAGGCACCCTTACGATCTACCCATGGTGTGCGTCCGCGTCGGCGCGATTGGGCGGCAAGATGATCAGCGGGATGGGTCGTGCCTCTTCGGCCAGCGCGATGAGCGCGAGCGGCGCGTGGCGACGCGACATGAACGACAGCAGGCCGCTTTCGCGACCCGCTGCTCTGGAGAGAAGTGCCGGCGTTAGCTGGTGTGCGTCATCGCGTGCGCGACCGCCGCCTTCTGCGACCCGAACGTCTCGGGGCAGACGCCGCATCCGTAGGACGCGACGCTCTTGCGCGAGCGCGCTGCAGCCGCCTTGGGTGCCTTCGCCTTCGGAGTGATCCGCGCGCGGCCGTGGCTGCGCTTCTTGCCCGGAGCCTTGGGCTTCGGTTCCTTCTCGGCCTTGGCCTTCGGCTCGCGCTTCGGCGTCTCCGTGCCCTGGACCGACCAGAAGCGCCAGCCGTTGCACGCGACGCCGCCCATCGCCGCCTTGCCCGCCGAGGACGGGCTCTTGTGCTCGGTCCCGTCGTCGAGCCGGTAGCGGAGCCCCTCGGGTGTCTCCACCACCTCGCAGGTCCGGTCCTGCTTCTTGTACCGCGCCACCAGCACGGTCCCCGCCACCATCTCCCTGTTCTCGATCGGCATGTCGCCGCTCCTTTCGTTGGCCCTCTCGCGAGGGCTGTCTCGTTGGTGCGGCATACATCACTCTCGTCGCGATCGAAGTCAACGAGTCAGCGCGGTGAGTCATTCCGGTCGATCCTCATATCTTCGAAACACCGTCACGCGTCCCGCAGCTCCAAATGCGCGGGGTTCATGCACGCCACGTTGCCACAGGTCTGCACAGCCTCCTTGCCGTCCGGGAGGGGGCCGCGCTCGAGCACGTAGGCAACGTCTGCGGCATAGCGCGGATCATCCCCCTCCCTCCAGAAAACGGGCCGGCCCCGCTCGGACCACGCCCTCCCGCGCCTCACGCGGTCGTCGCCGTTCCCGACCGAGAACCAGCTGTCTACTGTTGGCATCTGCCTTCTCCTCCTCTCCGCCGGCGTCCGTCGAACGCCTGCCCTCGTACCGTCCGCCACACAACGAGGCGTCTTCGCGTCCTGGTCGAGATCGTCTCCTAGCCGATGCACAGCGCCTCCTTGCCCGAGAAGCTCTCGTAGCGCGCCAAGATCACGGTCGCGTAGTGCTCGCTGATCTCCATGCCGTAGCAGACGCGCCCCGTGCGCTCCGCGGCGATCAACGTGGACCCCGAGCCGAGGAAGAGGTCGAGCACGACGTCGCCCGGTGAGGAGCTGTTGGCGATCGCGCGTTCGACCAGCGCGAGCGGCTTCATCGTTGGATGTGCTTCGGACTCCGACGGCCGGTCGACCTCCCAGACATCGCCCTGGTCGCGGTCGCCGCACCATTGATGCTTCCCGCCCTCGCGCCAGCCGTACCAGATCGGCTCGTACTGCCGCTGGTAGTCCGCGCGGCCGAGGACGAAGCGGTCCTTCCTCCAGATGATCGTGTCGCTCCAGTGGCCGCCCGCCTCGGCGAGGGCGTCCGAGACGCTGGCCCATTCCTTCGTGGACATGCAGCAGTAGATCGCGCCGTCGACGGAGGCGACGAGGTTGCGCGCCCAGCCGCGGATAAACGCCGCCCACTCCTCCGGCGGCATCGCGTCGTTCTGGATGCGACGCTTGCGCGATCCTCGCCCCTGGCCGCCGTGATCGCCCAGTGCGACGTTGTAGGGAGGATCGGTGAAGGCCATCGCAGGGCGTGCGTCGCCCAGCAGCCGCATGACGTCGCCGCTGTCGGTCGCGTCGCCCACTAGCAAGCGATGGTCCCCTAACGCCCACAACTCGCCACGTTTGGCGCGTGTGGCGGCGCGTGCGGCATCCAGGGCGGCATCGAGATCAAACCCCGCTTCCGGTCGTTCGCGCTTCGCCCGCACGTCCAGCGACTTCAGCAGCTTCTCCAACTCGTCCTCGTCGAAGCCCGTGAGCGTGAGGTCGATCCCGTCCACCGGCTGCAGGTCGGCGAGCATGCGCGCCAGCAGCTCCTCGTCCCACGTTCCGGAGATCTTGTTGAGGGCAATGTTCAACAAACGCGCCTGCTCGATGCTGAGGTCGACGAAGATCACCGGCACGCTCTTCATGCCCAACCGCCGTGCCGCAAGCAGCCGCTGGTGGCCGCCGATCACGGTATTGTCCTCCCGGCGGGCAAGGACGGGCTGCAGGAAGCCGTATTCCCGCAGGCTCCTGGTCAGCGCCTCCTGCTCCTTAGGCGAGATCGTTCTCGGGTTCGCCGGGTCCGGCCGCAGCGTCTCGATATCGACGTGTTCGATCTGCGTCAGCGTCGTGTTCATGGCAGTGCCACCATCCTTCGGTACTCCTCCATCACGGCCACGCGTCGGGACTCTTCCTCCGGATCGGGCGGACGGTCATGGACGACGCCGGCACGCAGACGCGCAGATGGCGTCAGCCCGAGCTGGCGGGCAAGGTCTGCGATCGTCTGCTCGCAGTCCCGCTTCATCAGCCAGAGCGGGTTGCGGACGAGGTTCCCCTTCTGGCCCCGGATCAACTTGCCGGACTGCTGGAGCAGCCCCGCCAACTCGCACCAGTCCGCCCAGGCCGTGCAGTAGCGGATGAGGACACCACGATCGATGCTGGCGAGCAGACCGATGTCCTCCAGCTCGGGCACCACACGTCGCCACTCGGCCTTCGCCTCGGCAGCCAACGTGCGAGGCATCGGCGGCCGGGCGACGGTGACGTGCGTGCCGCTCGTGAAGCGCCTGTTGCGTCGTCTGGTGTAGCCCTTGGGCACCGGCCCTCTTTCACCCATCAGCGTTCAACTCCGCGTGGATACGATGGGGCGAAACCCGTACAAGGGCGGAGATGGGTACGCCAGCGCTGGGGCCCCGAACGCGTTTTGTTTTCGCGAACTGCTCTCACACTCCGCGTCACGCCTGCCTCCCGCTGCGCCGCCACACCTCGAACGCATCGTCCTCCGCTACCGCCGGCTCGGCGTGGACACGGGCCCGGCTCGCCGGCGTCATGCCGAACTCCCCCATCAACAGCCGCACCTGCTCGGACGCCTTGTTGGCGACGGCGAGATACGGCGATTGCATGGGGTAGCCGTTCGGCGACTTCACCATGAGACCGTAGGCCTGCAACGCGTGGAGCGCCTCCACCCAGCGCCCCCAGGCGTCGCAGTACAGCGCCAGCGCCGCACGGTCGATCTGTGTCAGCAGGCCGACCGCGGCGAGATGCTTGGATGCGCGGCGCCACTCGCGCTTCGCCTCGACGCCGAGGTGCGCGGGACAGCGCGGCGTCGCCGCCGCCACCGTCGGCTCGTGCGGGTTCCGGCGGTCAGCCCGGTCGGTGCCGCGCAGCACCTTCAGCCGCGTCGGCACGGGCTTCGCTCCTCGCTTACTCATGGGCTACCCCCCCTACCCTAATCTGGCAACGCACACGCGACGCCTACCAACGCGCTCACGGATCGAGACCGCCAGACATTGGATGGCCCCCTCCCCCGGTCGCCTCGCGCGCTGCATCCACCATTCGGTCATCGCGTTCGACCTTCATCCCCGCTCCCAACGCAAAACGGCCGCCACCGGACCCTTCGGGGTCAACGAGGGCAGCCGTTCAAGTGCTGCCGCAGCCGCCGCAGCGGATGCTCAACTGTGTCGCCCTCATTCTACCGCAGAACGGCGATCACGATTGCCCTGCACGTGTGTCGATAGATCCGCGCGCGTCTGCGCCCGTCGGTGACGTACGCTCCGTCATGCAAGAGCGAGAAAGTGTCGGCGGACGATCGCTCGTTGCAGCGAGGGCACCACCGCGTGCTCCCTCTCACGGGCGTGCGAAATCCGTTTGCGTCATCGGCGCGCGCACTGGGGCCTGGCGGATTCTTGTTGTCGCTTGTCATCGCGCACACACCGCCGCGGACTCACCCAAGGCAAGGACGAGCCGGAATAGCGGATTCTCCACAGTGGGCACGGTTGGGGGCCTGTCCGTAGCCGGTGTGTGAGCCTGGGCCGCGAGCAGATCGGCGAACTCCGGCGTGAACTCGTAGCCCGCGATCGACGCGCTCCTGCCGTTGGCGACGTCCACCTCGACGCTGAAGGAGCGGAACACTAGCCGGCAGAGACGCGCAAGCTGCGCGTCCGGCGCCTGCTCCAGGAGCTGGCTGAGATCGCACTCGACGAGCTTGATGGCAGCGGCAATCTCCGCCGTGGATTCGCGGTTCCGGTGCAGCGTCGCCAGCCGCTTCTCGACGTACTCCCGCTTCTCCATCAGATCCAGCTGCTTGCGCCTGATCACGTCCGCGGGCAGCAGACCATCGGCGACCGCGTCCACCAACCGTTCCTGTGCCGTGGCGATCGCCGCCAGCTCCGCCGCGAAGGCCTCTCGTTGTTGGCCCGCCGATGGCGCCGCGAACTCGCCCGCGACCTCACGCAACGCGTCGTCCAGGTTCAGTCGGTTATTAAGCAGATCGACGATCGCCGGCAGGAACGCCTTCTTCGCCGTCGTCTCGTAGACGGACTGGCCGCGGCAGCCCACCTTCCCCAGCACGTGGTACGCCCGGCACTCGTAACGCTTCTCCAGGCCCTGCCCTGCCGCGCGGCGCTCCCGCTGCCGCTTGCCCACCATGCGGCCGCCGCAGTGCCGGCAGCGAAGCACGCCCGAGAACACGTAGGCGCTGCCGACGCTGGACGGGGGAACCTTCCGCCGCTCGCGCATCAGGCGCTGGCAGCGGTTGAACTGCTCGAGGCTGACGATCTGGAGGTCCGGCCGATGGATCTGACTGCCCTCGAAGTCCTTCATGAAGCGGGAGGTGCAGCGGCTGCCCCAGACCAGCAGGCCGGCGTAGAGCGGGTTCGAGATGATGTCGTTGATGTCCTTGGGCGTCCACAGGCGTTCGGTGCGCGCTTCGTCGCGCTCCAGGAACACGCGCTCGCCATTCTCCTTCGACTGCACCTTGTGCTGCCAGGCGCGCGACTTCACCGGCTTCCGGCTCCCCTCCGTGTTGAGGCGCATCGTCACCTGGCGCTGGCTCACCTGCTCGTAGCGGTCGAAGATGCGGCGGACGGTGTCGGCCTCCTCGGGGACGACGACCAGATCCGCCCCGGGCTTCTTGGCGCCCGCCTTCACGCCCAGCACGGAGCCGTCGTCGGGCCAGCGCTCCGTCCATTCGTACCCGAAGCCAGCGTAGGTCGGCATCAGCTTGCCCTGCCGCGCCTTCTCCTTCAGACCCCGCGTCAATGCCAGAAGAGACTGGTGTTTGTGGATCTTGCCGACGAAGAAGTGGATGTCGGCGAGCAAGTCGTCGCCGTCCTTGTCGAAGTCGTACACCTTCTCCGGCGTGATGATTAGCGTCCCGGCGTCCCGGCAGACCTGGCGGATGATGCGGCCGTCGATGCCGTCCTCGTCACGCGACAGGCGGGTGAAGTCCTGGCAGGCGAGGGCGGCGACCTTGCCGTCGGCGATCTCCTCGAGCAGTCGCTTCATGACCGGACGATCGACGAGACTCTCGCCGGACTTGATCTCCTGCCGGAACTCACCCTCGTAGCCGTGCTCGGCCACGACCTTGTCGAGGAAGCGCTTCGCGTCATCACGCGACCAGTTGTTGCGCTGGTGCGCCGTCGAAGCGCGGTCGTAGAGCACTGCCAGCCGCGACGTGTTTCTCACGTGGACACCCTCTCCCGTCGTGGGTCGGATGTTCGCTCGTTCGGGCGAAGAGGGGAAGTCGTGGGGCGAATGACGATCAAGGGCGCTGTTCCGACGTTCCGAGTGTTCCGAGCGAAAACGTAAGGTGTGTATTGCGTGCTGGGGGGAGTCGCTACTACACGACCATATATATGTGTCGGAACACTCGGAACACTCGGAACAGACACCTCTGTTAGATTCACAACCGGCGCGAAATGCTGTTCCGACATCAGCCCACCTCGCTCGGAACAGTCGGAACTCTGTCGAAGCGGATCGCGTAGGCGCGCTGGTTCACGCCCTGGTAGCGGACTTTCTTCTGCAGGTTTTGGCCGTCGCCGGGGATCAGGAGCCCCTGCTCTCGGAGCCCTCGGAACGCTGGCGTGGGGTCCATCAGGCCGATGTTCTCCGCGATGCGCCTCGCGGCGCCAGGCAGAAGGCAGAGCACGGTCTCGGTGAGCCACCAGCCCGAGGTATCGCGCGGGTCGTCGCCGTTGTAGCGGGAGTGGTGAGCGGCGACGTCCTCGACGATGGCGGCGTACAGGCGATCGCTTGCGGTCGTCCCCTCGGCCCGCATGGTGCTGATCGATTCCTGCAGCACCGCCGCGATGCGCGAGATCAACTCCGGGCTCAGCACGTCGGCGTTCACCGCTATGGCCAGCAGCACGAACCCGGTCACGTAGAGGGCGGCGTTACCGAGCAGCGTCGCGTCGATCGATGATCCAGCGATCTCGGAAACGAGACGCTCGCGCGCGTCGGCGTAGACACACTTGGCGATGTCGAGGCGGGGCGCATCCACCAGCCAGCATGCCGGTGCTCCGCAGTGCGCACGTGCCATCTCGTAGATAGCATCGATTGACGCGGCATCCGGCGTCATTGGTCCCTGGACTTCCAGCACCCGCGCACGGGCGCCTGACAAGGCTGAACTGGACACCAGCCCGCGCTCGCCAGTTGAGATCAAGACACTCGCCCAGGACCCGACTTCGCGGGCGGAGCCGTCGCGGGACGCCCGGTTACGTCCCTTCCCGGATGCGGCACCAAATACGATCGCCTCGAAGGTCGCCGCCCTCATGTTCGCGGCGCCGGTCTCATCGACGAACACGGGCAAGATCGCCGCGGACTCCAACTTCGCGGTCAGCCCGTTCGCGGTGGTGTTCCACGAGAGCATCAACTGGTCGGGGTCGCCGAAGATGCACGCCGCTATCTTTGCCGCTAGTGTCTTCCCCTTGCGGCTGTCGCCCACGGCGTGAATGTTCGAGCTGGAGAGTCCCAAGGGTGAGGCGTAGAGCGAGCCGGCAGCCGCACCCATCATAAGCGCGAGCTTCGGGTACTCCGCGGCCCGGAAGACGATCTCCCGCCATGCCTCGCGCGCAGCGGGATTGGTGCCGGCTTTGGGGCGGTAGTACCCCGTCAGCCAAGCCTCTGCGGGGATCAACGGGAGCACGCCCGGTAGCAGCAGAACATCCCCATCCCAGTGCGGTCGCGCCATCGCCTTCTCGACCGGCAGATCGGCGAATTGGAGCGCAGCGCCCAGGAACTCCTGCAGGCGCTTCGCCATCACCGGCGTGTAGACCTCGCCGGTCGTGGCATGCAGCGCGTCCGCCGGCAGCCGCGATCGGACGAACGCCTCCGCCACGAACACGATCCGCTCTGCACCCACCGCCGATGCCATGCGCACCCTGATGCCCACAATCGCACCCTCGACCTTGACGACGTGAAGGGGGATCGTCGCTGTCGCGAGCACGCGCTGATACGTGCCGGTGCGGGTATTGAATCGGAAGAGTCCGTGCTCCGGCGTGTCCGGTGCGACGCAGGCGCGCCATCCGGGAATCTCGAAGAGGCCGTTATCTGGAGGTAGATCGGGAAACAGTTCGCGCAGTGGCGTGGTGGTCATGGTCATGCCGCACCGCCCGCCGGCAGCAGGTAGGCGATGCGCTGGCGCTCGCCGACCTCTTCGTCTTCGTCTTTGAGGAGGATGGCGACGTCGATGATGTCGAGGATCGCCTCCTCTAGCAGGCCGGCGATCTGGTCGGGAGCGAGTGCTTCAAGCTGGCAGGTCTCGCCCGCCCAACGCGTGCTGCGGCTGTCACTCGCCTTCGGCGGCGCCGTAGGCAGGTTGTAGCGCTCGACCTGCTCCGCGGTGAGCGCCACGCGTCGGAACTCCACGTCGATCCGCGCGTCGATCCGGTCCTTCTGCACGAAGGCGCGCACGTCCTCGGTGAGCGAAGTGAAGATCGACTCGCCGCTCGGGTCGAAGTCACCCAGGTGCAGGACGACGGCGCTCTTGCCGGCGTCGCAGATGCGCTGAGCGAGGTCGTACTTGGCAGTCAGGCTGTCAAAACCGGATGACGAGTAGACGTTGATGGAGAACCGATCGGTGACGCGGGCGAGCTGCGGCTGCATACCCGCCGACTCACACCAGACTTCAATGTAGCGGGGCTGATGCTCTTGTTTGTCGCGCTCATAGTTCGCAGCACGCTCTCGCTGTTCGGCCCAGAAGGCGTCGGGATTCGCATAGTGCGTCGGCCCCCAAACGCTCACGCCGTCGTCGCGGATAGCACGGAACTGGATCATCCCGCCGCGCCGCGCGTTCGACAGGTGCGCGCACAGCCCTTTGTAGGCGCGCTCCGACTTCTCGTAGGCGTACGCCCCGACAAGCCTGTAGAAGATCTGGCGCACCGTCAGCGGCCAGTACGTCCGGTACTCGGTGAGGACGGCGACAGCCTGGTTCAGTAGCACCAGCGTCTTCGCTTGCGGGTGATAGTCATCGATGTAGCCCCGCGGCCGGGTATGCGTTTTCACGACTAGTCGTGTTTTCATGCAGCCGCCCCGATCGCCTGGCGCCACGCGACAACGCCGCCGCCGCGCTGGCAGCCGAAGCAGTGCCAGATGCGTCTCTCGGGATCGACGTGCAGGGAGGGCGTCCTGTCCGCGTGCCAATGGCACGAGAACCAGACGGCAGGCCCGCGCTGGCGCCCGGGACCGCATACCGCTTCGACTTCGGCCACGAGGTCCGCATCTTCCCACGAGGGATAGTGCTGCGCGACGATCGTACGGCGTGCTCCTTGTGCGATGCGCCGGCGCGCTTCCTGCTCCGCAACGTCCAGCAGGAAGCGAAGGCCGCTGAGGAACTCTCCATTGAGTGGCAGGAGCACGGCGTTGCGGACGTCGTGGATGTAGGTAGCCAGGTCGTCGTTTGTCAGATCGCAGCGCTTCAGCTCCAGCGGCGCCGCCACCTGCACCGTCGACGCGCTCGCCCATTCAGTGCGCCAGTGCCAGGCCGCGCCGATCGATGGCGCCGCGGTGTCGCCGTACTCCTCGATCAACGCATCCAGCTCGAAGAGCTTTTGGACGTCACTGAGATCGAGTGTGAGCAGATCGATATCGCTCATGCCGCACCCCGCAGGCGCCGGCGCCGGGCTCGCCCGGCGTTCACTCTCCGGCCTCGTCTGACGATGAACCCGATCGCTGCATCGCGATCGCGAGGAGGACCTCGGCAATGCCTTTGAGTTGGGGGTCCGCGGTCGCGCGGGCTACCTCGGACCGCGTGCCAAGGAGGTGCTCCGCCGCGCCATGCGCCGACCGTGCCAAGCGAGCGGGCGTGGGAGCACGTTCAGCTGTCTGCACGAGTGAATCCGCGGGCTTCGGCTGGTGGTTCGTCAAGGGAAACCCCCGTCGAGGGCCGGCCTGACAATGGCACCTCGACGGGGGCTGCTAAGCGCGCCCTGGTATGGGCGGTGAGCATCTGGAGGCTGTCAGGCCGACTCTCTCGTCCAATTAGATAAAGTGCAACTATGGGACAACTCGACTTAACGAGCCTGCGGTCGGTGGGTGAAGCGGCGGCGCGGCTCGCGCGGATGTCCAAGACGGCCGGATGGCTCGAGCTCTTGGCAAGACTCGAAGCGCCGCTACGCGGTTTGATCGAGGCCCGCGGCGACACCCGATCCGTCACTCTTCCACCTGCCTTTGTGGATGGCGGGGGTTGGTTCACAGAGTCGACGGACGAATGGCACCGTCAGCTTTGGACGCAAGACGAGTTTGCAGCGCGGCGCGACGGCGCGGGCTGGTGCTTCAACGTTGGTCGGCGACCAGGCTACGAGGATCAGTCCGAGGGATTCTACGACGCCGTCCAGCAGTTGGGCCTGCACCCAACGGGACATTTCGTAGACCTTGGCTTGCTGCTTGAAGGCCATGATCGCGACGCACCGTACCTGGACGTCCGAGTGAACATCGCCGACCAGGGGGCACTGTTTCACGACTTGCTGAAGCGGAGAGAGAGCGGAACGCTCGAGGAGACGAGGCGGTTGCTTCAGTCGCTCGATGCGTTGACGCGGGGCTCTGCGGTAGCGGTCGACTTCGATTGGGCTCCGCCGCTCGTTCGCGATTCGGTCATGGCCCAAATTGCCGAGTGGCATGTGCGGATTGACGGTTCAGAGTACGCACGTGGCGGGCCCATGCTCACCGACGACGCCTATCAATGGTGGTGTCGTTGGGCACGCCGCGTTGCCCGCCAACGCGACGACGCCGTCGCGCCTGGTGATGTATTCGGCGTAGCGAAGCGGTCCGTACGTCCTGCGAGCGCTGCCGGGCATCACCGTTATTGGAAGAAGTCGCTTGAAGCTCATCGGGCCGACGATGTTGTCCAGCAGGTCGCGACGATGCTCGGCATCAGCCGTCGGACCGTGTTTAACCGCCTTCGTAAAGGTGAGAGAAGGCTAGCGGAGTTCTACGGCGAGGCCGATGCCGCGCGCGCGCTCTACGACTGGCTAGCGGACAGGCCGTCGAATGCGAACCGGATCTCGGACGACCGGCGCGCCGTGATCGAAAGTCTTGAAGCGGCGGGCGTCTCACATGAAGCAGCCCGAAAACTTGAGCGCCGGACGCGCGGTCTTCCCCCTGAGGTGCAGCGCAACCGTCTCCAGAGAGCGATCGAGCGACAGCGTGCGCGGAGTTGATCGCGGACCCACAACTCGATCGCCGCAGTAACCTTCCCCCAGCTCGCCTCCCCCTTTCGCCCTTGTCGCGTCATGCGGCTGTTAAGGTATCGAGGTAATTCGCTGGGGGACATTGGACGGGAGCGTCGCATGACGGGAGCGTGCCGGCCCCGCAAAACCGCGATCGCCTGGGCGGTCGCTCTCGTCGCATTAGCCGCGGCGTCGGGGTGCAGCGGTTCCGGCTCATCCACGCCATCGCTCCGAGCCAGCGTCGCCACCGGATCGGCCGCAACCACCTCAGGTGGCCCGGCAGCCATCGCGACGGCGCCCGTCATCGATACGGGTGTCACCGAGCCGCCCGGCGATGCTCCTAGCTCTGGCGGCGAACACTGCGGCACCGAGCGCTGGGCGGTGAAGACGCTCTCGGACGGCGATGCCGCCCGAGTCAACTTCAGCCCGGTGGCCGCAACCGTCACGGACCTGCGCGCGTTGCCCGCGCCTGGCTCGCTGCCGCAGGCGTCGCGCATCGCGCCGACAGAGCTAACGACGTTCTCTGTGACCGCGAATGTCGTGGAGTTCAAGATCGAATCGGATCTCGACATCCACCTCGTCATCGCCGACCCGAACGACTCGGGCGCCACGATGATCGCCGAGTTCCCCAACGCGGCTGATTGCTCCGGCGCCGTCTCCTCCACCCATCGCGCCAACATGGAGACCGCGCGCCAGGCATTGGTCACCCTACTCGGTCAGCCGTCGTCGTCGCACTTCAACTTCATCAACGGCACGATCACGCTCACCGGCGTCGGGTTCTTCGACTTCAAGCACGGCCAGACCGGCGTCGCGCCGAACGCGATCGAGCTACACCCGGTCTTGTCAGTCGCGTCCGGAACATCCGCGGTGCCGCCGGACACCAGCGCGCCACCGCCTCCACCTGCTCCACCGCCGCCGTCGGCGAGTGGTGTGACGTTCATCTCAGTGATCGGCGCGCGGCCGGGCGGCGTGGCCAGCGCCACCGTGCAGACGTCGGCGGGCGCCTTGTGTTCGATCAGCTACGTGACGCCGGCGGGAACGAAGAGCAAGGCGCAGGGCCTCACTACGACGACCGCCGGTGCTGACGGGACGGCGTCGTGGTCCTGGAACATCGGATCAAGCACGCGGCCAGGCACGGGCACCGTGATGGTGACCTGCGGCGGCGCCAGCGCGTCGGCGCCGATCGCCATCGGGTAGCGTCGGCGTGATGCTGGCAATCAAGGAGTGCCCATGATCGAAGTGAAAGCCACTTGCGGCAACAGCACGCCGGAAACCGGCGGCGTGATACATGACCTCAGGGAACTCAACGTCGCCGAGGCTCGCCTCACGATGTACCGGGCACTGGAGGAACTCAATCGAGAAGAAGGCGCGAACATGCAGGTCCGCGAGATGCGGCAATGTGCGCACTGCGCGATCCTGTTCACGGAGTTCATCGATCCTCAGGGGTGGACGTTGCTGCACATGCACCTGCCGCCCGAGGGCCTGATGATCTAGGTCGGGTCGTCAGTCTTGCTGCGAATGACGAGTGCAGGCGCAGGAAACCGCGCCCGCACGGCCGCCAGTCTCTCCTCCGACTGGCGAATTTGCTCTGCATCTAACGATCCTCGCGCTGACCTGCCCCCCGAAAACTGAGCCAGTCTAAATGTCTGAAGTGAGAGTCCTCCGGGATAATGCAGTCCAGGAGGACACGGTGAAGAAGAGCAGGTTTTCGGAAGAGCAGATCGTCACGGCGATCAAGGAGCACGAGGCGGGGACGCCGACGCAGGACCTCTGCCGGCGGCTGGGCGTCGGCCCGCAGACGCTGTACCGCTGGAAGCAGAAGTACGGCGGCATGAGCGTGCCGGACGCGCAGCGGTTGAAGTCCCTGGAGGACGAGAATCGGCGGCTGAAGCACATCGTCGCCGACCAGGCGCTGGACCTCGCGGCGCTCAAGGACGTGCTCTCAAAAAACTGGTGAAGCCCCAGGCACGCCGCGCTGCGGCGCGGTTCCTTGAAGGTGGGTGGACGCTGTCAGAGCGTCGTGCCTGTGGGCTGATTGGTCTCGCCCGGTCGAGCGCTCGCTACGAGATGCGCGGACGCGACGACACGCTGGTACGCGCACGGCTGCGCGAGCTGGCGGCAGAGAAGCGGCGGTACGGCTACCGGCGGCTGCAGGTGCTGCTGCGGCGGGAGGGTGTGATGGTGAATCACAAGTGCGTCGAACGGATCTACCGGGAGGAAGGCCTCTCCGTGCGCAAGCGGAAGCGGAAGCGCGTCACCGCCGGCGTGCGACTCCCGGCGGTGCAGGCGGTGCGGCCCGACCAGGTGTGGAGCCTCGACTTCGTCAGCGACGCGCTGGCCTGGGGACGCAAGCTCCGCATGCTGACCATCGTGGACACGTACACGCGGGAGTCGCTGGCGATCGAGGTGGACACTTCGCTCTCGGGCTTGCGTGTGGCGCGGGTGCTCGACCGGGTGATCGCCGAGCGCCGCGCGCTACCTGCGGAGATCGTGATGGACAACGGGCCGGAGCTGACCAGCAAGGCGCTCGACCAGTGGGCCTACGAGCGCGGTGTGCGGCTGCGCTTCATCGCGCCCGGGAAGCCGCAGCAGAACGGCTACGTCGAGAGCTTCAACGGCAAGCTGCGCGACGAGTGCCTGAACGAGCACTGGTTCCTGAGCCTGTACGACGCGCGGGAGAAGGTCGAAGCCTGGAGGGTGGAGTACAATCGCGAGCGGCCCCACAGCTCGCTCGGCAACCAGACCCCGGAGGCATTCCGGCGCAGCCTTACGCAGCGGAAAGACCCGGTCGGACTCTCACAATGATTGGACCAGAGATCGGGGGCAGGTCAGCGCCTCGGCTGCAATTATCATGTCCGCCAGGATGTAGATGAGACCCTGGGGCATCTCGGCGCCCCCCTTATCTTCCGCGTTGTCGCTACGCTCGTCCATGATCATACTCCGATCGCTGCTGCTACTTTCCCCCAACTCCCGTCGGCTTCGCCCTCCAGCCGCCGGAGGTAGATCGATGTCACCTGCAGTGACGAGTGGTCGAGGAAGCGGCTGACGTTCTCGATCGACTCGCCGGCGTCGCGGCGGAGCTTGGCCGCCGAATGGCGGAAGATGTGCACGCCGGCCAGCGGCAGGTTCGCCACCTTCAGGTAGCGGCGGAGGTTCCCGTAGAACGTCCCCGAGGTGACGCCCCGGTCGCCCGCGCTGGAAGGCCACAACGACGCGTCCGGGGACATGGCCGCGATGTCCCGCCCGGAGGCCAACAGCGCCGCCGTGAGGGCAACGTACGCGGGCTGTGGCAACTCCCGCTTCCCCTGCTTGTTCCCCTTGCCGCGATAGCGGTACCAGACCACGCCATCCTCCGCCGTCAGGTCGCCTACGACCATGTTCAGCACTTCCGCGCGGCGCCGGCCCGTGAGCGTCAGCGTCAGGATGATGGCGCGGTCGCGCAGCCCCACGGGCGTCTCCGGGATCACGGCGAGCAGCTTGCGGATATCGTCGGCACTGAGCCCTTTCGGCGGCGCGACCTGGACACGGGGCCGTTCGAGCGCGTCGCAGGGGTTGGACGAGACGATGTCCATGCGGATCAAGAAATGATAGAAGCTGCTGAGGCAGGCGAGGCGGGCGCCGATCGTGACGGACGACGGCTGCTTGCCCGAGAGGCCGACGCCGTACCCCCAGGCGAACACCTCCGGGCTGGTGACGCGGTCCGGCGGCTTGCCGACGCTGGCGAAGAAGTGCTGCAGCATGCGGCTGTAGCCCTCGACCGTGCGCCGGCTCCCGGAGCGTCGCTCCTTCTCGGCGAGGAAGGCGTAGAGGCTGCGCTCCCAGTCCTCGGCGGTGTTGTCGAACGTGGTGATCGTCTGCATGGCGATGCCCCCTCCCGGAAGGCGTCACCATGATTGCCTTGTGTGCGCAAAGCAAGTCACCGTTATCAGGTCAGCGTACTACCGGGTCCTGTTTCGACATTGGTGCGGTCTCGACTACGGTCTCGTCTTCGAGCGCG
>Ga0315281_10008065_pt1 | contig 14731 bp, 21 predicted proteins | sample YL17G07_0_MG_FD_204540 | JGI IMG/M metagenome (GOLD analysis project Ga0315281, IMG submission 204540) | Sediment microbial communities from Yellowstone Lake, YNP, Wyoming, USA - YL17G07_0 | ecosystem: Environmental > Aquatic > Freshwater > Lake > Sediment | place: USA: Wyoming | collected...
TAACCAGACCTGGCCCAGTTCGTCGTCGCAGATATCGAGAATTGGAAAATCCATGTCCGTAGCATATCGCCCTGACCTTGGGGTGTCAACCGCCCCGCAAAGAGTCTAGGGATGAGCCTCCACGCCTTGCCCGCAATCTTGCTCAGGCGCGGGTCAATCACTGCGAACTTCAGCTCGCCACTGGCGTAGCGCTGAGTGATGCGCGGCACGCGATTGGTGGGGCCGTAGTTGCCCGCGAAGGGCGACGCGCCCACGAAGATGACGAAATCGGCGCTGGCGGTGTCGCCCTGCCAGTAGGCTTTCGCGCCGCCCTCCCACTTGCCCGTCTGCCCGTTCCACTGGTCGCTCATGGATTTGCCCGCGAAGTACAGCGAACCCTGGCAGACGGTGGTGTGACCGTGGCGGCAGTTTCAGCCGGTGGCGCGGACGGCGGTATATATCGGTTTCATCGGCTACACAATGGCGGTGCTGTCTCTCCTGTTGGATGTCGGCCAACCATTGCGCTTCTGGCATACGCTGATCTTCTGGAACCGGCACTCGGTGCTGTGGGAAGTGACGATGAGCGTGGCCGTGTATTTCAGCGTATTGATATTGGAGACAGCGCCGATCTTCGGCCAGGCCGTTCGGCTGTGCTCGCGTTGGCCACGCCCGGCCGCTCTTCTGAATCGCGTGCATCAGTTCGCGCCAGTGCTCGCGGTGGTCGGGCTGGGCCTGTCCATGGCGCATCAGTCTTCGCTGGGCGCGACCTACGGCGTTCTCAAGGCGCGACCCATCTGGTACCGGCCCGACCTGTCGGTGTTGTTCATTGTTTCGGCCGTGGCGGCCGGCCAGGCCATCACCGTGCTGGCCTCGATGTTGGCGGCCCGGTTGTCGCCTCGCGCCCATGTGGATGATCGCCTGCTCGAGCGGCTGATGACGCTCATCGGCTGGGTGATGGTTGCCTACCTCTACCTCCGGTTTTGGGATACCCTCTCGATGACGTGCACCTACGAACCAGGGCGGACCGAAGGTCTTCAGATTCTCACCCGAGGCTTGCTCAGCTTCAACTTCTGGATCGGCGAGGTCCTTCTGGGCGCGATTGTGCCCATCGTGATTTTGCTGACACCGCGCTTGTAGCATCAATCAACCTGTGTTGCGGATGGCGGGTATGGCGCTAATTGTCGGGGGAGTGGTGGCGTACCGATGGGACACGAATCTGGTAGGTCAACTGGTGTTGCTGACGTACTTGCCGCAGGACATTACCGCGCGTTACACCGACTACGTCCCGTCGCTGATTGAGTTCCTGACGACCGCCGGGGTCGTCGCATACGGCCTGATGGCCTTCACGCTCGGAGTACGCTTCCTGAACGCGGTGGATCACCGCGCCATCGAACACGCCGAGCCACAGCCGCAACTCGTGCCCGCGCTCGGAGCGGCGGACTAAAAAAGCTCGCCTCTTCTCTTGAGAATGGGCGCCGTGGTCTGAAGAGCGACGGCGCTCTTTTTTTGCCAAGAACGACACATCGGCGTTGCAGAGCAATAAACTAAATCGGTCAGAATAGTCACCTAATACGGTCGGGCTGTTGCATTTCATCATCTTGATGAGGGGGCTGTCTGATCCGCACGGGCGGTGGCCGTTTGAGAGTCATGTTGCCCCCTGGCCGGAAGTGATAATCATCACCCGCCAAACGGCGTACCACGAATCACGCCAAATCGCGCTAGGCGGGCGCGAGGCAAATCGGTTAGGCTGTCTGCGGATAGACCATTTTGGAGACGCGGCCATGCCCTCGCTCGCCAAACGTATACTGCTTCCGCTCGGCGCGGGCGCGCTGGGAGCCATCTTTCTGACTGGCGTCTACCTTGGCATCGTGTCGCTCGCCGAGTCACCTAAACACGCGCTCGACCTCTTCTGGCAAGACAAAGCCTTCGTCATCCCCATCCTCCTTGGCTTCGGCACACAAGTCGGACTGTACACATTGTTGAAGAAAGGGCTGTATATGCCTCTGCGCGTCCCGCTGGGAGGCGCGACGACCGCCGCGGGCGGAGGGATGTCCACGATGGCGATGGTCGCCTGTTGCGCGCATCACGTCGCCGATCTGCTGCCGCTGGTTGGGTTGACTGCCGCCGCCACCTTCCTCGCCAAGTGGAAAATCCCCTTTATGGTTGTTGGTCTACTGACGAATCTAATCGGCATCGTCGTCATGCTACGCGAAATTCTCAAAGCCAGACGGCACGCTATTGCTCATCTGTCTTCACTGGAGGCTATTTCGTGAATCGCAAATTGATCCTTTCCTTTACTGTGCTTCTCGTTCTGGCGCTGGGGTTGGCCGCCTGTTCTGCCACACCGGCTACCCCTCCCGCACCTACAGCGGCCCCAACTTCGTTGTCCGGCGGCAATCCCACATCGGCTTCTGCGGTTGAAACGGGAGCCAACCTGGTCCACACGGATTCGCAAGGCGCGGTGGAATTCGCCGTCACGCCGCTCAATCTCACCACGCCGGGTGAGACGCTGGACTTCGACGTTTCGATGAACACACATTCGGTGGACGTGTCGTGGGACCTGGCGGCGCAGTCGGTGCTGAAGACGGACATGGGTCTGGAAGTGAAGGGGCTGAGTTGGCCGATTGGAGCGGGTCATCATTACGAGGGCACGTTGACCTTCCCAGCGAAGACTGCGGATGGCAAGGCGCTACTCGACGGCGCGACAACGTTGTCGCTCGTCATCCGGGATGCTGATGCGCCGGAGCGCGTGTTTGTATGGGATCTCTCTCAATAACGGTCTTCCCGAAAAAAGAGCGATTCTGGAAGCGAGTTGGCCCAGCGGCATTAATTGCTCTGGGTATGCTGGCGTTCCTGGCCAGCCTGGGCTACTGGCTTTACGGCGCGGCGGTTGCCAATCCCGCCCCCGTCGCCGTGCCCGACGCGATCGCCGGAATACCATTGGCGCAGAAAACGGTCGGGCTGGAAGCCGTCGTGGAAGTGACCCGCCTGCACGGCAAAGAATTTCCGCTGACCTCCGGCGCGATGGCGATGTATGGGAAGGGGACCGTGACCATGTGGGTGTCGGGCGCGCCCGCCAGCCCGCTCGCCGCCGAGATGGTTCTGGCGATGGAGAAAAAGATCAGGGAGGGCCGCTCGCCTTTCACGCCACTGGGAACGCGCGAGATGAACGGACACACGGTCTATGAACTCACAGGGATGGGCCAACGGCATTTCTATTTTCAGTCGGGGCGCCTCGTCGTCTGGCTGGCGGCAGACCAATCCATCGCCGAGCAAGCGCTCGGGGAAGTAACGCAATTCTATTCTCCATCGCAAAGGAGCAACGCAAATCCATGAATAAAAAGCACGCCCTCATTATGCTGGCTTGCTGCCTGATTCCACTGGCGGCACTGGCCGCAATTTCTGTGTTCAAGATTCCAGCCACCAGCGTGGTCTACTTTGGCATCGTCCTATTGTGCCCGGCGCTCCATTTATTGATGATGCGGAACGTGATGGGGCCTGATCACGATCAGGCCGGACAGCATCAAGTAGAGCGCCCCGCGCCGCGCCTTCTGCGTTCCGGGCCGGCGAGTCTTGAAGACGCGGGCGGCGATATGCACAGCCCGGTCGTGAGCGCGCCGTCGGTGGTGGCGCACGCCCCGAAGTCGGAGTGACGCGCGCTACGTCTCAGATGAAATGGCAGGCCGCCTGGCTGCTGTTCGCCGGGACGCTGATGCTGGGTTTTGTGGCGGGCTGGTGGCTGTGGCTCCCGCCGGAGCAGCCCGAACGAGTGGCCGCGTCGGGAACACCGGAACCACGCGCGACTGCCGGGCCAAACGTCGGTCCGTTTCTGGGAGAGATCGCGCCGGAGATTGAGTTACCAACGCTGAAGGGCGAGACGGCGACGCTTACCGAGCATCGCGGCGGAACGTCCCCGTTAGCGGGGCATCGGGTGTTGCTTAACTTCTTCGCCGGATGCGGATGTGACCTATGCCTACGACGCCGCCGGTCGGCGCACGGTGATGACCGACAGTGTGGGCGTGACGACGTGGGCGTATGACACTCTCGACCGCCCGATTACCATCACTTCGCCGTACACCAGCGGCGTCGTCTATGGCTACGACTCGGCGGGCAATCGGACACGGTTGCAGTATCCCGATGGGCGGGTGGTGTCGTACACGTTTGATTTGGGGAATAGACTCGTAAAAGTCACGGCAGGGGCGCAGTGGGGTGCTGGCGCAGGCGCAGGGGTGACGAGTTACGCTTATGATGCGCTCGGTCAAGTTTTGACGACGACCCTGCCGAATGGGGTGACGACGACGTATAGGTACGACTCCGCCTATCGGCTGACCAATTTGACGCACAAGTCCATTACCCAAACCTTGGCGGCTTACACCTACACGGTGGACGCGCTGGGCAACCGCACGCTGGTGACTGAGACCATGCGCCAACCCGACTTCATCTTCGGCGACGGGTTTGAGGCCGGCAACTTCTCCGCCTGGTCGTCCGTCATCACCGACAGCGGCGATTTGAGCGTGACGGCCTCGGCGGCGCTGGTGGGCGCGAAGGGGATGCAAGCCCTGATTGACGACACCAACGTCATTTACGCGCAGGACGACACGCCGACTGGCGAGACGCACTACCGGGCGCGGTTCTACTTCGACCCGAACTCGATTACGATGGGCGCGGGGAATGACCACTACCTGTTCATCGGCTATCAGGGCGCGGGGACCGAGGTGGTGGGGGTGCAGTTCCAGAAGTTTGTTGCGAACTACCGGTTGCGGGCCGGGGCGGCCGCCGATGACAAGAGCCTGACGTACACGACTTACCAGGCCATCAGCGACGCGCCACACTACGTGGAGATTGACTGGCAGGCGGCCAGCGCGGCGGGGGCGAACAACGGGACCTTGACGTTCTGGATTGACGGGACGCAATCCGGGAGCCTGAGCGGGCTGGACAACGACACCCTGCAAGTGGACCTGGCGCGGCTGGGGGCGGTGGCGGGGGTGGACAGCGGGACGAGCGGGACGGAGTACTTCGATGCGTTTGAGTCGCGGCGGTTCACGGCCATCGGGGCCGCGCCGTCGTCGGCGAGCGGCTTCATCACGACCACGACGACCCTCACCTACACCTACGACAACCTGTCTCGCCTGACGAACGCGAAGTACAGCGACGGCACGGTGTTCACTGAGACTTACAATGCCGCTGGCAATCGGCTGACGGAAGCCACGCAGTACGCCACGACGGTCTTTACCTACGACGCCGCCAACCGGCTGACCAACGTGGGGGCGAGCACCTACCAGTGGGACGCCAACGGGAACCTGCTGAGCACGGGGGCGTACACCGGCACGTACAACGCCGCCAACCAACTGGTGACGCTGACGACTGCGAGCGGGCTGACCTACACCTATGCCTACAACGGCCTGGGCGACCGGGTGAAGCAGACCATCAACGGCGTCGTCACGACCTACACGCTCGACTTGAACGCGGGCCTGACGCAAGTTCTCGCCGACGGCACTAACACTTATCTCTACGGCCTAAACCGCATTGGCGAGCAGAGCGCGGCAGGCCGGGAGTACTACTTGCCGGATGCGTTGGGTTCGGTGCGCCAACTGGCGGACGTGAGCGCGACGGTGACGCTGGCGAAGGGTTACAAACCGTATGGCGAAATCCTGGCGAGTGCGGGCACGGGGACGAGCGCCTACGGCTTCGCGGGCGAATGGCGCGATACGAACGGGCTGATCTACCTGCGGGCAAGATACTACTCAGTCACGCAAGGACGCTTCATTTCGGCGGATAGTTGGAAGGGTGATTATCGCCGACCACTCTCGCTCAACGCGTGGTTGTATGTCTTGGGCAACCCAGTCAATTATACTGATACAACTGGGAGGAGTCCTAGCGCTGTCGTACCCCCGTGGCCGCCGATTTGTTGGTTTGGAGTTGACCCGCAGACTGGCACTTGTAAAAATCCGCTTGGGCTACCCCCATTGCTGGTGGCGATTGCGACACAATCTTCTGCACAATCCTTTGGCACGCCTGAAACTACCATTGCGGCTGGGGGCATTATTTTCCTCGGGCTGTGTCTCTACGCACTGAGCAATGCTTTCAAGGATGTCATTCAAGGCAGGCCTGTGACGTGGGTGGAGACCAATCCTCAGCCGAACCCCAAACCAACCATTGTCGTTCCACTCTTCCCACAACTGACTTCAACACCAGAGCCTGAGTATATTTATCGGATTGTGTCGCGCGAGAGTCCTAAGGAACTGAGTATACACGCAGAGTCCACCTATAAAACAGGATTATCATTTTATGATTTTGAACCTTACGGTGGTCGATATTGGAAATTTAATGTTAGCGTTCTCAAAAGCGGAGGTTATGAAGTAAGATTCGACGGAAACCAGCCAGCAGTAGAGTTAGATTTCTGGGGAGGCGGACCATATATAAGTCCCCACACAGGTAGACAAGAAACATTTCCTCCTGGGCATGTAACGGTTTATCATCCCGACTTCGGATACTGGAAAGCGTGGCATGAAGAGGATCTAAACACATATGGTCAACAAGGCAAGTTTTCACAACAAGCAGAACGCCTCTATAATCTCAGAGAGCGTTAGATATGCAAGTTAAAAGGGAGCCGATGAGCAATAACAATAACATGATTTTCCTGAATTTACTGCTTACTCTCCGCCAACGTCTGGTAAATGCTCGTGAGCTGAAGGACCAAGCAAGTTTGAGCGAGCTATTGACCACCTTCGGCGTATTGAGCGATGTATGTGAGTCAGGGCCGGTCAATATGATTCTTACAGATTTGACAGATGCGGCGCGTGATTCACTTATGGGTGTAGATTGGAAAAGTGGAATTCCATCTATCGAAGCAATCAGATCGGCACTATCTCCTTCAGAGACTGCGTAAAAATCAGAAACTATGCCAGATCAGCTCGGCTTACATGGCGCGAATGTGACACTCTGTAAAATTCGTATATTTGCAACCCTTGATTGTTTGACCATTGTAGGCTGTCACCTGTAATCCGAAAATCAAAGGCGAGAAGAACCCATTGGGAAATCACTTCGTCTCGCCTTCTGGTTGGGGTCTTTAGACTACCACTCGGCTGACCACCGCCCGCTATAGCGATGGCACAGTCTTCACGTATACGTATGATGCGGTCGGCAACCGCAAGACGCAGACGACGTTAGTGGGGACGACGGTGTACACCTACGACCTCGCCAACCGCCTGACCAACGTGGGCAACATCACTTACACCTGGGATGCCAACGGCAACCTGCTGAACGATGGCGTTCTCACCTATACCTACGACTCCGCCAACCGCCTGATAACCGCCACCCAAAGCGGCATGACTTCCACGTTCACCTATAACGACCTGGGCGACCGGGTGAAGCAGAAGGTGAACAGCACAGTCACGACTTACACGCTGGATTTGAATGCTGGACTGACCCAAGTGCTGGCGGATGGGGCGAACTGGCGCGGGTGGTGAAACCGGGCGGGCAGGTGCTCTTGCTGGAACATATGCGCTCGGCCAATCCAGTCCTCGGCGCGTTGATGGACGCCGTCAATCCACTCGTCGTGCGGATGATGGGCGCGAACATCAACCGCCGGACGGTGGAGAACGTGCGGGTCTCCGGCTTAAAACTTGAGAGCGTGGAAGACCTGGGGATGGGCGGAATTTTCAAACTCATTGTGGCCGGTGTGTCTCAGTAGCCCCCGCCAAATGGCTTATCCCAGAACACGCCAAATGGCGCATTGATGCGTGAGGACAACCTGCTAAAATCGCTCGCACTGCTCTTGTCTGTAAAGGGTTCTACACCATGAAACGCACATTGCATCCCCTGCTGTTCGCCTCCCTGTTTGTCCTAGCCGCCTGTTCGGGGGCGTCCTCCAGCTCGAAGGAAATTGTGGTGAAGGCGGAAGCGCTGAAATTCACCCCAGCGACCATCGAAGTCACCGCCGGGCGACCTGTCAAACTCACATTCCAAAACGCCGACTCGTTAGATCACGACTTCAGCATCATGGAATTTCCCATGGCGAATATGGGGGCGACGGCCGAGCCGGTGGCCGGGCACGACATGAGCGGCATGACCGAAACGCCAGACTTGCATCTCCCGGTGGCGATGGGCACGACCAGTTCCCTTGAGTTCACGCCGACCAAGCCGGGCACTTACGAGTTTGAATGCACCGTGCCCGGCCACAAAGAAGCCGGGATGAGGGGGACGCTCGTCGTCAAAGCGCCATAGACACTGGGACACTTGTATACGAACTTACAACAAAATTAAAAAGCCCCGAGTTTTCAGGATTTTTTGTCGCCTCCAAATCAATAACCCGATGCCAAGCATCATTCCACCACCGAGCATCATAGTGCGCCTCCTTCAACTCAGACTGTCGCCAAAATCAGCAAGCCCATCGCTACTACACCGCTACCGAGGACGAGCCGCACCCATTCTTTGTGATGCAGGTTCCAGTGAGCGAGCCGGTTAAGTGTGGGGCGGGCCGAGGCGGCGATAAGGATCACCACGAGCGGCAGGACGAAGACAACGTTGTAAAGCGCAAGATAACTGTAGCCCAGCAAGGCCGTCGGTTGCAGCGCCAGCAAACTGAGCACACCCAGATACACCGCGCCGCTGCACGGCACGGTACACAGGCCAATCAGGAAGCCGCCGACCATTAGCGCCGGGATCGTGGCTCTCTTCGCCGACTGCCGCGCAATTTCCCCGATTTTCCCCGGCGCTTCCAGCCGCCAGCCCAGGTCCGGCAGGAAGTAATCTTTGAGCATCCACAGCCCGAACAGAATCGCCAGCAGCGCGCCGAAGCGGGCGGGCACGTGCTGGCGGGTGAAGAAGTCCAAGGACTTGAGCAGTCCCACGCCGAGGGCCAGGTAGGTCAGAAAAACGGCGGCGATGTAGATGGACCCCAGGCCCAGCATCCGCAGGCGAATCGCATTCACGCTTTGTTCGTCAGTCCGGAGCGTGGTCAGCAACGCGGTGATGAACAGGAGTAGCACGGTAAAGGCGCAGGGATTGATGCCGTCCACCACCCCGGCAACGATCACGGTCGGGAGTGTGATTTGGGGCAGGTAGACGCGCATGGCCTCGGACGGTGCGTTGGGATGCCAGAGTCCGGTGAGGGCCAGGGCGCCGAGGGCGAGCGCGGCCAGCGCCGATAACACGACGATGCGGCGAATTTGAACGGCGGTCATCGGCTACCCTTCCACGATCAGCGTGCCTTGCATGGTCGGGTTCGCGCGTCCGCCGCAGCAGATATCGCAGTAATAGATATAGGTGCCGGGCCGGTCGGGGGTGAAGGTCGCATAGCTTGAACCTTCGGCTGGGGCGACGATGCTCACGCCGAGTTCATCCACCGCCCATTGATGTTTGCCGCCCCCGTCGGTGTGATGCGAATTGTCCAGGCTCGTCAGACGGACGGTCACCGGTTGACCGGCTTTGACCCGGATGAGTTTCAGGTCAAAGCCGTCCATGGCGGCTTGCACGTCAACGACGTTGCCGGCCATGGCGGACGGCGCGGGTTTGAAAAAGGCTGAGACCAGGAAGTATCCAGCCAGGCCGAGGACGGCGACGCCGATGAAGACAAATGCGGCGGCGCGGATTTTCTTCTGGCGTTCGCGGGCGTGTTGAAGCGCTTCGTGCTCTTTCTTTCCCATGGTGTTGCTCCTAAGTTTGAGAAATCGTACAGCTGAAGTGGGCTTGGATTTTGGACAGGGCAGGGATTGGTCTTCCGGATCAGTCTACCGAAAGGGGCAGAGAAGTGGAGGCGTTAAATGGCGCGTTGGACCTCACGCCGTTTGGCCTATGGGGAGCAGGCCGTTGCCGGAGTTAAATGCGAATTGAGAGCGTCGGGCTTGAAGCGATTGGGATGTGGCCTACTCGGTCTCTGTCACTCACTGAGCCTGCCGGAGGCGGACGACCTGATACTTCATAAATCCATATGTTTGGGTGTTTCGGACATTGGGGCATAAGCCGTTTAGCGGGTGAAGAAAGCAGTCAGATAGCGCGTGACACGCACAGATGCCAGCGCGTAGAATGAATGCATGAACATTGGTCTAACCCGCGTGTGGGCCGTAGCCGATGAACTTGAGATGGTGAACTATCAAGAACTGTGAAAAGAGAACAGTATGTCCCTGGCTTTTCGCAACCTGTTTAAAGATAAGACGCGGCTGGGCCTCAGCGTCGGTGGGGTGGCGCTGGCGGTGACGCTCATTCTGCTACTCAACGGCTTTCTGGCCGGGATGCGCCGGCAAATCACCTCTTATCTCGACCATTCGCCCGGTTCAATCATCGTCGCGCAGAGTGGGGTGAACAATCTCCTCGGCGCTACTTCGCTGTTACCGCCCGGCGCTGCTCTTGACGCAGAGAACGTGGAAGGCGTGGCCGAAGTTGTGCCGATCCTTTCACAATTCGTCATCCTCGACCTGCACGGGAAGAAGCAGCCCGCTTACCTCGTCGGCTACTGGCCCGAGAAGGGTGGGGGGCCGTGGCAAATCGTCGCGGGGCGCGCGCCGGAGGCCGATGACGAAGTGGTGTTCGACCGGGTGCTGGCCGAGCGTCACGCGATCACCTTGGGCGGTGTGTTTGAGATCATGGGCAAAGAGTTTACCGTCGTCGGCCTCTCCCAAGGCACGACCTCGTGGATGACGAGCTTCTTCTTCATTCGCAAGAGCGCCGCCGAATCGCTCCTGCGCGCGCCGGGGGCCATCAGTTTCCTGCTGGCGACGCCGTCGGACGGTGTCGCGCCCGAAACCGTTCGCGAGCGGCTGGGCGAACTCCCCGGCGCGAATGCGCTGTTGAAATCGGAGATGGCCGCGAACGACATCAAGTTATTCGCGCGATTTTTCTCGGCACCGCTCCAGTTGATGACCGGCATCGCCTTCCTGGTTGGAACTTTGGTGGTCGGGCTGGTGATTTACACGGCGACGGTTGAGCGCCAGCGCGAGTACGGCGTACTGAAGGCCATCGGGGCGCGTAACCGGGTGCTGTATCAGGTGGTGGCGACGCAGGCGTTGTTCGCGGCGTTGGCCGGGGCGGTGGTGGGCGTCGGGCTGGCTTATGCGGCGGGCGAGTTGATTATGGCCGTCAGACCGCAATTCCTCGTCGTCATTGAACCCGTTCAGGCCGCCAGCGCGATTCTCGTCGGGCTGGGCATGGCCCTAGTCGCCGCGCTGTTACCAGCGCGCCTGGTGGCCGGCTTGGCTCCGGCGGAGGTGTTTCGGAAATGACGTGGCTGGTCTTCCGCAATCTCTTTCAAAGCGTCAGCGGGCGGCCACCCTGCTCACGGACCTCGGTCTGGCCGAGCGGTTGAATTTTCTCCCGGAGAAACTTTCGGGAGGCGAGAAGCAGCGGGTGGCGATTGCCCGCGCCCTCATCAACCATCCGGCCATCATCCTCGCCGACGAGCCGACGGCGAATCTCGATTCAAAGATCGGCCACGAGATTATGCGGTTATTGCGCCGCATCGCGAAAGAACAGGGGCGGAGCGTTGTGATCGTGTCCCACGACCAACGCATTAAAGACATTGCCGACCGGGTGTTGTGGCTGGAAGACGGGCAGTTCAAAGAGATGGTCACGATGGTCGAGGACCCCGTCTGCAAGATGGCCATCGAGCGAGAGAAGGCGGTGGCGCAATGGGAGTTCATGGGGGTGAACTACTACTTCTGTTCGCAGGGCTGTCGGGCCGAGTTTGAAGCGACTGTCGGGACTTGAACCCACGGGGAGACCGTGATGAACATTCGAATGATGCTCAAAGTGCTACGCGCCATTCGTCAGTTGCGCCAACCCGAACGCTGGACGCGTCCGCAGTTGGAAGCCTATCAGGCCGAACAACTGCGCCGCCTGCGCGACTACGCTTACACCCACTCGCCGTTTTATCAGCATTTTCATCACGGGTTGTTCGACCGCCCGCTACAGGAATTGCCAGTCCTCACCAAAGCAATGCTCATGGAGCACTTTGATGAGGTAGTGACTGACCGGTCCATTCATTTGGAAGCGGTCCGCGCGTTTGCCAGTGAGCGCTTGGAGGGCCGCCTCTTCCTCGACCGCTACTGCGTGACGGCTACTTCCGGTAGCAGCGGCCAACCCGGCTTTTTCTTGTTCAATGAGCCGGAGTGGTTGACCATCGTGGCTTCGTTCGCTCGTGGGCAGGAGTGGTCCGGCGCGGAGATCAGTTTGTTGCGCCGTCGAAAGATGGCGACCGTCGCCTCGATCAGCCCCTGGCATATGTCGTCGCAGGTGGCCGTGACCGCCCAAACCTGGTGGACACCCTCCATTCGCCTGCCCGCCAGTGATCCACTGGAAAGCATCGTACACAGGCTCAATGTGTGGCAGCCCCACATCCTTATTGCCTACGCTTCCATGGCCCGCATCCTGGCGGAGGAGCAACTCACTGGACGACTTCATATCCGGCCGAATAGAACCTTCACGAGTTCTGAGGTGCTGACGGATGAGACGCGGCGGCGCGTCCGGTCAGCGTGGGGTGATGAGCCGTTCAATCAATACGGTGCCACCGAAACCGCCGACATCGCCGCCGAATACAAAATATGCCGACATATGCACTTATTTGAAGATTTGGTGGTCGTCGAAGTTGTGGATGAGCACCACCAGCCTGTGCCTCCAGGAACCTATGGGGCAAAGCTTTTGGTCACAACACTGTTCAGTCGCACCCAGCCGCTCATCCGCTACGAGTTGAACGACCGTGTGCGGCTGGCGACAGAACCATGCTCGAGTGGGTTGCCCTTCGCCATGTTGGAAAGTATTCAAGGCCGAGTCGAAGACGCCTTGCTCTTGCCAGCCAAGTCGGGTGGCAAGATGGTTATTCAACCACTCGTCTTCAATCGGGTCATGGACACGCTCCGCGTGCCAGTGAGCGGCTGGCAGATCGTGCAAGAGGCGGATGATGGCCTGACTGTGCTACTGAGTGGCGCTCGTGACGGGTTAGTGGATGAAACGCTCGTGGATAAGTTGACTCAGGCATTGGCGGAGCACGGCGCGCGTGTGCCGCGCATCCAGGTGCAACACCTGACAGCCATCCCGAAGACAGCGGCTGGCAAAGCGCCGCTGATTAAGGCCAACCGATCATGAGCCAGGGATTGGAGAATCTGCGGAAGGTGAGCGAGGCGAAGTTGAACCCGGAGGAAATGAAAAATGCCCATCCTGCCGAACTTCATTGAGCGTTTGGTACTGCTGACATTCAATCAGGGACCAGGCCTCATGCTGGACTTCCTCGGCGCGCAAGCCTTTCGAGCCGTTGGGGTTGCCGTCAAGTTGGGCCTCTTCGAGGCTTTGAGCAGTAGCCCTTTAACTGTAGCGGAAACCGCGCGCCAGATCAAGGCGAGCGAGCGCGGCACAACCTTGTTGCTCGATGCCCTCGAGTCGCTCGGCTACGTCAAAAAGGACGCTGGCCGTTACGCGAACACGCCGATGACCGTCAAGTGGCTGCTACGCGACTCGCCAACCAGTTTGGCCGGTGGCATTCCCTTCTTCGACAGCATGGTGTTCGACCGTTGGGGGCATCTGGACAAGTCCATCCGCCGGGGGAAACCGGCGCTGTCCGGGTCCGAGTGGTTGGATCAGCATCCCGGCGGCTACCGGATTTACGAAGAAGGCATGATCGCCATCGCCCGGATGGCCGCCGACGAGGTGATTGCCAAAGTAAAACTTCCGGCCACGGCCCGCCGGTTGCTGGACGTTGGAGGCGGCCACGGGCTGTACAGCACCCGGTTTTGCCGCCGCTATCCGGTTTTGTCGGCGACGGTTTTCGATTTGCCGCCAGCGGTGGAGGTAGCGCGAGACACGATCGCCGCCGAGGGCATGGGCGGCCGGGTCACGGCGCAGGCGGGTGATGTCTGGATAGATGACTTCGGCGCTGGCTACGACGTGGTCTTGTTGTTCAACCTCATCCACGCTTACTTGCCTGATAAGAACATAGAACTGTTGCGCAAAGTCGCAGGCGCGCTGAACCGGGGAGGTCTGATCGTCATCATGGAGCAAATCCCTGGCAGGTTGTTCGGTTCAACCGCCACAACCCTGGCCCGGCTCCAGGCGCTGAACTTCTTCAACGATTTGGAGGCGCAGACCTACGCATTCGACGAGATTGCCGGTTGGCTCACGCAAGCCGGTTTTACCAATCTGCGCCGGATCAACTTGCTCAAGACTCCGGGCTTTGCTCTGGTGCTGGGGACAAAAAGCGGCGACAGCGATTGAGGCGGGCTAATCTTTGATAGCGATCGTCAGATTCATTCCCGGATGGAGGGTGCAGAGCGCCGTGTAAGTGCCTTCCGCGTTCGGCGCCGTCCACGTCACGGTTTGCGTGGTGTTGCCGGGCAGATTGAGTAATGGGATGCCAGCCTGCTGGCTGACAAAGTTGTGCAGGAAGGCGTCGTTATTCGTTACGACGAAGCGCACGGTCTCGCCGGGTTTGACGACGATCTCCGCCGGGCTGAAACGCACATTCAGAGCGGTGATTTGAATTTCCTCATCCACCGAAACGGGTGTCGCGCCTACAGGTGTCGGCACGGCGGTTGGGGCAGATTGGCCGTAGCCATAGCCCCCCATCATGCCCCGGCCCATCATTCCACCCCCCATCATCCCTCCGCCCATGTGTCCGCCGCCCATCATCCCGCCAGGGACGCCCGGCCCGTAGCCATACCCCGGCGCAGCGGTCGGTTGATAAACCACAGGACGTTGCACAACCCCGCACGCGCTGAGCAATAGCGCGGCGACGACTGCGAGCGATCCGACGATGATGACTTTGCTT
>Ga0315281_10008066_pt1 | contig 14730 bp, 10 predicted proteins | sample YL17G07_0_MG_FD_204540 | JGI IMG/M metagenome (GOLD analysis project Ga0315281, IMG submission 204540) | Sediment microbial communities from Yellowstone Lake, YNP, Wyoming, USA - YL17G07_0 | ecosystem: Environmental > Aquatic > Freshwater > Lake > Sediment | place: USA: Wyoming | collected...
CGAAAACCAGGAGCTTCTCCCCCTCCTGGATCTCCAGGTCCCGCCGGGCTTCGACGGGGATCGCAACCTGGCCTCGCTCGCTCACCGTGACCGCGCCGTAGAACTTCGGTCCCTTCGACTCTCTCGCCAAAGCGCCCCCTTTGCATGTCTCCTGCGGGTAGGTCAAGCCGGGTAAATCATACTTGCAAGACAAAGCATGGCAAGTCGTGCTCGGCTCCCAGGAGAGACAGACCTCACTGAGAAGAGTGTTTTGACTAGAAGAGTTCGAAGCTTGGGTCCCGCTGATCCAAGCCTCCTCCCGCCTCAAGCGGCCGGATGGTGGCCCAGCCTTCCCGAAAACAGGGAGAGGTCCCGAAGGACCTCTCCGCCTGGTGGGCTGGTATCGGGGGTACGAGTTGCGTTCACTCGCGACCAGCGCCCTCACTCTACCCGGGCTCTGTGTGGCTCTTGTGAAGAAGGTGTGTCCATCCCGTGAGATCGATGAACCGATCTAGCCACGGGCCTTTTGGCCGTGGGGATGGCGGTGGTGGGCGTCGGGCCGGTGCGCGTGGGCGTGCGCGACCGGCTCGTGCGCGTGGGAGTGGGCGTGCTCCACTGCCAAAGCCAACGGGCCCTCGTGGGCGTGGGCGTGATGGCCGTCGTCGTGGCGATGGGAATGGGCATGCTCGAGCGGCTCGTGTGCGTGAGGGTGCGCGTGGCGCTCGAAGAAGAGGAGGCAGGCTCCCACGGCCATGAGCGCGAGCGCCGCAAAGAACGACGCCACAGGCAGAGTGCGGAAGATGACGAACGATACCGCTGCGCCGATGAACGGAGCCGCGGCAAACAAGGCGCCGGTTCGGGCCGAGCCCAGCTTTCGTAGGGCGCGCACGAACAGGCTGATACTCGCTCCGTAGCAGAGGCTCCCCAGGAGGAGCCCGAGGCCGATCGCCTCCAGCCCTGGGAATGGCCTGTGCAGGGCAAGGGCGAGCACGAGGGACACGCCTCCGCCGACGAGGCCCTTCACGGCCACGATCTCTCCGGGGTCTTTGAGCGAGACCTCGCGGGTCAGGTTGTTGTCCAAGCCCCACATGGCGCACGCAGCGAGGATGAGAAGCGCCCCGGTCGACGGAGCCCACCCCGCCGACGGATCGAGAGAGAGGAGAACGCTTCCGAGACTCACGACGAGGATTGCGACCCACGTCCTCTGCCCCACGGATTCGCGGAAGAGGACGGCCGCGATCGCGGCCGTCGCCACGGCCTCGAAGTTGAGGAGCAAAGACGCCGTGGCCGCCTCCGTCGCGCGCAGCCCGTAGAGAAGAAGGAGCGGAGCGGCGACCCCGCCGGCGAGGACCGCTCCGGCAAGCCGAGGGAGGTCCTTGCGATCGAGGCGCGACTCGCGGCCCCTGCCAGGGCCGGGGGGCCTTGCCAGGACGCGGACCAGGAGAATCCCAAGGCCCGCGCCGAGGTAGAGGAGCGCGGCGAGCGGAATCGGCTCGACCTCGCCGAGAAGGAGCTTCGCCAGGGGAGCGCTCGCGCCGAAGAGCGCGGCGGCGAGAAGCGCCTCCAAGAGCGGTCGGCGTCCTAGAAGAGGAGAATCACTCATCTCAAGACGATTCTCTCTTCTCGGGAAACCTCGTGCAAGCCGCGGCGCGAGAAGAGGCCGGTCGACGAGAGGAACTCCCTCAGGAACCGACCGCGATCGGGACGAGGATTGCCTCGCCTTCCTCCTGGCTGACCCAAACGTAGTAGGTTCCGGCGGCAAGGCCGCTCGGGTCGATCGCCAGGCGATAGCCCTCGGCGGTCGAGCGGCCGGACAAGGCCACGTCTCCCTGCGCTCCTCCCCCGCCGGCCACCGCGACCCCGAGCGCGCTGAGCACGGTCCAAGGGCTTGCGCTTGAGCGGCGAAGCCCAAGCGAGACCTCGAACCGCCCGTCCCTTCGGATCGGGCGAACCTCTTTCTCCGCGAGCAGGGTCAGCTCCACGAGGTCCGGAGAGTTCGGCCTTCCCGCCGTGGCACGGAGCCGGTTGCCTTTGGAGTCGAGGCCGTAGACGAGGACGCCCGGGTTCGTGTGCCACTCCGCCCCGCCGCTGGCCGTGTCGCTCCGTTCCATGGTGGCGCCGCTCTTCTGGTCACCGGCAGGCCAGCCCGACCGGTACGGATGATCGGCGTTCGAGCTGTCCACGACCTCTCCGGCCGCGTTCAGGAGGAGGATCACGGCTCCGTCGTCGGGAAGGTCGAGGCGGTAGGGGGCTTGCGTATCGTAGACGAGGTCCGCCTTTACGTCGCGGACGGTCGAGTCGTCCTTTCTCTCAAGGAGGTAGAACCCGCGGCCGTCGCTCCCCTTCTTCCCCACGCTCCACCAGGACATGTCGAAGACCTGCCACGAGGCCTCGTCTCCTTTCCGCTTGAGGAAGGTGATCTCCGGCCGGCCCGGCGGCCGGCGGGTGAAGTCGATGGGCGACGCACTGATCGCGCCCGAGAGCTCCACTCGCTTCCACAGGCTCGGAGGAGGGGCCTCGGATCCCTTGGGGTACCAGACGAGGCTCCAGCCGGCGAGGTCGATCGGGGTCGTCGCGAGGTTCTGAAGCTCGATCCACTCGCCGTTTGGGTCGGCGGGAGTGCCGGACCACGCGACCTCGCTGATGATCACCGGCGGGGCGGACGCGGCCTCGAGGGCGCCTCCTCCGCCAGCCGCCGACGGCGGCGTGAGAGAGACGCTCACCGGGCCGGCCTCGGCGTTCGCCGCCCGCCCCAGGGGATCGGCGGCGCTCGCGGCGGCGGAGTCGACCAATGGTCCGGGAAGGTCCTGCAGGAGGACCGTGTAGGTCGCGGATGCGGTCACCGACTCCCCCGGGGCGAGCGTTCGCGCCGGGAGGGGGATCGATCCGAGCCGGTCGTCCAGGAGAAGGAGCTCTTGAACTGGAACGGCGCCCACGTTGGCCAGGGTGTAGGTAGTGGTGATGGAGTCGCCGACCGCCGCCTGGGCAACGCTCGCCGCCATCGTCAAGCCAATCCGCCCCCTGTCGAGCGACGCCCCGAGGAGGACGATCGAGTCGCTCGCCTCGACCGTGCGGCCCGACGGATCGATCGCCGTCACGTTGACTCGGCCCTCGACCGACCCCGCGACGTCGGCCTCGGTCAGGACGCGGCGGATCGCTCCGCTCGTCGTCTCCCACGGGCCGAGGCGGTCACGGCCGAGCGAGACCTGCCCCAGAAAGTCCTCGACCGCTCTCAGGTTCTCGAGGAACGTCTCCCCGGTGTTCCGCACGCTGATTCGGTAGACGATCGCGTCCCCGACGGAGAGGGGCGACAAGGGGAGGAGCGGGAAGCCGCGCGCGTCCTCTGCCTCGATCGAGACCTCGATCGAGGAGCGTCCGAGGACGAGCTCGACGCCCGCCGAGGCCGTGGCCGTGAAGACGGCCCCGGTCTCGTCGCGGGCCGTGGCGGTCACGGCGGAGACGAGCGGGCCGGGAAGGTCTGCCTCGCGCACAGTCACGACCGAGGCGGCGGTCGCCCTCTCGCCCGGCGCGAGGCTCCGAGAGCCAAGGGAGATCTCGCCGACGAGGGAATCGGTCAGGACGACTTGAGAGAGCCTCGTCTCGCTCGAGTTCGTGACCGTGTAGGCGAACGTGACGCGGTCCCCGGGGCGTGCGGTCGTGGGGTCGGCCCGCGCCGAAACCGCGATCGCGCCCGCTGCGGCAGGCGGGGCCACGGTAATCGCGACCTCGTCCGTTCCGCTTGAGCCACAGACGTCCGTGATCGTCAAACGAAGGCGCAAGACCGTCGCGGCAGAGACTCTCGGGGCGAGGAAGCGAAGCTCCATCGTGTCCCAGCCGCTGACGGAGAGCGAAGGGCCGGCCACGTGCTCCCAGGAGAAGCGGAGGCCTCCGCCGTCGGGGTCGCTCCCAAGGCCGACGAGGGTCGTCTCCGCTCCCGAAGAGACGGTCCGGTCGGGACCGGCCTCGGCCGTGGGGGACTTGTTCGCGTTCGTCACGCGAACGGTGAGCGAGTCGAGCGCCTCCGCCCCCCAGTCGTCGGTCGCGGTGAGGGTGAGGATGACGTCCTCCCCGCCGCACTCGTCCGTGGGAGGAGCGACGTAGGTCGGGTTGGGGACCGCGGCCGAGGGGGAGAAGGTTCCGCCGGCGCCTGCGTCGTTCCAGACCGTGGAGACGACCCAGCCGTCGCTGTCGCTCGCAGCGGCGTCCGAGAGTGAGACCGAGCCGCCTTCGACGACCGTCCGATCCCTTCCGGCCTCGACGGAGGGGAAGGAGTTGACGCGCAGGCGCAGCGAGTCGCTCGCCTGTCCTCCCTGGCGATCCGTGACGGTGAGCATCAGGGTGACAAGGCCGCCAGCCCCAGGGGCCGTATAGCGGGGATGAAGAAGGCCGGGATCGTCGAAGCTCCCGCCCGCGGCGTGGTCGGTCCAAGCGTACGAGGCGATCGCCTCCCCGCCGTCTCCGGCCCACGCGTCGGAGAGCTCGATCTCGCCCCGCAGACGCACCATCCTGTCGGCGCCGGCGTCGACCGAGGGAAGGACGTTCGTGACGCACGAGGCGGCCGCGAGCGGGCCGGTCGGATCAGCGACCTGCGCCGTGTTAGAGAGGCTCCCCGGCCCGGAGTGCTCGACCGTCGCCCGAACCTCGATCGTCCTCGTCGCGCCAGATGGAAGGGGAAGGAGCGAGACGAGGCCGCTCACGGGGTAGGCAGACCAGGGTCCGCCGTCGATGCGGTACTCCGCACCCCACTGGTCAAGGCCCGTGGGAAGCGGGTCCCTAAACGCCAAGTTCGTCAGGCCGAGCGGCCCGGGGTTCGCGAGGGTCGCGGTGTAGACGAGCGCCGTGCCGCGGCCGACCGGGGCCGGAGCGCCCGCGAGCTCAAGCGTCAAGGAGGCCCCTTGTGCCGCGAGCGCCACGGCGCAGAGAAACCCGCAAAGCCAACCGGCGGAAACGAATCGACTCAGCCTAGTCGTCTGCGTCATGGTCCGTGCCTTCCTTCTCCAGCATCGCAGACGGAACGGCGAAGGGCGGTCGTGCGCGTCAAGCGCGCGCGGACGGTCCGTTACCCGATGGGAAGACAACGGTGCGTTCTAGCGGCTGAACAGGTGCCGCGAGCGGTAGAAGTACTCGCCCGCCGAGATGAGAGAGAGGGTGATCGCGAGGTAGAGGAAGCCAGCCTTGGCCACTTCGCCCGCGTCGCCCCAGCCGGCGATGCGGTCGACGAGGATGGCCAGGACGAGGCCGATCTGGGAGATCGTCTTCAGCTTCCCGAACAGACTCGCCGCAATCACCTCCCCTTGAGCGATCGCGAGGATGCGGAGGCCCGTGACGAGGAACTCGCGAGCGACGATCACCATCACCGGCGCCGCCGTGAGCTCGCCCAGCTGGACGAACGCCAGCAGCGCGGCCACCACGAGGAGCTTGTCCGCGATCGGGTCGGCGAACTTGCCGAGGAGGGTGGTCTGCTTGAGGCTCCGCGCCAGGTAGCCGTCGACCGCGTCGGAGATCGCGGCGAGCGAGAAGAGAGCGATGGCCAGGATCGTCCCCACGCTCCTTCCCGAAAGGACGAGGAACATGAAGAGCGGAACGCACGCAATGCGCGCCAGCGTGATCTGGTTTGGGATGGTTCCTAGCATCGTTCCCCCTCGCGGCGAACGTACTCCTTGCGCCTGGAGCCTGTCAAGCGCGCTCCGACGAGGCCGCGGCGACGATTCTGGCGAGCGCATCGGGCCGAAGGGAGGCCCCTCCGACGAGGGCTCCGTCGATGTCCCGCTCCTCTAGGAAGGAGGCGATGTTCTCCGGCGTGACGCTTCCCCCGTACAGGAGCCGCACGCCCTCTCGAGCCTCTTTCCCGTGAGCGGACCCGACCGTCTCGCGGATCCGCCCCATCACCTCTTCGGCCGCCGCCGGAGAGGCGGCCTCGCCGGTGCCGATCGCCCAGACTGGCTCGTAGGCGATGATGAGAGGTCGAACGTCGCGCGACTCGACTCCGTCCAGAGCCGCCGCGAGCTGCGCGGCGATTCGCCGTTCGGTCTCGCCGCCGCGGCGTTCGGCGAGGGTCTCCCCCACGCAGAGGATCGGAACGAGTCCTGAAGCGACGGCCCTGCGAAGCTTGCGATTCACCAGGGCGTCGTCCTCGCGTAGGAGTGCGCGGCGTTCCGAGTGGCCGACCAGGACGTAGCGGCAGCCGCAGGCGGAAAGCATCGCCGCCGAGACCTCGCCGGTGAAGGCTCCCGCGACCTCGAAATGAAGGTCCTGAGCGCCCAGAGCGATCCCCGTCCCGACGAGGAGGCGTCCCGCGCGGTCGAGGGAGGTGAACGGCGGGAGCAACAGGACCTCCAGAGAGGCTTGGCGCGCGGCCTCCGGGAGGAACGACCGGACGAAGGCCTCGGTCTCCTCCGGGGTCTTGTTCATCTTCCAGTTTGCGGCAATGAGTCGGCGTCGCGCCATCGTCCCTCCTCGTTTTGCGGCATTATACAAGGACGGGCGACACCCATGAACTCGATTGACACAGCGAGCCTCAGGCCCGTAAGATCCTAGAGAGTGAGAAGGAGGGAAAGAGCATGACCATTGCCATTGCGGCGATTGCGGCCGTCGTCGTTCTGTTCCTGCTGAACGCGATTCGCGTCGTGCGGGAGTACGAGCGCGGCGTCATCTTCCGGCTGGGACGGGTCATCGGAGCGAAGGGACCGGGGATCTTCTTCCTCATCCCGATCGTCGACAAGATGGTGAAGATCAGCCTCCGCACCGTCACCCTCGACGTCCCGCCGCAGGAAGTGATCACCAAAGACAACGTCACGACGAGCGTCAACGCCGTCCTCTTCTTCCGCGTCGTCGACCCGAACGCCGCCGTCGTCCAGGTGGAGAGTTTCCTCGAGGCGACGCGCCAGATCGCCATGACGACCCTGCGCAGCGTGATCGGCGGCGTCGAGCTCGACCAACTCCTCGCTGAGCGGGAGAAGATCAACCTCAAGCTCCAGGAGATCGTCGACGAGCAGACCGACCCGTGGGGGATCAAGGTCAAGGCGATGGAGATCAAGGACGTGAAGATCCCGGCCGACATGCAGCGGGCGATCGCCCGGCAGGCCGAGGCGGAGCGCGAGCGCCGCGCCAAGATCATCAACGCCGAGGGCGAGCTCCAGGCGGCGACCAAGCTCTCCGAGGCCGCCGCGATCATCGACCGTAACCCCGCGGCCCTCCAACTCCGCTACCTGCAGACCCTGGTCGACATCTCGGCCGAGAACGCGTCCACTATCGTCTTCCCAGTCCCCATCGACTTCTTCCACTTCCTGCAGAAGAGGTCCTCCTAAGAAAGCGGCGCCATGAGGCACTACGACGTCGTGGTGGTGGGAGCCGGACACGCCGGCTGCGAGGCGGCGTTGGCTGCCGCGCGCCTGGGAGCCTCCGCGGCGCTCGTGACGATCAACCTCTCTGAGATTGGGAAGATGCCGTGCAATCCCGCGATCGGTGGGCCGGGGAAGTCCCAACTCGTGCGCGAGGTGGACGCCCTCGGCGGGGAGATGGCCCGTCTCACCGACCGGTCGATGCTGAACGTGCGCCTCCTGAACACGAGCAAGGGGAAGGCGATGCAGGTGCGTCGCGCCCAGACCGATCGATTCCTCTACGCACGGCTGTGGAAGAAGACGCTCGAGGAGACAGACGGACTCGACCTGGTCGAAGGAATGGTCGAGGGCGTGCCGGTCGAAGGCGGGAGAGTCGCGGGCGTCGTCCTGCGCGAAGGCCTCTCCCTTGCGGCCCGCACGGTCGTCCTGACGCCGGGGACGTTCCTCGACGGGCGGGTCGTCGTCGGCCGCCTCGCCTACCCGGGCGGCCGAAGCGGGGAGCCTCCTTCGGTCGGACTGGCCGCGTCCCTGCGCGCCTTGGGTCTTCGGACCGGGCGTCTGAACACGGGGACGACCCCCCGCGTCCATCGGGCGTCCCTCGACGTCTCATCGCTCGAACGCCAGGACACGAGCCGGATTCCCCTCTCCTTCTCCTTCTGGGACGAGCCGATCGTCCTCGCGAACGACTTCCCGGTGTACGTCACCCGCACGACCGAGGAGACCCATCGCATCGTGCGCGAGAATCTGGCCGAGAGCCCAAACTGCAACGGCCTCGTCGGCGGGGAGAGCCCGCGCCACTGCCCCACCCTGGAGTCGAAGGTCGTCCGCTTCCCGGAGCGGGCCTCGCACCGGGTCTATCTCGAGCCGGAAGGACGGGAGACGGCCGAGGTCTATCTCCAGGGGATCTACACCGCCTTTCCCCCGGAGATCCAGGAGAGGATCGTTCACTCCGTCCCCGGCCTGGAAGGCGCCCGCATCGAGCGCTACGGCTACGACATCGAGTACGACTACGTCGACCCAAGACAGCTCGGGGCCTCGCTTGAGGTGAAGGAGATCGAGGGCCTCTTCCTCGCCGGCCAGATCAACGGGACGACCGGGTACGAGGAGGCCGCGGCGCAGGGGCTCCTCGCCGGGATCAACGCCGCGCAGCGGGTCCGCGGAGAAGAGCCCCTCGTCCTCTCGCGAACTCAAGCGTTCGCCGGCGTCCTGGTCGACGACCTCGTCACGAAGGGCGTCACCGAGCCCTACCGGATGCTCCCGTCCCGCGCCGAGCACCGGATCACCCTGCGCGAGGGAAACGCGGACCTCCGACTGGGAGAGATCGGCCACGCGATCGGGCTCTTGTCCAAGGCGCGCCACGAGAAGGTCCTCGAGCGCCGCCGGTCGATCGAGCGGATCCTGGAAGCCCTCAGGGAGCGGCGTGCGAGCCCGGGCGATCCGCTGAACCAACGTCTCATCGAACGAGGGAGCTCGCCCCTCCTCGCGAACGGGGCGAGCCTGTACGAGATCCTTCGCCGGCCCGAGATCCGCCTCGCCGACCTCGTCCCCGGCGACGACACCCCGGAGGACGTCGCAAGCGAAGTCGAGATCGAAGTGAAGTACTCAGGCTACCTCGCTCAACATTCCCGCGAAATCGAGAGGCTCGTGCGCCTGGAGAACCGGCTCATCCCCGGCGACCTCGACTACGCCGTCCTCGCCAACCTCTCCACCGAGGGGCGGGAGCTTCTCGGCCGGGCGCGTCCGCACTCCCTCGGGCAGGCCGCGCGCGTCCCTGGGGTCCCGCAGGCCGACCTCTCCATGCTCGCGATCCACCTGCGGCGTTTGGGCGCCTAGCGGGCCGCCACCGGGGCGAGGTGCTCGAGCGCCGCGATCCGCGAGGCCGCCCCGTGGAAGATCTGGCCGGCGGTGTAGCCTCCCCAGATCGGGGTCGTCTTTACTTCGTCGAGCACGACGAGGAGAACGTACTCGGGCCTTTCGCCGGGGAGGAAGCCGGCGAAGAGCGACGTGTACTTCCCGTCCGCGTACCCTCGGCCAGGGAGCGCCTTCTGGGCCGTCCCGGTCTTGCCGGCGACCGCAAACCCCTTCACCTCGGCGAGGGTCCCCGTCCCCTGCGCCACGACCCGGCGGAGGAGCGCTCGCATCTCGCCGCAACTGCTTTCGGAGGCCACCCGTTTCGGCGCGGGCGCGTCGTCCGCTTCGTCCCCTGGCGCGGGCGCCCGGACGGCCCGCGGGGCTACAAGGAGTCCGCCGTTCGCCACGACGGCCATGGCTCGCGCCAGCTGGATCCCCGTCACGGCGACCGACTGGCCAATCGCGGTGGAGGCGAGCGAGAGCCCAGACCAATCGACGACGTCGGTCAGGATCCCCTTCTCCTCACCCGGGAGCGTGATCCCGGTCTTCTGACCGAAGCCGAAGTCCACGAGGTAGCGGTACATGCGCTCCTCTCCCAGCTTCTGCGCGGCCCGAATCATCCCGGTGTTGATCGACTGCTCGATCACCTCGCCGAAGCTGACCGTGCCGTAGGACTTGTTCTCGGAGTTGTGGATCGTGTGGCCGTACAGCGTGACACCGTCGTTTCCGTTGAAGCGGTCTTCGGGCCGGACCGCCCCGCAGTCGAGGGCAGCGAGACCCGTGATCGCCTTGAACGCCGAGCCGGGCTCGAAGAGGAAGTTGACCGCGAGGTTCTTCCTCGCCGCGGCGGTCGAGGCTTGGAAGTGGTTCAGGTCGTACCGGCGATTCTGCGCCATCGCCAGGACGTCGCCGTTCTCCGGATCGAGCAAGACGATGAACCCCGCGTTGGCCTTGAACGTCGCCACCCCCCGATCGATCTCCTCCTCGCACAGGAGCTGAAGGCGGCTGTCGATCGTGAGGCGGAGGTCCTGTCCGGGGAGCCCTTTGTCGCTCGTCTCGGTGTGGTAGGTGCGCCCGTCCGCGCCCTGGACGACCTGCAGCGTCGCGGGGTCGCCTCCCAGGTACGCGTCGTACGCGAGCTCAAAGCCCTCCAGGCCGCGTCCGTCCAGCCCGACGAAGCCGATCAGGTTCGAGGCGAGCGCGCCCTGCGGGTAGCACCGCTTCCAGGTGTCAATGAGGATGAGGCCGTAGGATCCGGCCTCCTTCGCTCTCTTCTCGATCGCGTGCGCCGTCTCGAGGTCGACCTTCCGGTTGATCCAGGTGAAGTAGCTCGGCCGGTAGACGAGCGGCTCGAGAGTCCGCGCCGACGTGCCCAGCTCTTCGCACAGGATCTTGACGAGCGTCTCCGGCCTCGTCATGTTGAAGCTGTCGATCGCGATGGCGACGGCCTTCACGTCGAAGGCGAGGGCGACGCCCTTTCGGTCGTAGATCGTCCCGCGCCGCGGGGTCAGCTCGATCGTCCTCTCCTGCATCGCCTGCGCCGCGGCGGCCCAGCGTCCGTGCTCGAAGAGCTGAAGCTCCGCGAGGCGGCCGACCACCACAACGCACAGGAACCCAAGGAAGAGCGCCAAGGCACGCCCTCTCCGGTCGGTGGTCCGGCGTGCGTCAGGGTTCTCGCGTCGGGCTCGCCACGTGAACATATCGAATGCTGGTCGGTTCGACCATGTGGAGCCTCGTCCGCGCGATCTCAGAGATCCGGTCAAGCGAGAAGGCCTCCCCGATCTGGAAATCGAGCCATCGGTTCACTTCCAGGGTCGCCGTGAGCCGTTCTTTCGCGCTCTCGCGCCGCGCCGTGAGGTCGAGAATCAGCGTGCTCTGCCACAGGTACAAAAGACAAAGGCCCGCCACGCCGATGGCGACGAAGAGCCAGGTCCCGGACACAACGGGCATGGAAGGAAGACGCAGCCTGCCGCGCAGCCACGCCGCCCCCGCCCCGTCCCGGATCGCCCCTCTCCTTCGTCGACGCATCCTCATCACAGAAGGTAAGGCGCCCGGGCCCTCGCCCGGGGGACATTTGTCGAGCGCGGAGACGAACTAGATTACCTTGCGTGCCGCCCGCAGCTTCGCGCTTCGCGACCGGGAATTCGACGAGACCTCCGTCGCGGAGGGAAGGATCGGCCGTGGGGTCAGGATCTCCGCCTCCACCGCCTTCCCGCACACGCAGACCGGGAAGTCGGGCGGACAGGTGCAGGCCAGGGCCTTCTCGCGAAGGAACGTCTTCACGATCCGATCCTCCAGGGAGTGGTAGCTGATCGCGACCATCACCCCGCCGGCGCGGAGGGCCTCGAACCCCGCCGTGAGGCCCTGCTCCAGGTTCTCAAGCTCTCTGTTCACCGCGATCCGCAGCGCCTGGAACGTGCGCGTCGCGGCGTCGATCCGCTCTGGATGGAAGCGGCGCGGCACCGCACGGCGGACGAGGTCCGCGAGCTCCTGCGTGGTCTGGATTGGGCTCCTCGTGCGCGCGGCAACGATGGCGCAGGCGATCTTCTGCGCGAACCGTTCCTCACCGTAGCGACGGATGAGCGTCGCCAGCTCCTCTGCGGAAGCGCGGTTCACGAGATCGGCCGCCGTCTTGCCTTGAGAGCGATCCATGCGCATGTCGAGCGTGCCCTCTCCCCGAAAGCTGAACCCGCGTGCGGGTGAGTCGAGTTGGAGGGAGGAGAGACCTAGATCCAGAAGGAACCCGTCGATCACTCCGATCCCCAGGCGACGGAGGTGGACGGCGAGATCCCGGTAGCTCCCGTGGACGAGATGGACGGCCCCGCCGGACGGGGCCAGCCGAGTTGCGGCGTGGCCGAGCGCCTCCTCGTCGCAGTCGATCCCGACGAGCGTGATCCCCGGCTCCGCCTCCAGCAGAGCCTCGGCGTGGCCGCCCAGGCCGACCGTCCCGTCGACGTAGATGCCGCCAGGCCGCGGGGCAAGGAGCGCGACCGTTTCCTTGAGCAGCACAGGGGAATGCCCGCGCCCGTCGGCCGATCCCCCTTGGGATCCGCTAGCCATCTCGATCCGCTCCTTGGGCTCCGCCGAGGTCCTCGAGGAAAGCCGCGAACGCGCGGCTCGTGCGCTCGTGCAGGGCCTGGTACGCCCCAAGAAGCCGGCGGCGGTCGGGCGGCGCGTCGATGAGCGAGACGACGTCCTCGGGCGACGGAAAGACGGAGAGAGGGATCTCGGGCGCGGAGAAGGCTCTCGCGTCCTCGACGAAACGCGCGATCTTCGGGTCTTCCGGAATCGCGAGGAGCGGCACACCGGCGCGGAGGCCCATCTCGAGGGCATGGAGCCGCGAGCCGACGAGAACGGCGGCCCCAGCCAGCTCCTGCGTCGCCTCCTCGGCCGTGCCCGGACACGCGATCCGACTCGGCACGTCGACGGACCGATCGAGCGCCTGCGCCAGCGGAAGGTCCTCCTCCGGGAAGGAAACGAGGAGAGTGAAGGAAACGTCTCGAAGCTCGTGGAGCCGGGAGAGAAGTACCTTCCAGCGCTCGAGGAGCGGCCGCGGCGCGGATCGTCCCCCTCCTTTCAGGGCGAGGACGACTCGAGGGCCGTCCCTTCGCTCTGGGGCCTCCCCGTCGCCGAGGGGCGGAAGGAGAAAGAGGGCGTCTCCGTCGAGGACGCCGGAGAGCCCGAGCGAACGGAGGAAAGCGAGGCTCCCTTCGTCTCGGCAGCCGATCCGACGGACGCGTCGTAGGGCGAGGCGCGTGGCCCCCTGCGCGAATCTCCCCTGGATGGGCCCGATCCCTTGACCGAAGAGGAAGACCGGACGGCGAGCGAGGCGTGCGAGGAGGACGAGGGACAGGTAGTAGGCAAGGGATCTCCCGCTCGTCCGGTTCTGCAAGAGTCCTCCGCCGCCGAAGACGAGTGCCGTGGAGCGGCGAAGGGCGCGGAGGACGCGCACCGGGCGAGCCCGGCCGATCTCTCTCGGACCCTTCGGCCGACGGGCGAGAACCAGAGGGGGCGGGTGGCCGGCTTTCTCGAGAGCCTCCTCGAGCGCCGCGCGGAGCGCCTCGTCGCCCAGATTCCCAAACCCAAAGTAACCGGCGAGCACGACGGAACCTGTTGTCTTCATCCGCCCCATCTCAATCGGATCCCGCCCTTCTTCGCCCCGCCCGAAGCTACAGCCGCTCCTTCAGGCGCACCAGGAGCTCGAGCGCCTCGAGGGGGGTCAGCCGGTTGGGATCGACCGCGCGCAGCTCCTTCACCACCGGATGGTCTTCAGCGCCGAAGAGCGGGAGCGGCTCCGCCGCCGCCTGGGTCTCTCCGACGCTCGAGAGGGGCGCCTCGGCAAGGAGCCTCTCCAGGATTCGATCGGCCGCCTCCGTCACCCGCGCGGGAAGCCCAGCGAGCCGGGCGACGTGCACCCCGTAGCTTCTCTCCGCAACCCCCGGCTCGACCCGATGGAGGAAGACGACCTCCTTCCCGACCTGCTTGGCCGCCACGTGCAGGTTGACGACCGACGGGACCTCGTCAGCGAGCCGAGTGAGCTCCTGATAGTGGGTCGCGAAGAGCGTCTTCGCCTTGAGTCGCGTGGCGAGCTCCTTGGCGATCGCCCAGGCGATGGAGACGCCGTCGAAGGTGCTCGTCCCGCGCCCCACCTCGTCCAGGATGATCAGGCTGCGCGAGGTCGCCCGCTCCACGATCGTCGCCACCTCGAGCATCTCCATCATGAACGTGCTGACGCCGTCACTCAGCCGGTCGCTCGCTCCGACGCGGGCGAAGACCCGGTCCACGAGCGGGAGGATGGCCTCCTCCGCCGGGACGAAGGATCCCGTCTGAGCCATCAGGGCGATGAGGGCAGCCTGGCGCAAGTACACAGACTTCCCGGACATGTTGGGCCCGGTGAGGATGACGAGGTCCTTTCCGCTCGGGAGGTCCAGATCGTTGGGGACGAACTCCACGCCCTGCTCGACGACCGGGTGGCGGCCTCGCCGGACTCGGAGGGCGTGCTCCTCGACGAACCGGGGTCGGTGGTATCGGTTCCGCCGCGCCGCCACGGCAAGGGAGAGGAGGAAGTCGAGCTCGGAGAGCGCGTCGGACGCTCGCTGCAGGAGGGGAATCTCCCCGACCAGGCGGTCCACCGTCCGCCGGAAGAGCTCGACCTCGAGCGCCTTCGACCGCTCCTCGGCGTGCACGATCCTCTCTTCGTAGCCACGCAGCTCGTCGGTCGTGAAGCGCTCCGCGCTCGCGAGGGTCTGACGCCGGCGGTAGTGAGGAGGGACCTTGGCGAGGTGCGTCCGCGTCACTTCCAGGTAGTAGCCGAAGACCCGGTTGTAGCCGATCTTGAGGGACGGAATCTCGCTCCGCTCCCGCTCCGTCGCCTCGAAAGCCGCGATCGCCTCGCGCAGGGCGCGGACCTCGCCCCGCAGCCGGTCGAGCTCCGCGTCGAATCCGGGCCGGATGAGGCCCCCTTCGGCCGGGTCGGGGGGCGGCTGATCGACGAGCATCCCGTCGAGGGTCTTCGCGAGAGGAGGCAGGCGGGCGTCACGGAGGCAATCGAGGACTCCTT
>Ga0315281_10008067_pt1 | contig 14729 bp, 16 predicted proteins | sample YL17G07_0_MG_FD_204540 | JGI IMG/M metagenome (GOLD analysis project Ga0315281, IMG submission 204540) | Sediment microbial communities from Yellowstone Lake, YNP, Wyoming, USA - YL17G07_0 | ecosystem: Environmental > Aquatic > Freshwater > Lake > Sediment | place: USA: Wyoming | collected...
CCGACCTCGTAGTTCTGACCAACATACCTGATATCTGCAGACCTCAGGATCGCCACATCTCCTTTGAAGCCTTCTCCAGACATCATAGATGTTGCCTTTGATTCAAGATCACGATATGCAGCGGACATGTCTTCCATCTTGATCGAATCGATTCGACCTATGAAAGTGCGTGATACGTCGAGTCGCAAGTCAGAGTATAGCATCCCTATGGCAGAGAAGATGCCGGGATGGGGAGGGATCAAAACGGACGGACTGCCGAGTTCTTGAGCGAGGCTTGTGGCTACGAGGGGGCCAGCTCCACCGTAGGCAACTGTAACGAAATCCCTCGGATCGTAGCCCCGTTCGACACTGCTTACTCTCATCGAGGCCGCCATGTTTGCCTCGGCGATCCTCACGATGCCGGAGGCAGCCTCCAGTACATCCATGTCAAGCGGTTTCGCGATGTCTCTTTCAATGGCCTCCTTTGAGGCCTCGTAGTTGAGCTTCATTTCCCCTCCCAAGAAGTACTCGGGATCGATTCTTCCTAAGACGAGACTGGCATCGGTGAAGGTTGGCTTATTACCGCCCAATCCATAGCACACCGGGCCAGGATCAGCTCCTGCACTCTGCGGTCCAACCCTCAGAACCCCGCCTCTGTCTATCCAAGCGATACTACCGCCTCCTGCTCCAATCTCGCTAAGGTCGATCATAGGGATCCGGTATGGAACTCCCCACTCGATTTCACTCTCGTTCTTCAGGCGCGGCTTTCCTTCCTCGATCACGCTCACTTTGAAGGTCGTGCCCCCCATATCGATCGCAAGTAGGTTCCGGCTGGGTTGCTTGGTCACTAGATTAGCGGCACCGATTACTCCGCCAGCAGGACCCGACTCAATTGTGTGAATTGGGATGCGTCGCGCCAGCTGGCTCGACATCATGCCTCCGCCGGATCTCATAATCATTAGTGGGCATCTGAAACCCAGCTTCGCTAGGGCTCCTTCTAGTCGTCCCAAGTAGTCCGCGACGACAGGCTTGACTGAGGCGTCGATTGCGGTGGTGCTCGTTCTCTCATATTCCCTGACCTCAGGGTTCACCTCCGATGATAGAGACACCGTAGCTTCAGGCATTGCTTCAGAGATCAGGTCAGCAACACGCCGCTCGTGTGAAGGATTCATGTTGGAGAACAAGAAACAGATAGCGACAGAACGCACGCCAAGTTGCTTGAGGCCAAATATTATTGATCGCGCTTGGTTCTCGTCAAGGGGCTTGATGACCCGGCCTCTATAGTCCACCCTTTCAGCGATTCCAAATCTCATGTGTCGTGGGATGATAGGAGCTGGCTTTTTCCAGCGTATGTCATAGAGTCCCCAAGCCGGCCGGTTTCCTCTCATTATCTCAAGGACATCTCGGAACCCTTCAGTAGCGAGCAAGGCTGTCGAAGGTAGGGATCTTTGAATGACCGCATTTGTCGCAACCGTGGTCCCGTGGATGACGTAGGACGCCTCGTTTGGTGCCAACCCTGCCCTGTTGAGTCCATCTAGGAACCCCTGCACGAAATTCTTGGGGGTCGTCGGAACCTTACAGACTCTTATCGAGTTGTCACGTTCGTCGAGAGTGGCGACGTCAGTGAATGTGCCGCCTATGTCAACAGCGATCCTCAGCGATGGCATTTCGAACCGCATCCTCGCATCAAGCTAGGATTTCGTACAAGGCGCTGCGTCAGGCACATTATGAGATCATGGGGTGAGTAGATGCTCGTGGTCTTCGACAATTGGAAATATCGTCTCTCGGTCGCGTTGAACGCCAAAGGACGAAGACCCGCTGCCGCAGAGTGATGAGAACTCAGTAAGTCCACCAGTTCGAGAGGTCAGTTGACTTTTCCATTCGAATCTATGTGAGACACTTGAGACACTCCAGAGTACGCAACGTAGCTCACTTCGCATTCGAGCGATTTGCCGGCGTCAAGACGCGAACATACTCCGTGTTCCACAGCCTTGTGAAGCGCAGCTGGGTAACCGTTCATTGCATATATTCCTATGTTGTAGCAGGACCTCCAGATGCCATAGTTCAGCCAGAGGTGGATCTTCGAAAGTACCTCCTTGGGGAATACCATGCCCAGGCCAATTCTCTTCTTTGAGTCGGTTACTGCAAACCATCCTTCCTTCAGCTCGGTCGCATAGTGGTACTCGTACATCAATGCTGAAGGTTCGAGAACCTTGCTGAGATCCATCTTTCTCCCGGACTTGTTGACCGCAAGCGGCCATTCATATTCCATCCCGGGCTCGAAACTGGACTCAGGCATGTCCTCGACGAGCATTTTCCGTGCAGGCATACCTATGCGATGATCCGGGGTGACAGCGAAGGTATTATGATAACCCCATAGAAAATGGAAGTCCCTGTATCCTGTGTTTGTAATTCTTGTGCGGATTCTGAGTCTGGGTTCGCCAGCGACTAGCTTGATCCATTTCTCTACCTTGAAGGGTGAGATTGTCGTGTGAGTCGATACATAGGCTTCTACTTCGTCGCCCGATTGTTTCACTATGTCACACGAATACTTCTGAGCCCACAGCTCGCCTATTATCGGGTATTCCTCGTCACGATATGTGCTGAGAAAGGCTGTTGGCAGGATCTCGTCGATTCCACCAAACCACCAGTTGTCAATGCCACCTGCTGTCCCGAGCACAGGTGGTTTCGGTCTAACTCTAGGGTGATGGAAAAGAAAATCATGATTCTCAGACTTTAGGATGTATTCGTAGATGTTGCCTCCGCGGTCCAGTAGAATTGCTGTCCTAATCAGATCGTTCTCCAACAACAATGCTCGCAAGCCAGATAGCGAGAAATCCAAAGATGCTCTGCATCCACTCAACTTGAGATGCCACCGGCCTCTCAACAAATCTCTTCTGAACTTAAGACTATCGTCGCGATCAGAGATCCGAGCGATGTGTGCTGGTGTACTCTTCACTCCATCCTATCTTGACAGGCTTGCACGGTGAAATTGCGCGGGCAATGGGTGTGTTCGCTTCGATCATTCCGAGAGAACACCGACTGGTGTGCCGCTGCACGTGGACTTGGTCTTCTGGTGATCTTGTTATGGCTTCAGAATCGCTTTTACTCCCTGAAGATTCAGTAGAATCTCGAAAGCTTTCTTCCACTCTGTGAGAGGAAACGTGTGCGTTATCAGGATTCGAGTTGAGACCTTCCGCACCGCTAGGAGCTGCAAAGCGGTTTCGCAGTTCATCCAGGTGTGGCTCCAACTTCCGATTATGGCGAGTTGTTTCGTGACTATGTGCTCCACGTCCATTTCCTCCGGTTTGGCGTGGGTTCCGACTACTACAACTTGTCCTGACGGTTTTGTGACCTTGAGTGCAACTTCCAGTGCAGCACGCGAGCCGGCTGTGTCAATGCAGACATCGGCGCCTTCCCCACCTGTGCACTCGTGGATTGCGCTCATCACGTCTTGGCTGCCTGCAGCTATGGTGTGGTCGGCCCCCAGTTCTTTGGCCATCTTGAGTCGAACGTTCTCGGAAAGATCAACGGCAATGATCTTGGTGGGTCCGTAGAGCTTTGCTACTTGGAGTGCAAGGAGCCCCACCGGTCCCATGCCGAATATCGCGACGGTGTTTCCCGGTTCCAGTCTGGCTCGGTCCGCAACTGCGTGAAGGGCAACGGTCAGTGTATCAGTCAGGGCGGCTTCCTCGAATTCCAGCGAATCTGGCATGAGGTGAGCCATTTCCGCTCGAGCGAGAACGTACTCCGCATACGCTCCATCCACTCCGTAGCCTATTCCTTTTCGAGCTGAGCATAGTGCATGCTGACCGGTCATACAAAAGTAGCAGCTTCCACAGTAGGTCCCGTGAGTCTCGCACACGATCCTGTCTCCGGGACTGAGCTGTGTGACATTGTCTCCCACTTCAGCGATGGTTCCAGAGAACTCGTGACCGAGAATGCGAGGAGGCTCATAATCCACGAGTTTTCCAATGTATCTCGCTAGGTCACTGCCGCAGATGCCGACCGCTTCAGGCTTTATCAGAACATGTCCAGTCTTCACGCTGGGCTTAGGAACCTCTCTCAGTTCTAGGTGCCCTTCACCTTTCGCTGTTTTCACAAGCGCCATCATGTTTCTTCAAGTCTTGCTCTGTAAGGAGCTACACATGGATTTCTTGCTTTCGTATACTAGTTGTGGTGCATGGAGTTTGCTCTCGACGATCAGGGGCTGTCAGCTCAGCGAATGCGATGGAGTCAAGCGAATCCTAATACCTCATCGGCTCCGACTGGCCAAGCCGAATCGATACATTGTCTCAGCAGATCAGGCCTCCAGAAACGGTTATCGTCGCACCTGTGATGTAGCTCGCGTCGTCTGAAGCCAAGAACGAAGCGACGCTCGCTATCTCCTCAGGCCTAGCCATTCTATTGCCTAATGGAATGACCAATTCGGTTGCCTTTCTAATCTCCTCGGCCGTCTTTCCCAGGTGTTTCTCCAGCGCATGAAATTCGTATTCGTTCATGTGCGTGTCTACACTTCCGGGAAGGATGGCGTTGGCCGTTACGTTGTGTGGTGCGAGTTCAACAGCCATCCCTTGGGTGAGTGTGATCACCGCTGCTTTTGTTGAGGAGTACGCCACGAGGTAAGGAGACGGGATCCTGCCACAGATAGAGGAGATGTTTATGATCTTGCCACTCCTCTGCCCGATCATGTTTGGGACTGCTGCTTTGGAACAGAGGAACACCCCCTTCACGTTGACATCGAACATCGCATCCCAGTCATCTTCACTTAGTTGCATGAGTGGGCAAGGCTCCCCGGCCTCGACGCCGGCGTTATTGACTAGAATGTCAATTCTCCCGAAGGCGTCCAGTGTTGCGTTCGTCATGGCCGCGACCTCTGTCGCGCTCCCGACGTCTGCCTTGATCGCGATCGCGTTTCGTCCGATATTTCCGATTTCCTCTACGGCATCTTGTGCGAGCCGGAGATCTGTCTTGTAGTTCACAGCTACGTTACACCCGTCTCTGGCTAGGCGTAGAGCTATCGCCCTACCGATTCCCTTGCTGCCTCCCGTGACCAGTGCCACTTTTCTATCAGGTCTCATTCCCATGACTCAGGCCCCTCTCCCAGTAGCTTGCACGAACGCCTTTTTGAGTCCTACGATCAATGCTCCTTGAACGATTTGGAGCTTCCTGACCGTCAAGATACCATGCGTGTCCCTCATTGTCTGGTCGAACACATGCGATGTCCCGGAAATACCGCAAACTCTATGCGAGGACGATCAGGGAATAGGCTATATCTTGTCTAAGTTCTTCCGCCGTAAGCATCTCTGATGTATGGGAGAATTTCTCTGGCGCAGAGTTCGATGAATGCCTTCTCGTCCGGGCTAGTGCTCTGCAGATACATGTGGTTGAATCTCAGCTTGATCAGTTTCTCGATTCTGGAGATGAAATCCTCTGCCTTCGTGCCTATCGCGAAGCTCTTTGCGACCTGCTCGTCACCGACGAGGCTTCCCATCGCCTCAATCTCTCGCGGATCAGCTATTCCGTATTTGACGGTGGTCATCCATGACGCCATAGCCAGAAAGGTCTGGGCACCGATGGGCCTACGCCCCATATGCGTGGTAACAGGCAGCCACCAGAGGACAGTCCTATTCGGAGCCTTAAGCCTCGACGGGAGACAACTCTTCCGCCAGTACAACTCCTTCAACGAGGACTCATTCTTAGACTTCCTCAAGAAGATCCATGGAAAGTTCAGGAAGCTATACCTCTTCCTGGACAGGGCTGGACAGCATTACAGGTCAGCCAAGGTCCTCCGATACCTCCAGAAGAACAGGGCCACGCTGAGGGCAAGATGGTTCCCTACAGGCTGCCCGGAGTTCAACGTCATCGAGGAATGCTGGAGGCAGATGGACAACCATCTCTTGGCATCCAGATACTACCCATCCTTCCCCAACCTCACAGCCACCATCGCAGGCTACCTCCGCACAAGAAGATTCAACCTAGACATGAGAAGATACCTCCTGACGAAAAGAGGATGTTAATGCACTTACGGCGTCCAGTTTAGCTTGTACTCGAGTTCGGTGGTGCCGATTCCCCAGAGATCACTGACTGTGGCCGCTCTCTTGACGGCCTGCACCACTCTCGGATGGGAATGACCCAGAATCAGGGGGCCGTAGCCCAAGAGAAAGTCTGTGTACGTTTTTCCGTCAACATCGTAAACTTTCGATCCCTTCGCCCGTTTGAAGAAGATCGTGTAAGGCTCAGTGTAGCGGAGTTCGTCGTGGACTCCGCCGACGGTGACAGATCTTGCCTTCTCGGAGAGGGCCCCGGACCGTTTTCCTGAAACCATTCAGTAGACACCGCGGCCGGCGCCTATCGCATCCGGTAATATAGGAATTTCGATATACGAGGCTTGCGGAGCCGAGTACCACGTAAGAACCATAGAACTAGAACCAAGCGACCAAAAGAAACTCGGCCTAACCTAGCAAACGAAGGTTCCCAAAGCACATATACGAGCTGACTACAATACGGCGGCCGTCTTCCGAAAGACAGTTGAGATCTCAAGGTGTGTTGGCGGAATGAAACCATTAGTTGCGAAACCATGGGAAGCGGATTTCGTATTCACCCCTGCACCGTATGAGAGGCGCAGGCAAGTTCTCTTCTCGCCGAAGATTCAAGGAGTCAGCTGTGCCTCTATCGGTACGGTGACAGTGCCGCCTGGGAGCAAGAGCGACCCGCACTCACATGAACGGACTGACGAGTTCTGGATAGTGACGATGGGTCATGGAAAAGTTACAGTGGATGGTAGCGAAGCGGACCTTGAGCCTGGCGTGATCGCGTACGCCCCGGCCAAATCAACGCATCAGATAATCAACACCGGGAAAGAGACTCTCCATGCGTACTGGATACTGGTCCCGCCTGGACCAGAAGAAGATCTACTCAAGATGATGGACAAGCTCTAGCTAGCCCAGAGATGCGGCGCCACAGGAACCACTTCTCCGCATTCGAGGACACCAACCCTCGCACGGTCCCCGCATCGTTTCAACGCCGTTTGAACCGCCTCATCAATGGTTGAGGCATGCTCGAAGCCGAGGGATCGCTTGTCCTCTTCTTTCAATCCAGTCGAGTGGCATATGATGTTTGCATGTTCACGCATCTGCGAATGCATTAGCAGTGCTCCGGCCGCGGGGAGGTCCTCGATCTCATTCTTGTTGACCGCGTCCAGTAGCTTAGAGTAACTCTCTGTTGCACGACCTTTGAAGCTGGGATGTGCCGGCGATGTGCCCTCCGGGCATGGTGTGATGAAAACGATTGTTCCCCCCTTCCTGACGCCCACATGCGCGCGCATCGAGTCAGGCACTACAGGTAAGGTGCTCTCAAGGATGCTGCTGGAGAGGTACGAGGTGCATATGGTGGCTCCACCTGAGAAGAGGAGAAGCATCAAGACTGATCGCAGAGACGCTGAGCGCATAGTGAGAGAGGATATGTTGCAGTATGTGAGGAGATGCTACATACCCTCGGCCTACATCGAGATGCTACGCTTCCTTGTCATGCAGCAGATACAGATAGGACGGGAGATCGGCCGAGTGAAGAATCAGGTCCACGCATTACTCGAGAGGAATATGCTCCATGAGCTGGACGGGTTCTCAGACATATTCGGGGTCGAAGGATTGCGAAGGCTGGCTGGAATCCAGCTTCCAGCACCAGACATGGTCGCGCTTGCTAGATACCTTGAGGAGCTTGAACTTCTCGTCGTTCACCATAAGCAGCTTGAGACTGAACTTGCGAGGATCGCGGAATCTGATGAGGATGCATTGCTATTGATGAGTGCCCCCGGCATCGACTTCTTCACCGCCCTCGCCATAAAGTCTAGGATAGGAGAGATTGGAAGGTTCCCAAGCAAGAAGCGTCTCTGCTCCTACTCAGCTGTAGTGCCTAGTGTCTCAAACTCCGACGGCTACATATCAACCCATAACCGCGTGAAGCATGGCGATATGGTGCTGAAGTATGCGTTAACATGCGCTCTGAGAGGAGCAGTAGCCGCCAGGAAGAACTCGGCTGTGAAACGCTTCTACCTGAAGCAGAAGAAGAGACTGGGGGCCCAGAAGGCGGAGGTTGCCGCCGCGAGGAAGACGGCTTGCGTAGTCTGGAAGGTTCTATCCACCCGCCAACCCTACAGGGAGGAGGATAAACGGCTTACAGCAAGGAAGACGAGGAGGCTCTTATGGAAGGCAAAGCGACCGGACAAGAGCGTTTCTGGCGATACTCATCAACTCACGGAGACCCTTGAGGGAGAGATCGCTATTCTCAAGAAGTATCCAGCCGGCTTCGAGGAAGAGTTTGGGGGAAGCTTAGCCAGGGAGGGTGAGAGGGATTGGATGTAGGGAGATCGTCAGGCTTCCCCGATTTTCACGGGAGGATTAACCGCAACTCCGTGAGCCAAGACGAGACGGAGAACAAATCACCTAGAGAAAAGACTCATCAGGAACCAGTTGTGCAACACACCATCTCTCGGCCATCTCGGCTGACGCACTCCAACTGGCCCTACAGGACTGGGGCTGCTCCAAGGTGACAGCGTATGTGGCAGAAATCGTCTTTCCTCTGTTCGTGTCTGCGAAGTATCTTGCGCTGTACGTTCTCACTCCGCTCAATGTTTCATTGTTTCTCGGCTTGATTCTCATAGTGGTTTGGAAGCGATACGGAGCCGCCTTCAAGACAAGACTGGTGCGCGGTCCGAATTGGTTGCATTTATCGAGTTTCGCTAGAACCTTTGAAGTATTGGGTGTCTCGGGAATAGTTGACTCAGGACAACTGGTCGTCTACGGCCTCTTGATTGGACTGCTAGCTATGACGGTGACAGGCATGCCAGCTGCAACGCTGACTTGGCTACTCTCTCCCTTCGGGGAGTTGTTGCACAAGATGCTGCAAAGACAGCTTCTGACCGGTGAAATACCGCTGTTCGCAGACTTCTCATTCTCTTTTGGTCTTCCCATTGCTTTCGCATTCTATACGATGGAAGTGCACAAGTTGTGTCATTGTCTGAGATTTGTCACCTAGGCCGAGTCGTGGGAACCACGATTGAATAGTGGTTCTCGGCGGCCGCACCGGACCTTTGGTCAGAAGCGTTCAGTGGAGTTCAAAACACTGCAATTCAATGCGTCTGTAAAGGTCGAGGATTCGAGCTTCTGGAGACAGCAACTGGTCTGGGCAAAAGAACGAACCAAGAGTTTCTCAGGGCTTAAACGAGTCTTGTTGGAGACCTGGACAGACTCGCCGGATGGCCTAACATGAGGGTGCCAACGAGACGAACAAGCTCACTCATCGTCGCGCTGTTGGTGCTCCTGCTTCAGCGTCATGGCCTGAGCCGCTCGAATATCTGATTCAACCGTTCGCTCATGTAGCACCTCAAGAGCCATTACGAGAAGCGCCTTGTAACTGACACCCAACCTGTCCTTGAGCTCACGCGCGATGGAAGCAGTGCGCCCCTTCACCAGCGTATTGAAGCGCACTCGATCGGTCGAGTCCCCTGCAGGCATATGCCTCATACCTGAACTAGATAGAAGTGGTAGAAGACGTTAAATAGGTTTAGCAGACTAAACTTAGTTTAGTGGCTTTTTATGGTTCGTTGGAGAGGACGCTACCCCAGTGAGATGAGCCGGATTGCAATGGAGGAGGTGCTCAGCCTTCTGCCTTCCGACCCAACGCCGGTGCGCTGGCAGGATTTACTAGCAAAGGCAAGAAGCATCGGAATGAGCTCTGCCACACTCAGCAAACACTTGAAACAGTTTGTCCGCCTGGGCATGGTAACGAGAGAAGTTGACTCAACATCGTATCCTCCGAAAGTCCTGTATCGCCGAATTCCTCATCCTATCTCCCGGCCAGAAGCCAACTTTCCAGTAGAGAAGATGGATAGCGTGTGGCTAACGATTCATATGATTCCGGCACTTTCACGAATGCTGAGCGGACTCGAGAATAGGGCCGAGGCTGAAACGAGCTTCGATAGGATTCTCAAATACAACCTTAGCAGGTTAGCAGCATACTTGGCCTGGGCTATCCGGGAGGTTCTATCCGAACCAACTCTCAATAAGGCGGATGAACGCGTAGGGATTCTCATGGAAACGTATATCGCCTCCTGGATCCGTGGCCTAACCGAACTCTGCTACAAGAACAAGGATATTTCATCGCAAGCCTTGTCAAGGAACGCGCAGGCAATCCTCGAGCTCACGAACGACAGGCTCAGTGATCTCACAACTCCTGAGGTAAGGAAGATCATGCAAGAAGGGTAGATGCGACTAGGCGGGTTGACCATCGTCACCGCTGAGTCTGCAGTTTTGCCTCGAAATCGTACACATCACGATTCTTCTCGACTGCATCAGCCAACAACTTCTCACCATTGCTCGGAATCTTCCAAAGCTCCTCGAGCAATCCGCGCACTTCATCCTCGTCCCGGCAGGCTCTGCATATCCTCTGCACGGAAGCCTCCAACCCACAGCCGTGCTCGCGTAACTTCTGATTGAAGTCCGACGCCCTCAACAACTGAATATTCGTTCTCGACGCGTAACTGGCTAGACTGATCGTTTTGCCGTCCTTGAGTTGCACGTTCTCTTTAGGGTTGAATGCACTCCCCGCGAAGATGCCAGTGACACCCTGCTGAACCCGCCGGCCGTCAGGCGTGTCGACACCAAACTCTTTGCTCCAGCGAAGTACGTTGAAGAAATCGTCCACATTCCGCTTACTGACCACACCCCACTTACATTCCAAAACGTAGACGGTTGGGGGAGCGAAGATTCCAGGTGTAACGGTCCAGATCCGGTCAACCTCAGCGTTGCCCCTGCGGTCGCCAACAGGCTTGATCAGATGAAGCGTTATCCGACGTGGGTCCATGACATTGCCGCGATGGTTCTGAGTTTGAAAATGTGCACCGGTCGTGAACTTGTCAACGAACCATTCCACGCATGCTTCCCAATTGTGGCCGATACGATTCGCTTGACCTTTCGTGACGCGGATGTAATTCTCTTTGAATCCAATCGCAGCCTTCAAGTCCTCCTCCGTCAATGAGGCGTGATAGAAGTAGCGGTAGGCGTCGAAGACCTTCACCTCCCTCAAGTCCGTGTAGAGTTGACGCGCCCGCCTGACCGCCTCCTCTGCCTTCGCGTCTGAGCATTCCAACTTATTCTGGACAAAGTCGAAGGCAACAAGATCCCGGAGCTTCGAGGACTCGATGATGATGTCACGGATTCGCTGTACTCGCTCAATGATCGGACTGGTACTGCTCTGGTTCGCAAGCGCCACGGTTGTCCTTTCAATGGCCTCCTGAAGCGCCTGGTCTCGGTGCTTGCTCTGATCGATCCAAGTTAGCAGGTAGCCTTCCTTGAAGGGCGTCTCCCGGTCATTCGAGCGGTAGCCTCGAACATAGACAGAGCCCCGCTTCTCCCAGCGCCGCACGTTGGACATTACATCAGCTATCCGCACACCATTATCCTTGAGCGCCTCTACGACCTGCGTCGAATAGAACGCCCTCCCAAGGTTGCTCTCTAGGAACTCTCGGATGAATGCAGCCTTGCTCCGAACGCCTCCGCCACGAACATCCAAGTAGCGTCTGGAGAATGACACGTACTCGTTTCCGCCGACTTGGAGTCGATCCACCCTCTTCGGCTTGAGAATATAGAGATGGTAAGAGCGCAGATTCCGTCTAACACCCGCTCGACCTTTAAAGAGCCTCTCAGCTTCATGCAGTGGCTTCTTTGTCCGGAGTATCAGCTGCTTCTCCCACGCGCGTCGGAGCGCCTGCCAAACCGCTGGGTCCGACCACCCGACCGCTCCTACAATGTCACGATGACTCTTCGGCCTTCCATCCGCCAGCAGACCAAGAATCACACTCCGTGACGAACTCGGTCGAACCAAGAAGACACGCTTCGACACTCAGAAGATGATTACGGTAGTTTTAAACCTTGACTCGAAATGCAACTCCCACGCAAAACCCGGTAGCAAAATTTACAGTTCTTTAGCCCGAAACGAGCAAGAAACATGCTCCAAAGGGCGTTTGGAGATGGTGGGGCCGGTGGGATTTGAACCCACGACTTCTGGCCTCGCGGCTTTCGCGCGCGGGGACGCCAGCGCCCCAGGTTCACCGCCATGTGCGGCTCTGGTATCCATTTGGCGACAATCGTTGTCTAGACCAAGTTACCCGTATCTTTTCGACGGTTCTAGACGCTCTATTACCCCACGCCGTGCATAGAGCTTTATCCGCCGTCTTTTGATACTCTAGACGAGTGAGCCCGACTTTGCGTCGGTCGGCCCCACCTATCGGTCTAGACGTCGGCCCCAAATCCGACAGTAGCGCATGGCGTGGTCAAAAAGCTTGCTAACGAGATGGTTCGATCTACCTGATGTATTGTCGCGGAAAGCGGATTAGGCTGAGACCTTCCACAATTCGCTTTCCGCCATCGCTATAGGAATCGCAAAAGAATCTGAGCCAAGGATAGGCTTCGCACTAGGCAGGTCAAGCAGAGGACATCGAGGCCCACGCCCTTCTCTCATGCCGATACACTGCAACGCCTGCTATGATCACGGCAGGAATAGTGCCATCACCGCCACCTGCAGTTGCGCCCGTGGGCGGCTTCATGGAACCCGTCAATACTTTGTGAACAATGTCGGAAAGGGCAAGGAAGCGAGTACGTTTCCCATGGAGAGATGGATCGAGCTAGAATTGTCACATGAGCCTTGTATTCGTGATTGCTGCAACTCCCACGGTCTCACCGATTCGAAAGCAGCGGGGGATTTGTGTTTGGTAAGAACTCTCTGAGGCTGTGACATCTAGGTAGCCAATGTATAAAACTCCCAGAATATCCACATTGTGCAGACAACTCCAGCAGCAGGCTGGGAGATATCGAAATGAGGTTGCTGGCATTCTCCGACTGGCGAGTACAAGACATTAGCGATGTGTTCACTTTTCTCGAGAACTGTGGAGATCCTGTCGACCTTATTCTGTACGGCGGAGATGATGTGCGCCGATTTGAAGAGGAAGGAGTCAATCACTTTACGCGCTTGTCAGAGTACGCGAACGGGAGAGCAGTTCTAGGCGTCCTTGGAAATGATGACGATTCTGCTCAGGCGAGGAGAGTTCTTAGAGGTCGCAACGTACATGACCTCCATCGAAAACCCTACGTTTTTGGTGAGTTCGCTTTCATCGGATTGGAAGCCTCGACCAGAGGCCCTGCCATCATTCAGCATACTGAAGCAGAAGTGAGGAAGCAGCTTCAGAAACAACACTCACAAGTTAGAGGAAAAAGGCTGATTGTCCTATCTCATACTCCGCCGTATGGCATATTGGATCGTGGAATCAGATTCGCTAGCTCCCACGAGAAAACGCATCACATAGGCTCGACTGCGCTGGTACATTTCATCAAGAGAACCCCTGTAGACCTCGTGGTGTGTGGTCACTGCCACTCTCATGGCGGACGCGCGCTGAAACATGGTTCGACGACGATTGTCAATGTTGCTTCTCATGACTCGCCGGGAGCAAATAGCAACTTCGCCCTTATTGATCTCGATTCAGCAGGCAAGGAGCATCATAGAAAAGGAGTCTGAAGTAAAAGTCAATCAGCTAAGAGAGACGATGGGGAGGCTTTCGAAGGAATTTCCCAACAAGAAGATACTCATCTTCACCGAATCGAAAGATACGCTCGATTACTTAGAGAAGAAGATTCATTCGTGGGGATATGCCGTCAACACTATCCACGGTGGGATGAAGCTTGAAGAAAGAGTCAGGGCCGAGTCGGTTTTCAAGAACGAGACACAAGTGATGGTTGCAACTGAGGCTGCAGGTGAGGGCATCAATCTGCAGTTCTGTCACTTGATGATGAACTACGACATCCCATGGCATCCCAATTTACGGAGAGCGGAGAGGAATCGACCAAGAGATCTATGAGAAACTGCGAGTTGAAAAGGAAATTCTCGAAAGGATAGCACCTCTTGTGATTAAGGAGCGATATCTGAAGGAACAGGACTATGTGAAGATGCTCCAGATCTATGATTCAATGCTGAAGACACCCGGGGAGAGAAGAACGATCGGGCCCGATGTCATTGATGATAGCATCAGGGAAGGAGTGAAGACGGGTCTTTTCGGATTAGGCGAGTTGCAAGGAGACGGAACAGTAGTCTGTCGATTCTTCAAGGAGGACCCGCTGATTGCCTCGACGGAAACTGAAGTATTGCTTAGAGATAGCGTATGTGTGGCTCAGAGACAAGCGCTGACCACTGGTGGAGTCGCGGTGACTATCGCTCAGCCAGAAGCCGAAGTGCAGTGGACGAAACCTTCGCAGGTTGGTGTCAAGCTTCTGAAAGAGCTTGAACTGAAGTTCAAGATTCCGCGAGGCAAGATTGCTCAACTAATGGGTGTCATGAATTATCTGCTGAGCAAGTTCCAGTCATTGGAAATGGAGATTAGAGCAGAAGACGGCTCATTGTCTGAAGATGAATACTCAAACAAGATAAAGGAAGCATTACGACAGCTTGGAATTGAGATAGAAGAAGAATAAGACAGTCAGAAGGGGCAGTCCCAGACTTGCTGCCTATGGGCGTAGGTCCTTTTCTTCTCCTACTCTTCTGCTATTGTTCTTTTTCTATTTCGGACATCGATGGTAGAAATCTCTTACACTGTCCCTTTCATCTGGTCTCATAGAACATATCTAGCGTATGCGTAGAAGGCAAGCTTACGAGATGCCAATCGATTGGGGTTGAACTTCATTATGCCAAAATTGTTCGCGTCG
>Ga0315281_10008068_pt1 | contig 14729 bp, 18 predicted proteins | sample YL17G07_0_MG_FD_204540 | JGI IMG/M metagenome (GOLD analysis project Ga0315281, IMG submission 204540) | Sediment microbial communities from Yellowstone Lake, YNP, Wyoming, USA - YL17G07_0 | ecosystem: Environmental > Aquatic > Freshwater > Lake > Sediment | place: USA: Wyoming | collected...
TTTGGCAAAACCGAGACTGCATTTCCCGCCCGCAGAAAGGGGTCTGGGGAATGAATGCGGGCGGGTTTCGGAATTCGTTTTCGGCGGGCGGGCTAACTACTAGAAAAAATACTCATAAAATGATAAAATCATTTTATGAAAAGGTTTGCTTTTATTGATGTACAAAATACTGAAACAACGACACTAAAAGTGTTAAAATTTGCGCTTGACCACGAAAAATTATTCTCTTATCTAAAAGACAAATGGAAGTGTGAAAAAATATTTTTCTATCCGGGTATTCAACATGGCGATGATACACGCGGAGAATTATTTACTAAACTCACAGAACTTGGCGCTGTTGTACGGCCAAAATATTTTTTCACATACAAAAATGAAGACAAAATCGCCATCACAAGTTGTCCAAAGTGTAATACTGAAATTACACAGAGAATAGAAATGGGATATTCTTGGAAATGTAATTGTGATGTTGAACTTACTGCTGATGTTTTAGACCACGCTGATAAAAACACGGAAATATTTCTATTCTCTGGAGATGGTGATTTTGAATTCTTAATTCAGAAAGTTATTGCAAAAGGTTGTAAAGTTTCTATTGTCTCGAGCGCAAAGAGAGTGCCGAAAGGACCGAGATATTCTACTTCACGACTTTCTACCAAACTGAGAAAATTAACAGAAGCGAGCGGTTCACCTGTAAAATTCATTGAAATTGATAACCTAAAGTTTCAGATCAAAAAAGAGGCCTAGAAAAGGAAAAAGCCGCGAAGCGCGACTTTTTCTAAGGACACTGTAAGTATATACAACTGAGATTTTTTGTCAAATTAACTATCCCCAGAAGACTATTTTTCAGGATTCGGCATTTTTTGAGTCAAATCTCGTATAAATCCCGCTGGAGGTTCTGATCCTTGTTTTCTGCCGATATTAACATGTTTCCATGCCTCGCTATAATTTCCAGCGTAATAATATGCTTCAGCTAAATAACCTCGGCAATATATACTATTTGGATCTACTTGAACACCTTTTTCATAGAAGTTAATCGCAGTAGTTAAATCACCAACATTATTTTTAGTATTTTGAAAAAACTTATCTTCATAACCAAAACCTTCAGCACAAATGAGTCTACTATTGTTTGGAGTAAGAACTAAACCTTTTTGATAAATAGTTATAGCTCCATCTGGGTTACCCCTTTTTCCTTGAATGACACCTAGCACCCAATAAAAATCTGGACTACTTGGGTCTGGAGTTTTTGGATCAATTTGATGTGCTTTCTCGAAACTTGCTATTGCTGATGTGTAATCGCTTTGATAGTAATAATTCCATGCTTCATCTGTATATTTTTTTGCCTCAGCATTTTGACTTTCTTGTGCCTTAAGCCCATCAATTAAAAATTGTCTATCAGCATAATTTTTGATTTCTTCCGAAGAAGAAAGGGGGCTATTTTTACTGCCTTGAGAAAATGCCATGAGTATAGACGAGGCAATAATGATAATCGGCAAAATAACAAAAAATATACCTCTAACCAAGGTCGGAATATTTTTTCCTTTTTTAATAAATTTATCAAAAATTACAGCTATTATAAAAAATAGCAGAGAAATTACAAAATTACAAACACAACTATCGGAACAATTCCATACCAAAAAACCTGTTTTGCTGTTTCTGAATTTGCATAATAAGAATCTCCAGAATGCCAAAAAAATAGAAATATTGTCGCTGTAATTAAACCTACTAAAAGCCCTTTTTTCTTCCAAGATAAAATTTTTACTGGCGGTTGCTCTTGTGGCGTCGGTGGAATCATATTATTTTGCTGAGGTGTTATTTCATTCATTGTTTATTATTTTAACACAAGTTAATTCTAAGTTAGATAATGTTCGACAAGTTTAGTTTAGCACTTTTGATTTATTTTATCCATAGCCCGCCCGCCGAAAACGAATTCCGAAACCCGCCCGCATTCATTCCCCAGACCCCTTTCTGCGGGCGGGAAATGCAGTCTCGGTTTTGCCAAATCCAAATCCCCAGAAAATAGTTTGGCAAAACCGAGTCCACCGAATTGGCACTAAGAATTCCGTCAGTTTCTCCTTTGGAGAAACCCGACCTCGCCCGCCACCACCATACAAAATAAAAAAGAGAAAACCCCCGCCAAATCAAAATAGAATGCGTGGTGGCGAGGCGAGGGCGGAACGGAACAGCAGAAGCGGAGGAACACGCTCCCAGCGTGTTCTGGAGCGGATGCTGAGCCGTGACGGAATTTGTCGTGGAGCGTACGATTACATTTCACATCACCACATTCTCGGAGCGTGCCACATTACCTCACTTTGTTTTGAAAATAGGTTCGGACTTGGTACAATAGAGACACCAGAAATATGCTAGAATGGCATGACCGCGAGCGTGTGGCGGAATTGGTATACGCGTACGTCTCAGAAGCGTATGGAGTGATCCTTGAGGGTTCGAGTCCCTCCACGCTCACCAAGTGCTAAAATACCGAGGCAAAACCTCGGTATTTTGCGGTCGTAAACCACTTGACTTTTTTGTAAAATCTGATATAGTTTATGTAGGAAATTATCGATCTTTGATAATTGCAAATTCAATTAAGGAGACAATCATGGACGGAATTCTTGCAGTAATTCTCGTGGTAATCATTTGGTATCTTTCTCAAGTCGTGGTCTACCTTTGTGCTAATCTTGGAATCTTCTGGGTTATCATTAAAGAAGGATACGCAGTTGCCATTATGCGCAATGGGGTTTTTCACGAAATGAAGATGCGCTACACAGGGCATCATTTTGCGACAAAAAACTACCATGAAGGAGATAACCTTGAAGCGTACGACATAGAAGGCGAACCAAACGGGGACATCGTCAAAAGCTCTGCCTTATATCTCTCTCGTATCCTCTTCCCTATCCAGGGAATCGCGTGGGTGGGAATCCCACCTTTCTACAAGGTCCACGACTATGAGTTCAAGTGGCTTGATGATCGCTTTGAACCGCGAAAGGAAGAAGTAAGCTGGATCCTGGTTAAAACGTATGTCTACGGACTTACTCTTGAAGAAATTGAACTTGAAGGTGGGATGCCCTATAACATTCGGCTACTCATAACCCTTCGTATAACCAACCCGGCAAAAGCACTCTTTCGCGTACATCGATGGCTCGATGCAAGTCTGGAAAGAATCTACGGATGGGCTAGGGATGAATTCTCAAGCCTTTCCTCTGATGATTTCTTTGCACCGACAAGTAATCGTTCCGAAACTTCGACCAACTTCCACGCAAGTGAAAGATTGCAAGAAGCGCTCGGAAGGATCATTGATTCATCAAGGGCGCAACTCACTTCTGCTTTCGGTGTTTCTGTAGACGTCCTTCAAATCAACGGGGTCGACCCAAGCAATGAAGACCTGCGGGGAGTCATTATTCAAAGAGAAGTGGCGAGACAAAGAGCGCTAGCTGTTGTCGAGGAGGCTCATGGCGATGCAGAAGCAATCCGAATCGTCAATGAGCAGGCAGAGAAGATGAGTGACAAAGCCCTTATTCTCAAGGGGTATGAGGCAATTAAACATGCCGGTGCAAATGTGACTATTATCGGGAAAGACCTCAATCTTTCTGGAATGATAAACATCCCCACCGGTAACAGCAAAAAAGGAGACTCGTAATGCTTGCGACACTTGTTTGGATAGTTATAGCTATTCTTGGACTTGTCGGGATACTACTGTATTTCGGCAGATTCAAGAAGACAGGGCGCTGGGGCTGGAAATTACCTACACTGCCTGATGGTGGAGAAAGTACAAATAATTTTTTTCTCAAGTACTCTACCCCTGCCGTCCTGTTTGTTATCCTCTGCTTCGTATTGTGGCTCACTAACGATACCCTTCATTGGTGGAGTTTCCTCATTCACGATGTAAAGGCGTTTATAGCGCTGGTGCTTACCTACTTTGTCTTTGCTTCGGCATTCATGCGAGAAAAAGACAACAAGAAGAAAGCGCCATTCTACCAAAAGGTCATGGTGTTCACCATGGTTGCTGCAGTAGATCTTGCGCTCATGGGGCTAACCCCATCTGGGGTATGGAACAAATATGGGCTAAGTAACAATACCGCACATGCATCAACTTCTACTTCCGCACAAGTGGCGGTAAGCACCCCTTCTGAAGTCAGAAGGATCAAGCTCTCCCAGGAATGGAGCGAGGAAATCGATCCTCTCCCTGGAAAGAGTAGGTTCTATTGTTCCAAAGAAGGAGGGTGGATGGCGGTCTTTTATGATACCGCAGAAAACCCCCGCTTTGAATCAGGAGAGCCATTCCCTTGCCCCACCCGTAAAGCCGCAGGTCCGCACCTGGGCGACAATATGACCAATGTGTCATATGTCTTTAGGTCGGGCGTGGAGAAAAATACCGCGGTCGTTTACTGAAGGAAGTTAAATTTGCAATTCGGAACAGAGCCCCGTGGAGTAAAATCCACGGGGCTTTTTTATTGCAGACAGTAAAAAAAAGAAAACCCCTCGCATGAGGGGTTTTCCAAAGCACACCTTCCAAGAACTTTTATGGCGTGATATTGCTCACCGTTGAACCAATGATGTCCAAAATACCATAAACCGCAACCATCAGGAATATCCCTATCACCCCCCAGACCATATGTCGCTTCCCCTCTTCTTGAGCTGTTTCGTTGTCCTGATTCTGTATGAACTTGAGGAGTCCAAAGAGAAAGTAGAATGCCGCGGCAGCAAAAAGTGCGATAATGATCGGGTTGAGGATATTGTCTTTGATCTTTTCGATGATGTCCACGGGAGTAAATTGATTAGGTGCGAATTACGGAAGTGCAGGAAGTGCAGGAACGGGCACACTCGTACCAGAGAGCTTTGCGGTCCCCGTCAAGAAATTCACTAAACCATATACTGATGCCATCACGGCAAGACCGATAACGCCATAGATAATGTGGCTCTGTCCCACCTTGCGTGCTTCCTCATCTCCGGCTGCACGTACGTATTGAAAGACCCCCCACAGGAAATAAAAGAATGCGGCAGCAAAGAGGAGTGCGGTTGCATTCGCCAAAAAACTGCTTGCAAACTTGAAGGCACCGCTCACATCCTGAACGCCCTGTGTGATCTGTGCGGACGCAAGAAACGGCATAAACGCGACACCAAATGCGATAACTTTTTTCATCATAATGGTAACTTATCAATTAATTACTTACTACTGATCGACTCAGTCCTACAACTATAATTATACGAAATCTCAAGTCAAACAACAAGGGGAACCCATGGGAAAACTAGAAACCTGCTGAATTCCCAACTTCAAAATTGCTTGACGCGCCGGTATGGAAGACCGGAAGATTCTGCATGACCTCAGATCCACCGGGCTTGAAGGTGTTTACGAGAATGTTCACCAAGCCCCAGACAGAGGTCATTACAAAAATGGCGACGATACCCCACACCGCTTTGCTTTTAAATTTAGCGAGTTCGTCCGGCTGTCCGCTTTTGCGAATCACCTCCGCAATGTTCCAAAGGAAATACACGATCGCCAGGGACATCATGAGCCACATGGCAGGGTTCACCATATCAAGGATGACAGAATTGACGAATGTTTTGAAGTCCATGTTAATTTTTTAAATTGGTTAAGGTTGAAACCGTTGTGCTAATGATCTGCGCAAACCCCCAGGCGCCCATGAGGATAAATGCCCCGACGATACTCCACAGGATCGCCGCTTTTGCCTTTTCAAGCTCTGCGGGGTTACCCTGTGCGCGCACAAAGAGGAATCCCGACCAGATGAATGCGAGTACGACGAACGGCATGAGGATCTCAACCGCCACTTTGAGCACCGCCGCCACAAATTCAGAAAAATCATTGTATTTGATGGGGTTTTTAATCTTTGCTCCTTCACCGCTTACCGAAAGTGGGGTGCCTGCCTTCCCCGGCTGTGCAATACCAGCGCTTCCGCCCGCTGGCGCGATACCAGCGCTTCCGCCACCTGCAGGGGCTTCTACAGGGTTTACGTCATTAGATGGCGCCGACAAAACATCCTCCCCGTATGACGCAGCTTGCGGGTCTTCATCTGCCTGCCCCATTACGATCTGCGCACCAACAAAAAAGAACGAAGTAACTACCAACAGCCCAAAAATCTTTTTTATGATATTCATATGATTATAGTTATAAGTATACATTTATTCATTAAGATTCCGCAACCTGCTACTGAAAAAGGAACAGGGTAAAACCTCCTTTGGTGTTCAAAAAAGCAGAGAGGATGAGTTTCACCAAAATAAATGCGGCGAGCATGATGCCGAAGCCCATAGCGATATTTCCAAAACGCTCTTTTGCCTCGCTCCAGGCGCTCTCTTTGTTTTGATTAAGCACCAACCCTGCTCCCGCCCACATAAAACCAAGCTCTGCCAGGGGGACTGCGACGGTAAACATGAGGAACTTGATGATATTGTTCGCCAAGATAATAAGATGGTTGAACCCGCAATCAGGACCCTCACACGGAATTCCTATTTCAGCCATGCTGATCATTGGAACCACAAAGATCATCGCCCCCAGCATCGCCGCACCAACTTTTTGTATGTTCATAGTTTTCATAATTATCGATACTGCTGAAGAAGCTTATCAATGCCACTCTGAGCCACCGAGAGCGCCTGAGTGATCTGCTGTTGCCCTGAGCCGATAGCACTGATCATTTGATCAAAAAGCTGGTCGGTTTCGACAGGAGAAGGGTCCTGCCATGCGTGCGAAATGATCGCTGAGTCATAGAACACTGACTGCACGGGGTCTGTTGGGCGCACTGCAAGGAGGTCGCGGCGTACCGGGGGCAAGTTGAGTGCGTGTGCGGTTGCTTCCGCCACTGCGCTGTTTGAAAGGATGAGCGCCGCTTGCATCGCACCGGCGAGATTCTTTGAGGACTTTGCCATTGCAAACCCCTGCATGCGCCCAAACGTAGCTTTGGTCCCTGCGATGTCCGACTGCGGCATAAGCGCAACGTCAAAGTTAAGATGAGGATTTTTTTGCTTGATCGCCGCATACTCGCTTGCATATCCAAAGTACACCGCAAGGTCGCCCGCTTCGAACATACTGCGAGAAGGTGGCAAGGAACGATTCCATGAGTACGAATCCTTGTCAGACCTTGAGAATTGCGTATAAAAATTTATCGCCTGCGCCGCAGGGCTTTGCACGGTCGTGTCACTTGAAACGGTTAGACTTGCCGTTAGATAGCCTGCTTGGTTCACGACGAGAGGACTTCCCGCCTGCATGATCAAGGTAGAGAGAATCTCTTTAGCGTGTGAGATGTTGCGGTACTCTCCGAGCGGTGCAAAACTGCGCGTGATCGTGCCGCTTGCATCCTTTACGACAACGCGCGGAACCATTTTGTAAAATTCGGTCCATTTTGCGGGAGGGATGGTGATCAAAGCGTTAGTAAACAAGTCACGGTTCCAATACATGACGAGCGGGTCGATAACAAAAGGAAGCGCCACAATCCCCTCGGGACGGAAGAACAGCTCTCCTTCTTCAATAAAAGTATTTTTGAAATCGCGTTCGGTGACCGATTGATAAGGGATGAGTGCGATCTTGTTCAGATTGCGCAAAACTTCGTCTTGTGCGATCAAAAAGAGGTCAGGACCGCGACCGGCAGCCAAAGCCTCGACCAGGTCGGTAGCAAACGTTGCCTGGCTTTTTGCCACATATTTGATCGTGACGCTTCTTTCATTGCGAAGGGTGTCGCCAATGATCGACTGCATGACGGGCGCAGGTAAAGTCCCCCATACCGTCACCTCCCCATAGTTAACAGGTTGATTGCCGGACGGAAGCGAGATCTTGCCCGAAAAAGCAAGCATGCCGAACAAGATGAGGATAGCGAATATCCCGAGCACGACGATCTGAAATATTTTTGGGGATTTCATGCTCTTATGATTTTACCATAATGAAGCCGTAATGGTGCTCTCCGGCGGGAATTTCCTTTGCCACCAAAAATCCCTCCCGTACGGCTAGTTCGCGCGCCATGTCCGCCGTCACGACCATCAAGGGGGCGGGACCGAGGTTAGCGAACGAATCTTTCCAATCAATGAGGAGCAGCTTGCCGCCCGGTTTCAAGATACGCTTCGTCTCGAGAAGCAACCCCGGCTTGTCTTCGGCTTGGAACAACACATTGGAAATAACGACCGCGTCGATGCTTGCATCCTTGATCTTGGTACCACCGAGACGCTCAATATCCCCCCAAATAACTTCCACGTTTTTAAATCCTCGCGCGGCGGCGGCATCTTTGATATTGGAAAGAAATTCTTTTTGCACCTCGACGGCGTAGACACGCCCAGTCTCCCCTACGCGCTCAGCAAGCGGAATCGTATATGCCCCAGTACCCGCACCAAGGTCGGCGACGACCATGCCGTCAAAGACGCCGAGTGCGTTGATGTTTTCTACGGGGTTGGTGAAGTTGGGCAGGTCCATGGGGGTAGAATGTGGAATATGGAATTTAGAATGATGCCCCAACGACTTTGCATTCAAATTTCATAAGTATGTTCATTGTACCGCGTGACGAAAAAGGATGCAACAACTCAAACAGGAGAACTTAACTATAGACGTATAGTATACTATAGTATATTATACGTCTATAGTGTTATAAAATAAAAAGAGTGCGCGATTTTGTCGCGCACTCTTGATTTCATTCCAAATTCTAAATTCCACCTTTAGAGGCACGTCAGTGACGCAATCCCGTCTCCTTCGCGAAGCTTCATGATGCGTACGCCTTGTGTGTCGCGACCGAGAGTTGGCACATCTTTGATAGCGATACGGATGACTTGGCTCTTTTTAGAAATCGCGACGAGTTCTTCGTATGCGGGTGTTACCACCTTGGCTACAATGAGTGCACCAATCTTTGCGGTAACTTTTGCCGTCTTAATACCCGAACCGCCACGCTTTTGCACCTTATACTCCTTGAGGGCGGTTTTTTTGCCGTAACCATTTTCGCTCATTACCATGAGTTCGGGTTTTTCGGCGTCCTTTTGTACCACATCAGCACCGACGATAAAGTCGCCTTTGCCAAGCTTCATCCCGCGTACACCACCCGCCGCACGCCCCATCTCGCGTGCATCAGCTTCTTTAAAACGAATCGCCTGTCCCTTGGAAGTGGTCAAAATAATGTCATCGCCTTTTTGTACAAAGAGCGCAGCAAGGAGCTCGTCGCCAGCCTCGAGCTTAATAGAAATAATGCCGTTCCTGCGCACGTCTTTGAAACTCTCTGCCGAGACCTTTTTCACGGTACCTTGCTTGGTCACCATAAAGAGCGAGAGCTTGGACTCTTTGACACTCTTGGGCATCGAGAGTATCGAGGTGACTTTTTCCTCTCCGCCAAGTGCGATAAAGTTCATGATGGACTTGCCACGGGTTGCGCGCTTGCCTTCAGGAATGTCGTACATCTTGATCTGGTACGCCTTGCCCTTGTCCGAGAAAAAGAGGAGGTCGCTGTGCGTGGTTGCCGAAAGGAAAAGCGTGATGAAATCCTCTTCTTTGGTGTTCAAATCAACGACACCAACGCCTCCGCGATTTTGCTGACGATACTCGCTCGGATTGGTACGTTTTACGTAGCCACCCTTGGTGTAAACGAGCATCGACTCCTCGTCGGGGATCATGTCCTCGACCGAAATGGATTCTGCGCCGTGCTTGACCACGCGACTTCTGCGCGCATCACCATATTTTTCTTTGATGTCGCCAAGCTCAGTCTTGACCACCGCAAGAATTTTTTTAGGGCTTGCGAGCAAGTCTTTGCATTCTTTGATGAACGCCTGCTTTTCTTTGAGTTCAAGCTCGATATTTTTACGTTCGAGACCGGCAAGCTTCTGGAGCTTCATGTCAAGGATTGCGGTCGCCTGAATATCCGAGAACTTGAATTCTTTTATTAAATTTACTTTCGCGGTCGGCGTGTCTTTTGACGCGCGGATGATCGAAATAACCTGATCGATATGATCGAGGGCTTTCTTGAGGCCAAGCAAAATATGTTCGCGTTCCTCGGCTTTGCGGAGGTCGTACTCGGTCCGACGACGCACCACCACCTGGCGGTGACCTATGAAGTTACCCAAAAGCCCCTTGAGCGAAAGCGTCTGCGGGATACCATCCACGAGCGCCACCATGTTGTAATGAAAAGCCGTTTCAAGGTCGGTGTGTTTGTAGAGATAATTCAAAACCGCCTGAGGGAACGCGCCCGTTTTGAGGTCGATGACCACGCGAATATCTCTCGTTGATTCATCGCGGAGCCCGCGGATGCCTTCGAGTTTTTTCTCACGCACGAGGTCGGCAATCTTGATGATGAGCTCGGCTTTGTTGACGCGATACGGAAGCGAGGTGATAATGATCTGGCTCAAGCGATCATTCTCAACGATCTCTGCCTCGCCACGCACCACGACGCCGCCACGACCCGACGTGTAGGCGCGCTTCATATCGCTCTCGCCAAAGACCACGCCACCCGTAGGAAAATCCGGACCTTTCACAAACTGAAGGAGGTCTTCTGAGGTCGCCTCGGGTTCGTCGATCAAATGCACCGTGGCGTCGATGACCTCGCCAAGATTGTGCGGAGGGATGTTGGTCGCCATACCGACGGCGATACCGAGTGTCCCGTTCAAGAGCAAGTTGGGTACTGATGCGGGAAAAACGATTGGCTCCTTGCGTGTGCCGTCGTAGTTGGGGCGGAAATCCACGGTCTCTTTTTCGAGGTCGCGGAGAAGCTCTGCCGAAACACGGGACATCTTTGCCTCGGTGTAACGCATAGCCGCTGGAGAGTCGCCATCAACGGAACCAAAGTTTCCTTGCCCCATGACGAGCGGATAACGGAAAGAAAATTCCTGTGCCATTTTGACCATGGCGTCATAGACCGACGAGTCCCCATGTGGATGGTATTTACCGAGTACATCGCCGACTACCGCTGCTGATTTACGAAACTTTGCAGACGACGTAAGTCCCATCTCACTCATAGAAAAGAGAATGCGGCGATGCACGGGCTTCAGACCGTCACGGGCGTCAGGAAGCGCGCGCGAGGTAATGACCGACATCGCGTAGTCGAGGTAACATTCCCTCATCTCGACAGAAATGTCGATAGGAATGATTCCCACATGTGCTACTGCCTCAGAGACATCACCCTCAGGATTTGTACCCTTTTTGTCTTCGCCTTTTCGCGCCATAATCCATTCATTCTATCACAAAAACACCTAAAACAAAAATTCCTTTGTCTCACCTGACAAACAATGACAGAAGTGCCGAATAATTATTTCAACTCCCACTTCCCCGCGTCTGTACCCTCAAGCAATTTTGCCGCCCGACGAGCTTCTTCTTCTCCGATTGCTTCAGGGAAGCGTCTTGTGGTACCTTCAAAAGATTCAGTGGTAATCCCTGATTTTTCCCCCGGTTCCTGCAGCTCAAGCTCAAGCTTGGACCCTTCAAGCATTTTTTCTGCCGTTCTTGCCGCAATCTCTTCATGAGTAGGTGGCGGGACCATTTTTGCAAACGGATTATGTTTTTCCATGATGTTGTTGGTTATGTTTTTAGATGAGTAAGGTGACCGATAACTTATTCAAAGCATACCAAAACTTTTCTGAAAAAGAAACCGTTTGCGCCCGAAGTACATTCGTGCTAATTTTTAAAAAGAACACCCCGCAGCAAAACCTCAACGAGAAGGGAGAAATGAAATGGAAACCATTCACCCCAATACCCCCGTATTCGTAACCGAACTCTTGAGCAAGTTTTCTGATGGCATGCACTACAGGATACCCAAGATCTTTGAACTGACGGAAGGGACGCCGTTATGGTGTGTGCACATTCCCAAAGGTTGGAAGGAGGAAAAGGGCCATTCGCTTCATACGTATAGCTTCCTCGTCACCTTACTGAAAGATCCAATCATGGAAACCAGGAAAGCCGACGATACGGAAGTTGCGTTTCGCGACCACCATGACTACCATGACCACGACCTTCTCAGCAATTTCGTCACCGACCTTCGGTCCGAAGGATTACCCATGACATTTTACGTTCTCAAAATTCCCACCGAATGAACGCGGAGGAGAAGAGGAAAAGAGCCTGACTGAAAAGCCAGGCTCTTATTTTTTCATTTTTTCACAGACACAGACGAAGTGGCGACCGTGGTCGTCCCTACCGATCCGTCAATAACGATCACGCCGGAAATATCGAAGGACGGAGATGAGGTCGCAACAGAAAGGGGAACTTGTTCATCACTTGCTTGAGGAGAGCTCGATGCATTTTTTCCCCCCCATGGCGCATCCGAAATGCTCTCGCGCAACCCAGCAGTAAACCCTTCGAACATCGTCCCAAAACCCGAGAGCGGACTCACCGCTTTTGCGCGTGACTCATCTTCGCGCGAACGCGCATCCCACGACGACAGCCACACAAAAAGAATGACGGAAAAAATTACGATCGTTAAAAAGAGCGAGAGGCTCTTTTTAACATGATCAGGTTTCGCCCGGAGTTTTTGTAACATGAATATAAATTTAAAAGCACCTAAACTTGGAGAGAGCCCTGTCCTTTTGCAATGCCTTGCGCAGCGTGGCGACGCGAGCAGACGAATCACCAGATTCGCCCCGGGTCATAATTTTTAACAAAAAATTATGCGTGCATTGCAAAAGGACAGGGCGAACGGTCTCTACGCCACAGTTACCACAACCACGCTTCCCTCTTTGCCTTCAAGATCTTTTTTCTTAAACGTAAATTTCTCCATCGTCTCCGCATTCCCGCCGCTCTCCTTGGTAAAGGTCTCGAGCGCCCCCTTGGTGTCCTCGTAGTCCATAGGTATGACGACCTTCGCATCGAGTGCAAGGGTAAGCTTGTACGCATCTGCCGCGGTCAGCATGTTTTCCTCACCAATCGGCGCAAAGAGCACATCGATCTCGCCCAGACCTTCCTTCACCTCACGCGAGAGCGCGTCAGGTTTTGCAAGCGACCCCAAGAAACAAAGATTGATCCCCTCGAACACGACCGAGTAGACCGTGTTCCATTTCTTCTCACCGTTATACATTGTCTCAGTGCCAAAGCCTTTGATAAAGATGCCGTCCACCTCGTACTCGCCAGGACCGGCGATAAGGGTCGGCACTTTTTCTCCATACGCGCACTGGTCCGCACCGTTAAAATCTGGATGGCGGAGCGACGAGAGCACAATGTCCGCCCCAAAACGCGAGGTCTTGTATTTTGAATCCTTGCCGATAGGATTGTACGCGATAACCGTATCCCCGAGCTGGATCTTGAAAAATTGCTTTCCGTAATATGTGACAATCATAGATGGTAGTGTAGCAAATTTTTCATGAGATGCGAAACCGTCTTTTTCCTAGAGCTGCCCTTGAAAGGGGTTGACAAACTTTATATATCTGCTATCCTGATAGTAGCAAAGTTTTTTCAACAGCCAAGGAGGCTACCATGAAGTACGCAACTGCAGGTCCCATTAGCACCCAGACCACCATTGTAACCGACAACAACTTCGGCGGCTGACGGCCGGGAACGGGAACTAGCAAGCATTCGCTGGTTACCAAACCCAAAGGGGAGATTCCGTAGAATCTCCCCTTTTTTTATTTAGCCTACCTACTATAGACGTATAATATACTATAGTATATTATACGTCTATAGTAATTGGTACAAAAAATAGCCCTTACCCAATCTTACACAGGGTTACCCTGTGTAAGATTGGGTAAGCGTAACGGAGCTTGCCTTTCTCTCCTATTTTGTGTATATTGTTGGGGTTAACAACAAGCCAGAACCAAGGCTAACCCTCTCGGACCCCGCCACGACCGTTCCCGAGAAAACCGAGGTTCTTTCTCCCGCTTGTCTTTACGATGCCACCGGCACCGTAAAGGTTTGACGGGATTTTTAATTTATTATGAAAAAAGAAGATACAGAAGAAGTAATGGCAGAGGCGCCGTTGTCATTCATGGCAACCCTTATGCAGGACGTAAAAGCTTTGCCTGAGGTTGACGCGCTCGTCGAGGGTCCTGTACTCGGGGTCGCAAAGTCATGCGTGTATATCGATCTCGGACCTTTTGGTACCGGTATCATTTACGGACGCGAATTCATCAACGCACGCGATGTCATCAAGAAATTGAACATTGGCGACACGATCACCGCAAAGGTTGTCGACACAGAAAACGTAGAGGGCTACATTGAGCTTTCACTCAAGGAGGCACGCCAGGCAATCATCTGGAGCGAAGCCGAGGAGGCGATCAAGTCCAAGAAAACGCTTGAGCTTCCTATCAAGGACGCCAACAAGGGCGGACTCATCGTCGAGTGGCAGGGTATTCAGGGCTTCCTTCCTGCATCACAGCTGAAGAGCGAGCACTATCCTCGCATCGACGACGGCGACAAGGACAAAATCCTTGGCGAGCTCAAGAAACTCATCGGCAAACGCATTGCGATGACCATCATCTCCGCATCACCAAAAGAAGGCAAGCTCATTTTCTCGGAGAAGGAGCAGGGGGTCAAAGAGAAGCGCGAGATCTCAGGCAAGTACTCACAGGGCGATGAGCTCGAGGGTTCTATCTCCGGGCTCGTTGACTTTGGCGTCTTTGTAAAACTCGAGGATGGCATCGAAGGCCTCGTACACATTTCTGAGATTGGCTGGGGGCTTGTGGACGATCCACGCAAGATCTTTAAGATCGGCGAGAAGGTTCGCGTCAAGGTCATCGAGATCAAGGACGGCAAGATCTCCCTCTCGATCAAGGCGCTCAAGGACAACCCTTGGAAGGACGCTGAGAAGCGCTACAAAAAGGGCGACACCGTGACTGGTGTGGTG
>Ga0315281_10008069_pt1 | contig 14728 bp, 10 predicted proteins | sample YL17G07_0_MG_FD_204540 | JGI IMG/M metagenome (GOLD analysis project Ga0315281, IMG submission 204540) | Sediment microbial communities from Yellowstone Lake, YNP, Wyoming, USA - YL17G07_0 | ecosystem: Environmental > Aquatic > Freshwater > Lake > Sediment | place: USA: Wyoming | collected...
GTCGAATTCGATCTTGTCCTTGAGCCCGAAGGCCGGAGCGTAAGAATAGATGCGCTCGGCTTCGGCATTGTATTCTTCCAGGAAGTCCTCGGTCCGATAAGCGTTGACGATCCAATTGCCCAGGTAAGCCAGGTGGAGCAGCTTTTCATATTGTTCCTTCGTGACTTTGATGTCCATGGCGCCCCTCTCCAGCTTGGGATTTCGGGAAATCAGTATACGCTCTTCCCTCGGCCGCGTAAACTAGGCGAATCAGGGGTCAGGTCTCGACATTGGACAATTTTGTCCAATGTCGAGACCTGACCCCCCCTTACGAAATACAAGACAGCTTCCTTGATGGGCCCGCCGGTCGCTTCTTTCCAGAACCGGCAGTAGGCCTCGACCTGCGGCCGATAGTATTCGACGAACTCCTCGATCCGTCCGGTCACCAGGTCGGTCTTGTAATCCACGATCACCCAGCCGCCTTTTTCCAGGAAGACGAGGTCGATGACGCCGGAAAGGACCGTGGGAACGGCCGGCGCGCCCGGTCCGTCCATAAGAACGGCGAAAGGGACCTCGAACAACTTCTTTTCGGCCCGGAGCACCCTGGTCCAGAACTTCGATCCGACGATCGAGTCCACGAGGGCAACGAACAGGGACTTTTTCTCGAGCCCGATGTCCTCGGCCGTGAGCACGTTCTCGACGGCAAGATCGAAGCGCTTCCGCGCCTCAGTGCTCTCCCCTCTCGTGAGCGTGCCTTTTCCGAGCGCCTCGAGCACCCTGTGCACAGCCCTCCCCCAGCCCATGCCGAGCCCTCGGGGGTCCCCCACAGGTCTATTCCCGTCGTTCTTGGCCAGCGACGTGACGGCGATCCTCCCGTATCCTTCGGCCAGGGCCGCAACCTTGCGCTTCGCGATTTCCCCGGCCCCTTGTTCGCGCTCTTCCTCCGTCACGCCGACCTTGACCTTCCGCACCGCCGCCGCCTCGGGCGCCCGTTCAAGCTCCGGGACCCCGCCGAGTCTCTCGTCCAGCGCCCGCCAGGCCTTCTTCGCGCTCAAATCGCCTTCGTATGTGCTCACGATCATCAGGTTCTTCGCCCGCGTCGCCGCCACATACATCAGCCGCATCTCTTCGGCTTGCGCGTACAGGCCCTCCTCCTCACCCGCGGCCTCCCATCCCGGGGGCTGGGCCAGCGTTTCGAATCCGTACGGGCCCTTCTTTTTTCTGAGGACGAAGGACCCTTCCGGCGCGTCACCCGTCCGCGTGATATGCCTGTCTGCCTCGTGCTCCTTCACCCCAACCGGATTGGCCAGGAACACCACGGGCGCCTCGAGCCCCTTGGCCTTGTGGAGGTTCATGAGCCGCACCGCGTCCGTCCGCCCAGGCGTGAGGCTCATCTCCTCGATCTCGGTCTCGTCCACCGCCTGCCCCAGGAACGCGACGATCTCCGCAAACGAACTCCGCCCGGCGGCCTCCTCCGCCCTGAGCATGTCCAGGAGCAGAGCGATGTTCCCCGCCTTGCTCGAGGCCATCTCCGACGCTGCCATATACGGCAGGATACCCGAGTCCTCGAAGACCCGTTCGAGCGCCGCGGAGATCGGCAGCCGCCACGTCCATGCCCACCACTCCCGCATCTTCCGGAGGGCGTCCGCCACCCGTCCCCGTGGCAGGGCCTTCCCCTCCGCGCCGGCCGGGTCTGCAGCCGGAATCGAAAAACGGCCGCCACGCTTCCGGAAACGGTAGAGCTCATCGTCGATCAACCCGAAGAAGGTCCCCCGCAGAACGGCAAGCGTATCGACCGGGTTCCCCGGATCCTTCAGCGCACGGACCAAGTTGAGGATCTCCCGGACCTCCCCCGATTTCGCGAAGGCGTCACTGCCGGTGATCTCAAAGGGGACCCCCCTTCTCTCGAGCGCCCGGGCGTAGTCGCTCATGTTCTTCTTGTAACGGAAGAGGATGAGGAAGTCCTCCGGCCTTGCCTCCTCGCCGACCCCCCTCCGCTTCTCCTCGCCGGTCCGGACCAGCCTCACGTTTCCCGCTAAGGCCCAGGCGATCCAGTCCGCGATGACACCGGCGTCGTAAGCCGCGATCGGGTCCTGAGAGTTCCGCGCCACCTGCGGGACGGTGATCTTGTAGACCCCCTCCCACGCCTGGTCGGCGCCCTCCCTCACGGTCTCGAGCGGCTCGAAACCGGCCTGGCGCCTATCCCCCTTCAACGGGAAGGCCCCCTTGAACAATGGGTTAACCCAATCCGCCAGAGGCCGCAGGGACCGGAAGTTTGCCGTAAGATAAAGCACTTCGCCTCCTGACGCCTCGATCCGCTCTTTAACCAGGTTGTATGTGTCGATGTCCGCCCGGCGGAACCGGAAGATCGACTGCTTCGGGTCGCCGACGAGGAAGAGCGCCCCCGGCCGCGGTTTCACTTTCCGCCAGTCGCGCTCCTCCCGGTCTTCCCCGGCCAGATAAAGGAGCACCTCGGCCTGGACCGGGTCGGTGTCCTGGAATTCGTCCACAAGGATGTGGGTGTATCGCTTCGCGAAATACGACCGGACCTCGGGCTTTTCGCAGAGCAGCTGGGCCGCGATCATGAGCTGGTCCTGGAAGTTGAGTTTGGATGCCTTGCGCCTCGCCCCGGCGAGAAACTCGAGCGCCGGCTTGAGGAGGGCAAGCGCCTTCGCGTACCGGAACTCGCGCCATTCCCTCAAGCCCGGCTCAACGACGTCAGCCCGGAAGTATTCGAAAGCCTCCGCGAACGCCTTCGCCTTATCCTTCGACACCCAGCACTTCTGGGTGATGCCCGCCTCGCTATCAAGGACCTCGAACGTCTCCATCAGGACACGCTGGTCGTCGAAGCCGAGATTGTGCTCCCTGAGGAAGCACCGGCGCATCAGGCGCTGTAACTTGTCGAAGCCGTTCGGGCCGGCTTCGAACGGAACAGCCTTTCGCGCTCCTCCCAGAAACCCCTCCAGCCGCTTCCGCAGCTTCCCGAAGTCCGGCCGCGCGTCGCTTCCCGGCTTGAACTCAACCTCTGGATAGACGGCCAAGGTTGCGAACGCGTTTTCCAGGTCCTCCGGAGCGAGCCCGACTTCGTCGAGACCCGCACGGACCCCGCCATCGCCCTCCATCCGGATCTTTGCCAGATAGTCCCGCCAGCGGTCCCCCCGGAAGGCGGCGTCCTCGAGCTCTTCCATTTCGACGAACTCCGGATCGACCGGGCACTCCACGGGCCGCTCCCGGATGAGCCGGGCGCAAAAGGAGTGGATGGTCCCGGTGAAACAGCGCTCGAGGTTCCGGAGGGCCTCGCCGAGCCTCTCCCTGGTCTCCGGACACGTTTCCGTCACCGCCGCCCGCTCCAACTCGGTCTGAAACCGACCCCGCAACTCGGCCGCGGCCTTGCGGGTGAAGGTCACGGCCGCGAGCGTATCGATCCGGCATCTCCCTTCCGCGATGAGGGCGATCATCCGGTCGACAAGGCTCTTGGTCTTCCCCGAGCCGGCGCCTGCTTCAACGAGGAACGTCCGGTCGAGTTCGGTCGTGATCTTGAGCCTCGCGTCCCCGTCGCCGAGCCCGGCGTCCGGATATCTTTTTGCGCCCATCACGAGTAATCCTTGAGCTTCTCGAAGATCCCAAATTCCCCGGGGTTGTCATCCTTCTTGCCCTTCGCCGCCTTCGCTCCTCCCTGGCAGGCTGGCGCCAGGTCGCAGAATTCGCACTCCGCATTAGGGTTGGCGACGAAATTCCCGGTCTGGAAAACGTCGAAGAGGAGCGTCAGGACCTCCCGCAGGCGCTTCCTGTCGAGGTCCCGGACGAAGACCTCTTTCCCCTCTCCCTGCCGAGTCGGGAACGAGTAGCCGCTCTCGACGACACGCGGCGCCCGGTCCAGGCCCTTCGCTTTGAGGATGTGTTCGGCCGCGACGGCGTAAAGCGCGTGCTGGAGAATCTTGCCCCGGCCAAAACAGTTCCGGGCGTTCTCGAGCGAGTCGTAGTCGCGTATTTTCCCGGTCTTGTAGTCGATGACCCTGTAGCCGCCCTTTTCGATCCGGTCGATCCTGTCGATCCGCCCCTTCAGACGGAACGATCGTCCTCCGCCGAGGTCGATCTCGACCGGCTCTTCGACGCCCTCCCCGCCCTTAAGGCCCGTGCCGAAGGAGACTTCGAAGAGGAGCGGCTCGACATTGCCGGAGCGGCCCGCCTCCGCGCTCAGGAAGACCTCGACCGTCCGTAGGATGTCCTTCTTCTCCTTCTCGAAGATGCCTTCGGAGGGAGGCGGGACCTCGTCGCGGAACCGGGCGACGGAATTATCGACGACCTCTTTCATGAGACCGGCATGCCTCAGGGGATCGACCTTTTCCTTCGCGTCGCGGACCTTCATCATGAACCGACAGAAGACGTCATGGACAAGCCTGCCGCGCTGAGCGGCATCGAGCCACCGCGACGGATCGTATTTCCCTTCATCCGGCGGTCTGACGCCGAGGATATATTCGAGGAAATAACCGAACGGGCAGGCGGCGAGCTTCTCGATGCGTGACGCCGACATGACGATGTCCGCGTTCAGGGACGGATGCAGATCTTCGGGACGGATCTTGATCCTGCCTTCGTAAGGCGAGACCTTATGGCCGGCGCGGACGGCCGCGGCCCGCGTCCCGGAAGCGATATCGGGGAAGTTCCGCAGGACGGCGTCGATCGCGTCGACGTCCGAGCCGGGCCGGATCTTCGCCAGCCACCAATCCGTGTCGTCGAGCGCTTCGGCCGTCCCTTCCGGGAGCATGCCCTTCGGCTTCGGGAGGGAGGAAAGGAGCCCGGAATAATCGAGGGACGCGTCGCCTTGGAGAAGGCGCCACGCCTGGAGGACGATGGAAGCCGGGAAGGACGGCTTGGCTTCTATGACGTCGTAGGAAGGGAAGCTCAGGGTGACTTGGCCGCGGAGCGAGGCGAGGACGCCTGCCGTACCGAACAGGTCTTCCCTCAGGACGTCGGAGGTAAGCCTCAGGGCGGGCGAGATCTTGGCGCGCTCGTCGTCGAGGAGGACGGGGTCCTGTGTTCCGGCGCCCTGGAAGTGCGCCTGCTCGAGCCCGATCACGAACGTCACGGGGCGTCCCGACCAGCCGCCCGCACCGAAGTCCGCGACGTGGAGGCAGCCCGGGGCGGGACCGGAAGCGCCGATCCTCAGGCCGGCCGTGAGGTTCTCGATCTTTTCGAAGGCGTCGTCCCGAGAGACGGGGAGGGCTTCAAAGTCCGCCGCCTCCTCGAGCCTGGATTGGAGGACGGCCGAGGCCTGGCCGTCGAGCGGACCGGCCACGCGCGCGTGGCGCTTGACAAAAGCCGCCGCCCAGCGGCAGAGGGCATGGAAGTCCACGAAGGCCGGGGCCGGGACGGAACCTGCGGACGGCGCGGAACCCGGGCCCGGGCTTCCTGGCGCGGCGCCAAGGTCCGGGATTTCCGCGAGGAGCCCGGCCAGGAGCGCGGCGAGCCGGCCGGCGGATTCGCTATCGGCAAGGAGCCGGGCGTGTTTCTCCATGTCGTCCTCCTCGAGCGCGCCAAGGGCGTTCTCTCGGAGCTCGTCGCGCAAGGCTTCGAGCCGGGGGACGTAGCGCTCCCGACCCCAGCCGATGCCGGCGTTCCGGAGGAAGCGGCCCGTCCGCGTCGCGGAGAGGCCGGGCGCCCCAGCGGAAGATTTGGGCTCGAGGACGAGATCGCTGCTCTCGATGAGCGAACAGAGCTCCGAGGCCATGAAGCCGTTCCCGACCCACCGCAGGAGCCCGGAGAACAAACGTCCCGGAGCGGAGAAGGCCATCGGGATTCCTCCGGCGAAGGTCACGGGAAGGCCGGCCTTTTGGGTGAGCGTGTAAAAGAGTGCGGGATAGACATCGCCTGCGGGGTGGAGGACCTCAACCCTGTCCATGGGGAGACCTGTTTCGAGGACGCAGCGCAGGACCTCGCGGCATTCGTTGGTCGGGCCGACCGCATGGAAGATCGATAGCGTGCCGTCCCGGAGAGGAGGCGGGGCGGCTTCGGGCTTGAAGAGCCAGGGCAGGCGCTCGGCGTCGGAAGCCGGAGCCGTAGGCTCGGGCGCGGCAGCGGAGGAGGACGCATCGAAATAGAGGCGCGGCCGTTCAAGGCCGAAAACCGGATCGCCCGGAACAAGGATGAGGTTGGGGCCGGCGGCTTTTTCCAGAAATTCCTTTTCCCGGAGTGAAAGGGCGATGTCGCGCGGGCATAGATAATGGGTCCCCCTATCGGAACAGGCGGCCTCGGGACGCAGGTCACCGACCAAGGATGCTGCGAGGGCGTAAAGACCAGGCGTGTCGACGAGCTTCTCCGTTTCCAGCGCGTTCTCGTATCGCTCGAGAAAGAGGATGATCTCCCTGCCCTTCTCAGGCCGGATAAAATGTTCCGGCCGGAGCCCGGAGCTCGCGATCCCGGCCATCCTCAGCTCGATAACGGCCCGGCCGATGGCCCTGATGACCCCGGGAGACGGACGGAGCTTCCCGAAATACCCGAGCGCGCCCTCGTCCTGGAGGGTCCTGAAGATCCCGTCCATAATAAGGGTCGTCCGGATAGCTGAAGCCTGACGCAGTCCCCGGATGACCATCTCCGTAGCAGCGATGTCATGGGCGAGCGAAAGGAGCGGGGCAAAGTGGAGGTTAACCCAGGGATTTCCGGCGAGCACGAGAGCCTCTCCGATCTGCCGCCCGGCCTGGTAGGAGGGAACGATTATGATCTTCTCGTCGAGCTTGCGGGCGGCGCAGAAGTCCGCCAGGAAGGAAATGAGGGCGTTCGCCATCCTGCGTATTGTAACACACGAGGGGTCAGGTCTCGACATTGGACAATAATGTCTAATGTCGAGACCTGACCCCTACTTTTGTTCGTAGGAGATCTCGAATATGTTTGTCATACGGCTATAGCTCGCCTCGAAGCGATCACGGAACGGCTTCAAGGAAGACTCGAGGACCTCGGGCAGGCCGTCCTGCCAGGGCAGACGATGAGGGTCGGCTTCCATGGTCTTGACCTCGGCGGCGAGCGCTTTCTGCCATTTGGACGGCGTCCTCTTCTCCTCTCCCCGGCCCGTTGTGCCGGAGGTCGCGCCTGGAACGGCATTTTCCGGCACCAGCTTTGCGAGCTGGTTCTTGAGCATGGGCAGGACCATTCGATGGATGCGCCTCAAGGCAATATCCTTCTGTATATCCTGCGCGCCCTCCCTGTCCCAATCCGTCCGCATACCTCCGTCTCCAGAAAAGCGAAAGCCGGGGCCGTCCTCCACGGGCTTTTTCAACCACGATTCATAAGCCGTCACATAAATGAAATAATATTCTCCCATCCCCATTCCGGCGTCCAGGAGGGCCTGGTATCGCACCCTTAAATAATCGGCAACCTGGGGGACGACCCCAAGCCCTCGCCGGATCGCGGCGAACGATCTTCTGTCCTTGGCCAGCTGCTCGAATGAGGTCTCGAGCCTCTTCCGATTTGGCGCCACGGCCTCCCGCGCCTTCAAGAAGGCCTCCAACCGGTCAGGTCCGATGGCCCCCGACGGGTTGGGACAAAACTCCTCGATCCTACCGTACTTGACGGCAAGCTCGTTCATCTTGCTTTCGGATTCCTTGAAACCCCGGGTCATGTTTTTGACAAAGAAGTAGCCCCCGATGAACAGGAGGACGATGATGACGATGATCGCCCCACAGCCGATGCCCACTCCCACAAGCCACTTGCTCTTGGAATCCGAAGAATTCCCCCGCTCCATGTCCATCGTTATTCTCCCTTTAACGATAATGTAACATAAGTCGCACCCGATGAAAAGCGGATCTCGGCCGTGATCCTCTTGGCAAAAGTCTGCTTAGAGAGGTTGCCGTGCTTGCTCCAAACGATCGCCTGCCCTAACGGCCATTTTTAACTTTCCTGAAACTTTCGACCCTCTGCTAACATCAAATGACTTGAAGAATCCACCTTATACGACAGGAGAATTCATGGAGCACGTTCTTTGGGAACTCGAAAAACAGGGTTTTCAGGTTCGAACGGTGTCCATCGCCCACTTGCTTGAACTTCAAGAGGCCATCAAAGGACGGCATGACAAGGGCGAGTTTTACGAAGAATTCTATCAGAAGAGATTGGCCGATTTCCGTTTCGCGCCCCCGGAGTCCCTCCCCGGAGCCCGCACCATCATTATCGCGGCGTTCCCCCAGCCGAAAATTCAGGTCGTCTTCCGCCTCCACGGCAAGTCGTTCCCATTCCTGATCCCCCCTACGTATCTCTATTACCCCAACTTGCGGGCGGAAGAACTCCTGAAGAGAATTCTCAGCCCGGAGGGATTTCGGGCGGCCCGAACGAACCTTCCTTTGAAGCTTCTGGCCGCCCGGAGCGGGCTCGGATCATATGGGAGGAACAACATCTGTTATGTGCCGGGAATGGGAAGCTATCACCGGCTGATGGCGTTCTATTCGGATCATCCCACCGCCGAGGACTCCTGGCAGGAGGCCGGACTCATGGAGCGCTGCCAAAATTGCCGGGCCTGTCTGCAGAATTGCCCGACGGGAGCGATCGCGGCGGACCGCTTCCTCCTGCACGCGGACCGGTGCCTTACCTATCTCAACGAGAAGCCGGGGGATTTTCCCGATTGGGTGAAGACCTCCATCCACAACGCTCTCGTGGGATGTCTCAACTGCCAGGATGTCTGCCCGGAGAACGCGCCCTTCCGGCAGTGGGTCGAACCCGGCGAAGAATTCTCGGAGGAAGAGAGCCTCCTTCTGCTCGGCGACACTGATGAAAAACTCCCGGCTTCAATCCATAAAAGGCTTCAAGATCTGGACCTCATGGAATACGTCGAACTCTTGCCGCGAAACGTTCGGGCCGTTTTGGCCGCATCAAACAAAGAATCCCCTGATCCGGAGAAATGATCATGATCATGAGAATCTGGCACGGCGTCACGGAGGCTTCCCGGAGCGAAGCCTTTGTCAACTACCTTATGGAAACCGGCGTCCCCTGGTACCGGTCCTTAAACGGAAATCGCGGCGTCTTTGTCTTGCGGCGGATGAAGGAAGGAAGGTCGGAATTTCTCCTCTTGTCCCTTTGGGATTCGGAGAGTTCCATCCGGGCCTTTGCGGGTCCCGATATCGATAAAGCGGTCTATAATTTCGCCGGGGACAAAGACTTCTTGATCGAATTGGAATCCGAAGTCGCTCATTACGAGGTCCTGACCGTCATGTCTTCCGGAGAGCCGGCCCAGTGTCCTGAAGGAAAATACTAGCCCGCCGGTATAAAGAAACTCTTCTTCCTTCAGGAAGGCTTGTCGCGACCGCGGGACGGTCCGGCTATTCGACATGATCTCCCCCGGTTTCCGTGAACATCTTCAAGGGTCAGCGTTTGCCGTTTTTCTTTTTAGAGGCGGCGGTCCGATAATCCCGAGGGGCGTCGACCTCTTTGAGCTTCTTCAAGATCTTGAGGCTTTTCATAATGCTTTCACAATCGGCGCGGCAGTTCGGACAACTCTCCAAGTGCCTTCTCATGGCTGCTCGGCTTTTTTTGCTCAAAGTCCCGTCAAGGTGTTCCGAAAAAAAGGCCTTCGCTTCGCTGCAGTTCATAGGCTTAGGATCCCTTCACAGATGCAGAGATAATCGTCGGTAAACGCCTTGCACCGGCTCCCAACGAATTGACCCCGAAAAATCAGCCGGGCCCGATGGAGACACGTCTTTGTCCGGCTCATGCTCCAGCCGAGGATTTGAGAAATCTCCTTGTAGCTCATGTTATGCAGATCCCGGAGGACCAGCACTTCCCGGTATTTTTTTGAAACATGGAACTGGAGGGTGTGAAGAATGCAGAATTGGAGCTCGCTCCTGATGATCAGGCATTCCGGTTGGTCCCCATTGTCAGGAATGGGATAATCGTCAAGATTGAGGGTATTGTGCCGGGCTTTTTTCCGGTGTTCGTTTCGAAAAAGGTTGATGGCGATCTTGGTCAGCCATGTCCGGAAACTCGCTTCGAGTCGAAAGCTCGACAGCTTTCGATACGCTTTGACGAAGGCATCCTGGGTCAGGTCATCCGCGGCGGCGACGTCCCCGGTCAACTGAAGCATCAAATTATAAAGATATTTTTGTTCCCTTTCGAAAAGACCGTTGAACGCTCCCTCGTCGCCTTTTTTAGCTTTTTCGATCAAGGTGATTTCCTCCGGCTCTCTCATCATGCCAATCATCTCCCTCGTCCCTCCCTCAGAGGCATCCGACCTTGAACGTCCGGTCCATCTCTAATCCCTTTTATGAGTTCTCGTGTATTAATACGAAATTTTATCCTAAAAGTTGCGATCCTCCAAATCGAAGCCCCCCGACTCCGGAAAATGGAAACTTTTCACCCAGAGGAGGTGTCAAATATTGGATAATGAAACCATCAAGCTCATTCTATGGAGCCGAAAGTGGACGATCAAAAAAGATTTATTCAAGATGCCGGGATATGCGGAATCATCGGCGTTCTGATATTTGTAGGGGTGGCCTTGGCCCTTGAGCAGTTCTACTGGCAGAAGCTTCCCGCCAATAATCTTGATCAGATTCTCACCCTGATGGGACGCAGCCCCCACGTTCAGATCAACATGGCTGGACACATCGCGTTAGGATTTGCCTTCCTTTTGTTCGCCGTCGCTTTATTGGGCATGAGACGTTTGCTGGAAATTGAAAAACCCCGGATTTCCGTCACGCTGGAGACCCTTTTCGGGATCATCTCTTGCCCGATAATGACCGTTCAGATGCTTGTCCAGGGGACAGTCATGGTCAAGATGGGAAAGATGTGCGCCGCCGCCGCGGACGGGCCCGAACGCCAGGACATTATCCTTGCTATATCGAGGACTTCGTAATTTCGATATTGGAATTGACTTAACCTTTGACCTGTTCTTTTTTTCCGCGTGGATTCTTCTGGGGTTTGCCATGCTCAGAAGCCGCTCTTTTGAAAAGGTTCTTGGGGCTTTTGGGCTTATGTTTTTCGCGGTGACGGCGGTTCTGTATCTTTGGAGCGCGCCGAATCCTCCCAGGTTGGAACTGTCTCCCCGAGGGTTCCGTTGCCTTTCGGGAAATTCAAATTGTACCGGCTCTCGTGGGCATGATAGACCCCGATGGGTCTCTTCGCCGCCGGGGCAGGGAACCTTCAGCCGCGTCATTGCGTAGTCATGAGTGATGGATTTGGAGAAACAAGATGAATTTTGGTTTTTCCTTCAATAGTAAATCGATTCGTTTCGCGATGATAGCCGCCTTGGCCCTGGCGCTTACGACCATGCCTGCCGCATCATCCGCCGCTAATTCCAGCCCGGATCCGGCCCGGCATTCCCGAGGCCCCTCGCCCGAACCCTCCGCCCTGCTCGTTATTCCCCCAACGGCCGCCCCTCCCTCGATCGACGGCCGGCTTGATGACGCGATCTGGGCGACGGCCGCCAGGTTCGACGCCTTCAAGACCTTCAAGCCCGACTACGGCAAGGAGCCGTCCCAGCGCACGGAGGCGTTATTAGCCTACGACCCGGACAATTTTTACTTCGCCTTCCGCTGCTACGACACCGATCCCGGCAAGATCAAGTCCTCCGTCTGCAAGCGGGACGCCATGGGCCAGGACGACCTCGTCGGCGTCATCCTCGACACCTTCAATGACAACCAAAGCGGCTTCACCTTCATGATCAACCCCCTCGGCATCCAGGGCGACGGCATCATGAACGTCCAAGGCAACGTCGACGACAGCCACGACATGGTCTGGTTCAGCAAAGGCCTAATCGATGACACGGGCTGGACCGTGGAGGCGCGCGTCCCGCTCCAAAGCATCCGTTTCCCGAGCAAAAAGACCCTGACCATGCGCATTTTTTTCTTCCGGTTCCTGACCCGTAATTCCGAACAGATGAGCTATCCCGCCCTCGACCCCGACATCAGCAACTTCATGGTCCAAGCCCTGCCCTTCCAGGTCTCAGACCTCAAATATAAACGGGTCATGGAACTCCTGCCCGCCTTCACTTACGGCGCCCGCTACGGCGCCGCCGGCGGAGCGCTCCACAAAGACGAAGAGAACAAGGACATCAGCCTGACGGGCAAGGTCGGCCTGACTTCCGACCTGACCATGGACGGCGCCGTCAACCCCGACTTCAGTCAGGTGGAGGCCGACGCCGGCCAGGTTGACATCAACCTCCGCTACGCCCTTTATTACCAGGAGAAGCGGCCGTTTTTCCTCGAGGGCCAGGACCTTTGGCGGTTCGGCGGCGAGATGGAGGACGCGCCCCTGATGTCGGTCGTTTACACGCGCACTATCGCCGACCCGACCTACGGGTTCCGGCTGACCGGAAAGCTAAGCCCGCGCGACACGATCGCCGCCATCTACGCCAAGGACAACCTTCCGGGCGACGAGGTGGACCGGCACCCGGACTTCACCATCGCCCGCACCAAGCATTCCCTCAAAGGCGATTCCTACATCGGCGGGTTCTATGCGGGCCGCGGATACGGCCAGGGGTATAACCGCGTAGGCGGCGTCGACGGCAGGTTCCGGCTGAACCAGGCGTCGGTCTTCTCGTTCCATCTCTTCGGCTCCCTGACGCGGCAGACGGGTGAGACGCCTCTCAACAAGGACCACGCGCTTTCGCTTTATTACAATTACCAGAGCCGGAAATGGTTCATCGACCTCGGCTACCAGGACGTTTCCCGGAATTTCCAGGTGGACACGGGATTCCTCACGCGGACAGGTGTCCGGCGCTTGGCCGCCTTCGCCATGCACCAGATCTACCCCAAATCGAAATTCTTCCAGAAGATCGAGCCCTTCTATTGGAGTTATCACCTCTACGACACGATTTACAACAAGTGGGAGACGATGAACTTCTTTGTGCTCCGGTTCTACCTGCCGCGGAACACTCAGGTCCGGTTCGAAGGGATCCTGGCCAACGAGATCTTCGCGGGGCACCGGTTCGACCGGACCGGTTACGGGTTCCGGAGCGAGTCACAGGTCTTCAAGCAGGTCTATGTTCAGACGTCGATCCGGAGATGGGGGGGCATTTACTACGACCCGGACGCCCCGTATCAGGGCGATGAGACCCGCTTCGACATCGGCGTGCGGTACCAGCCCGTCGACAAACTCGACTTCAGCCTGAGCCTGAACTATGTCGATTTCTTCAGGCGGACCGGCGGGGAGAAAATCTACGACTATACGATCGTCCGCAGCCGGAACACGTTCCAGGTCAACAAGTACCTGTTCCTGCGGGGGATCGTCGAATACAACTTCTACCGGAAGCGGCTGACCGCCGACGCGCTCGTGTCGTTCACCTATATCCCAGGGACGGTCTTCTATGTGGGCTACGGATCGGCCTTCGAGCGGCTGGAGTGGAACAACAACGCGTATGTCACAAGCGACCGTTTCCTCGAAACCAAGCGCGGCCTGTTCTTCAAGATCAGCTACCTGTGGAGGTTCTGAACTTCGGGTCCGCTCCCTTCCGTTTCGAATTCATCAGGAACGGAGGAACCAGCGGCCGAGAAGGGCGCTGATCAGGGACACCAGGCCGCCCAAGGTCGTGCCCCAGACGAGGTCGACGATCGTCACGATCAGGGGCCAGTCCTTGAGCGTCGCCAGATTGGACAGGTCATAGGTGGCGTAGGAGATCAACCCGAACAGAGCGCCGAGCGGAAGGGCATGAAGGAGCGCGCCGTGCGCCAGGGCCGGCCGAATGACGAAGATGAGCAGGCCGGCGATAAAGAGGAGATAGAAAAGAATGGCCGCCCCCCAGTTCACCTTGGGGCTGAGCATCGTCCCGAGATGACGGCGATAAAAGTCCTTGGCCACAACGCCCAGCCAGACCATGTCGATCAGGAAAAACACGGCCAGGGTGATCAGGTACAAAATCACCAACTGCTTAAAAGACATCCTTCCCTCCTATGATGTTCAATGAATCTCCCCGGCTCGATCGCGCAAAATATGAGATATATGGCCCAGCCCCGCGCGTTTTCTCTCCTTGAAGTCCAGAAGCTTCTTGCGCATGCGGAGCGATGTGGGCGTGACCTCCAGCAGCTCGTCCTCGTTGATGTAGTCCATCATCTGGTCCAGCACCAGGAGGGCGGGTGCATCGATCTTGGCGGCGATATCCGACGTGGAGGACCGCATGTTGGTGAGATGTTTCTCCTTGGTGGGATTGACCTTCAGGTCGTGGTCGTGCATGGTTTCGCCGACGATCTGTCCGGTGTAGACCGTGTCCCCGGGAGACACGAAAAGGCGGCCGCGGTCCTGGATGTTCGCCACGGCATAGGTGGCGACGGTCCCGGTGTGGTCGGAGACCAGGACGCCGTTCCTGCGGCCGCCGATTTTCCCGGCCCACTCACGGTAGCCGAGATACGTGTGGGCCATGACGCCGTTGCCTCTCGTCTGGCTCAGGAACTCCATCCGGAAACCGAATAGTCCCCGCATGGGAACGGTAAAGGTCAGGCGGACATAGGTCCCCTTCAGATCGATCATTCTTTCCAACACGCCTTTTTTCCCGCCCAGCATGCGGATGACCGTGCCGACGCACTCCTTCGGCACGTCCGCCACCATGGTCTCGTAGGGTTCAAGCACCTTGTCTCCATCCGTCTCCGTGATGACCTGGGGCATCGAAACCTGGAACTCGTAGCCTTCGCGCCGCATCTGTTCGATGAGGACGGCCAGCTGCAGCTCGCCGCGGCCGGCGACCGTGAACCGGTCCGGAGAATCGCCCCATTCGACGGAGATGGACACGTTCGTCCTCAGCTCCTTTTCGACACGTTCGCGCAATTTGCTGGAGGTGACATGC